>SDBU01000580.1_pt1 | contig 51224 bp, 101 predicted proteins | sample 2277071 | NCBI WGS metagenome assembly SDBU01 (sample SAMN10397929, study PRJNA504765) | marine sediment metagenome | isolation source: marine sediment core GS08_GC12, 126 cmbsf | place: Arctic Ocean: Gakkel Ridge, Loki's castle | collected 2008
GTGAAGGCATGGGGCAACAGTACCGTGAAGGCATGGGGCAACAGTACCGTGAAGGCATTGGACAACAGTACCGTGAAGGCATGGGGCAACAGTACCGTGGAGGCATTGGACAACAGTACCGTGAAGGCATGGGGCAACAGTACCGTGGAGGCATTGGACAACAGTACCGTGAAGGCATGGGGCAACAGCTATGTTAATTCTATTAATGGCAAATATGATGTTTCGGGCAATGCTATTTGTAGATATCAGGGTAAAATCTATATTAAGAAGGGTGAATTTGAAATAATAGAGTTATGATCGATTACCATGCCCTCCAGGAGTCTATAAACCGGCTAAACGAAGTATTTCATTTAATGATAATGAAGAGTATGGACATTGTTGGTGGGGTAGCTTTCAATAAATCGAACACTTTTCCAGAATTAGCAATCAAACTTCCTAAGTTACGCAAGGAACTGAAAGCACTTAAATCTGAGTACAACCAACTATTAACCAAAATCAAAATACGATGAACCAAACAGCACTAGAAAAAAGAATATCTGATAAAGCAAAAAACAGGTTTAGACTCGAAGCCGAAAAGCTTGCCAAACTTATCTATAACAATCCAATAGGAAGGCGTATGCGAATAGGAGAGATAAAAATAGCATCCAACGCATCTGATGGGGTGTTTTCAGAAAGTTCAATACGGGACACGTCGTATATATCGAATTATGATGAGATAAAAACTCAGCTAATTGAAGCATACGAAACGCAGGAAATGGACAATATTCTCAATAAACTGGAATCTATTCAGTATCTTTTTAATCAGGAATAAACCCAAAATCATGAACACATACAAAGCAGAACTCAAAGAGAAAAACACCGAAATGGACAAGTTAAAAGCTTCCCAGGCTCAGTTTACCAAAGATTGCGATAACGTAGGTAGACTACGGTGCGGGGTTCAGATTGAGGACTTGCAGGCTAGAATCGATTTAATAACAGGTAAAACGGTAGAGGTATGAAAAAGTTTAAAGTATGGGACAGTAAAGCAAATGATTGGTTTAAGCCAGTTTACAGGGCGTGGCAAGATGAATTAAGAGAAATGCTATTAACACCTTCTGGCGAATTAGTGTTGCGAACCATGAAAGGACTTGAACATTGCGATTCGTTATTTCCAGACAGATATGTAGTTGTATTTTTCACCGGAAAAACTGATAATGAAGGTACGGAAATATTAGATGGTAGCATAATAGAATTTGATAAAAAACAGTGGGGCGGTGATGGTAATATCCATGTGGTTAGTTGGGACGAAGATAATGCTGAATGGAGTTGGGGCGGTGGCTGTACTGGAGATATGCAGTGGCGCAAAGTAATTGGGCATTATTTATCAACCCCTGATCTTCTAAAGCCTTAATCAAATCAATAACAAATAATCAAAATAAAATGGAACAAACATTTGAAGAATGGTTCGATATTTTTATCGACAAATGCAGTAGCCTTGGATATCATGGCGCAATAGATAAGGGAACTTTTGAATTTGAATTTGAAGATGGTAAAAGCCCTGAAGATTCAGCAAGAGAGTTTGTAAAGGAAATGAATGAATAATGCTTAACTCTAACTAATATTTTGTATCTTGTACACTGACACCCGAACATGAACAATCTAACCCCATCATTTGCGCTTTGCCTTCATTCCCTTGTGGAATCTCGGGTGTCCATCGCGTAGATGGTGGGTTCTTTAATTAACACTTGAATTATGAAGAAAAACAATAGGGTGATTTGTATAAATGCAAACCGACTCCGTGAAATTAGTGTAAATCCGAAACTGATAAAAGGCAGAGAATATATAATATATGCCTCCAGAAGTTGCCCTTGCGGAATAATTGAATTTGATGTAGGGCTTTTAACTGAATCCTTTGTAGGGCGACATATTTGCAGTGTATGTAATCATTCACAAAAATCAGACGGGATTCACTGGTGCCTCTCTACGCGTTTCGCCATAGTAAAAGAGCAATACAAAGTAGTCCACATGGACATAGCAATCGAAGAACCGACATTGAACTAATGGACAATCTAAGCAGGTATTTACGCGAACTCGACGCAGAGGATCAGGAAAGCGTAAGCGAACGGGACTGGTATTTTAAATGCCTTGTTATACAGGGCATGAATGAGCAACGGAAAACAACAACAATTAAAAACAGATAACATGAATATCACAGAGCAAAAAAATGAATTACTGGAAGTATTAGTATTTGCTGAATCTGCATTTTCTCAATACAAAGAAGCACACGGCACTGAAAAATGTGAGGCGTATATAAGAATATCAGAGGCAGTAGAAAAGCACTCAAGGTAAAATGACAGCACACGACGAATTTAGACTAGACCACCCGACATCCAACGGTGTAATTTGCCCTAAATGTAAAGGTGTTGGGGATGACCCTGACCACACTTATATATGTGACTTATGCGAGGGTGAACAGGAAGTACCACCACTCTTAGCAGGAATGTATAACGCAGAATCAAAATCAGAACAATGAGCAAAAAAGATTTACCAACAATACAACAGCTTTACAAATCCGATGAATTACAACCCCGTGAAAAGGACAGCATATTTCAGCAACTTGTAAACCAACCCCCCAAACCCTCATGGGTAAAGATACACCCGATATTTAAAAGGGTTAGGTATTTACCTATAGAGCGCGTAGAGTGGCTTCTAACGAACGTATTTATAAAATGGTACGTGGAGGTCAAGGAAACCAAAATACTGGCAAATAGCGTGGTTACAACGGTTCGCTTGCACTATCACAACCAAGTATCTAGCGAGTGGCAATACCAAGACGGGGTAGGAGCGTCACCACTTCAAACAAATAAGGGTTCCGGAGCGATTGACTTTAATGAAATCAAATCAGATGCGGTTATGAAAGCCGCCCCTGCTAGTAAATCGTTCGCGGTAAAGGATGCGGCGGAGCAAATCGGGCGGTTGTTTGGTAGGGACTTGAACAGGGCAGACCAGATTAGCTATGATAGCCTTGATATTCAGGATTACGCTATTGATAAATTCGGAAAGAAAGCCGCGTATATCAATATTCTTTTGGAGAATAGCACTCTTACTAGTGACGAGCAAGTTGCAATCGAGGACGATATTAACAATGGAACAATGACCGAAGACCGGGCAAAGGAATTAATTGAAAAGCTTAAAAACTCCCAACTAGATCCAATAGCGGACAAGGGCGGTGTTGGTGGTGAAAAGGATATTGCCAAAGCCACTCAGGACAGAGTTGAAAGAGAAGATTAAACATAAACCCATGACAACCCAATCCCAAGAGACACGCATCCTAGATTATCTTCTAAAAGGATATTCACTTACTCCCCTAGATGGATTCAGGAAGTTCGGAACAATGAATTTGGCACAAAGAATCTTTCGCATCGGTAAGAAACTGAAGAATCCGAATGTTTATATAGGCAAGACAATGGTTAATCGGGGCGAGAAAAGAGTGGCTAGATATAGGTTGGTAGATAATTCTCAGATATGAGCGAAGAACAAACCATTTGCGGTTACAAGCCTTGCCAGAAATTGGTATTGCCACCAAAGCTAAAATTCTGCTGTGATTCTCATGGTAGTCAGGAGAAGGTTAGGATTATATCCGAATTAACGCAACTAAAGCCGAATACCAAACAATTACGACCACCTGTTGAGGTTGCTTACCATGTTCCTGTTAGGAAATATATTCATGATATTTTTACGGATTCTGATAAATGGACTCAAATAGGTTTGAGTAGTTCAGTAGAGGCAATGCAAGATGTAATTAAAATGTTGAAATAGATGTTTCTAACAAAATTAGCCTCAGGCCAGTACACACCCTCAGATGATAAGAGTCATGAGGAAAGCCAGAAAATCAAGGTAGGGAGCGAAATAAAGGGCGTTAAGGCCCGTAACGTTAAGTTCCATAGGAAAGCCTTTGCGCTCATGAATTTAGGCTTTAATAATCAAGAGAGATACCCATCATTTGAAGTATATCGCAAAGTGATAATTATTCGCTCAGGATATTTCGATGAAGCACCTACTAAGAATGGGGAGGTTTATTACATCGCTAAGTCACTGAGTTTTGATAATATGAGTGCCAATGATTTTGATGCGTTCTATGAGGCAGCTTTAAACGTAATCTCTAAGGATTTGGAAACCGCCCCGGAGATAGTTAATGAGCAGATAGCTGGTTTTTTCTAGCCAACGAAAAGGAACTTTAACACATATAATATGAAATTTAAGACTACAAAAATACAGTGCCAGACAAGAATTGATGAATTTAAAGGTGTTTGCAGGGGATGTGGTGGGATAATAACACCGATTAAAACCGTTGATAATTCAGGTGATCCTACATATTGGAGTGGTTGTACTGAATGTGCGGTATTTGATAATGGAACTAGCCTGAGAGTCCACACCATTGCAAAACGAATGGTAATCGAGGAACGATTTAGGGCTTATTCATTTTTAGAGGAACCTGATAAGAAGAACCAACCTGAAGAGCATAAACACTGGTTAGCCTCTCAAACTAAAGGTGCTTGTAGTATTGTTCTGGACATACTTACATTCAACCAAGAAATCTAAACCAATACAAACGACAATGACAAATCAAGATGTAGTAAATAAATTGATTGGTAAGATACAGCCAATAGGAGAAAGCCATAATGACGAAATTAGATTTAAGAATTTAGAGGCTATGACTCATTTGATAACTGGACTGATTCAGGATGTTGATAGAGTGGCGTATGAAAATAGGGACAGGACAGAGCATTCAATGAAAAAAGCAGGTGAGTTTGCTCAGAAATTTTTAGATAATATCAAAGATTAACCCCCTCTAGGGATAAACAACTGAAAATGAAAAAGCCAAATATTTATGCGGGAAAATTAAACTCCCAACGGATCAATAGATACCAAAACCTAGCAGAGTTGTACAATATAGAAACAAGTACAGTAAGGGAAATATTCTGCAAAGGTGCTGAATGGGGAATTAGTCTAACTAATGAGTGTAATGCAAAGTAAAATGAAAGTTTATTTGGTTGTTACGTAACCTTTACGTATGTTTGTCGTATCAATAGATAAACCAAAACTTACAGATATGTTCAAACCTAAAAATGATCTACCAATATATCACGGCTTACATAGAGGCATGAAAGGCACGTTAAGAATAATGTACGCAAGTTATAGGGAGAGCGTTAAAGAAGGAAAGCTATTATCCTTTATAAAATGGGGTGAACGTGAGGGGTGGAATATGACAGACAAGCCACCTGCCGGATGGGAGTTACATTAAGGAATAAATTAATAAATCACAGAACAATGAAATTAAGAAAAGAAACACGTTTAGCCCAGGACGTTATTGATAAACTCCAGGCCAAAGCTGATAAAGCTGATCGCAGCCTAAAAAACTACATGGAGAAGGTTTTGATTGATGATTCTAACTCTTAACCCTCTTTTAATAATTAGAATACCGTATTGATATAATGAAAATGATACAACATACTACAAAATGAGTGACACAAGACCATCTTGGAATATCCCTGATGATTGGGAGGAAGAAGAATTTAGAGATATTGCTATTGATCTTCAGGACGCGGGTATATTTACACATAAATCAGCGTTATCAATGACATGGTACACTAGATGGAATGATGAATGGGGCATAGATTGTAATCATTGTGGAAACGTAGATGAGCATTATTGTATTGAGGATTTTTATGCAATACCGGAATTTAGTCTATCGTGGAGATATAAATGCAAAAAATGCGGTAAAAAGTTCTCTGTAACTTCTGGCACTTGGATAGCCAATCATAAGCTTCCTATTGAATACTGGTGGCGCATAGCCTATGTTCTGGGAGATTTGGATATTAAGGTTACTTCTCATTGGTTGGCTAAAGACTTAAAGGTAACTCAAATGAGTGCATATTATTCATTAATTGTTGTGGCGAAAGCGTTGGGTGTATCACTCAAAACCCCTCTGAAAGTAGATAAGGGAACGGATCAGATTATGAAAGCACTTTTAACAGTTAGGAAATGATTAGCCAAGATATCAGAAGCTTGTAACGAAATAATGATTATACTTGTATTGTCGAATCACTTTTAAAATGACTATAAAAAATCCCTGCACTTTTGCAATGTCCTCTACAACGAGTTTCGTTGGGTGGTTCGACCATTGTGATTGTGTGGGGTGTTTTTATTCAATCAAATGAGTAGCGAAACTGAAATAGCGGTAAGGGACGGTAATTTCTTTGTGATTGACAATCAGAGGGAAAAACCGCGCACCAAAGGACAGCAGAAGTTATTGGCATATATGCACGAACAAATTACGCTAGGCAATACGGCTGATTCTAAGCATATCAGAAGAATATTTATGGAACACTCCATGACATCTAAGGGTTCATGGGTTCCAGATCATCAGGGGGGCGAATATCCCACAGCAGAGTCCTGTCAGGCAGGAAACCCTACCTGTTATCCGTATAGGTGGTATAATGGGCTTTTCATTCCTTCCTACTATAAAGAATATACGATTGACAGTTACGAGGTTAAACTAAACGCAAATAATTGGTTCAATCGCTCAATCGGTTCACTTGTAAAGAACGGGTTTTTAATCGTAATTCCCAAAGGATATATTTTGCAGAGAATCGAAGAAAGCACAAAGAAATGAACGGTTATCAACTAACCCGCATGTGGTATAATTATAAATTTGAGAATCCGGACAAAGTGAGGCACATTCATTCAGATATGTATTTCTACATAATTGATCTTTGGAATAGGTTGGGGCAAAAGCAAAAGATAGGATTGCCAACTTCAGTAACTATGGATGCCTTGGGGATTGGTTCAAGAAATACATATTATAAAACGCTTAAAGAGTTGATTTCTTGGGGATTTATCAAAGAGGTTCAGGCATCTAAAAATCAGAATCAAAGCCGAATAATAAGTATTTCCGCGTGTTCAAAAAGTGAGCAGACAGGTGAGCAAGCACTTGATCAAGCGATTATACAGGCAAGTGAGCAGACAACTGAACACATAGTAGAACAAAAGAACAAAGGAACCATAGAACAAAGGAATATGGTAAACGCGCCCGACATAAAAGAGTTTTTAGATTATTGTTCTGGTTTGTGTTTAGAGACAAAAAAAGATTTCACACAATGGAGGTTTACGTTTGAATCAAAGTATCAGGCGTGGATTGAGGACGGATGGAAAGACGGCAACGGTAAGAAAATCAAGAACTGGAAAACAAAAATCAGGAATACATTACCATATCTTAAACCAATAACAAATAATTATGGAAAACCAAATAGTCAAGAAGAACACCAACGAGTCCATGACGAACTCGAAAGGAGCAAGTTACAACAGGGCAGTAATAAGTAACCACATTCACCACTTGAAATCCCATAAATACGGGGATAAAGAGTTGGCGGAAATGGCACAAAGATTAAACGCTATTGATTTTAGCATGGGGTTTCAAAAAGTAAATACCCCGGAAGTGCTATTGTCATTGTCTCATTGGATAAAAACCCAATTCGGTGATATCGCTATGCAAGAGGTGGCGCTTGCGTTTGATTTGGTAACGGCTAAGAAAATCGGCAATGAAATTCAGCACTATAACGCTTTCAATAAACAGTACATAGGCGAAGTGCTGAACGCTTTTAAAACTTACCGGAGCCAACAAATCAAGCTGTTTGAAGAACATAAAAAGCAGAAAGCAATAACCGAGAACCAGGAAAAAGGAGCAAGCCCGGTAGAAATGTACGAGTGGATTAAAAAAACAGCACTATCAACTGGTAAGATGCCAAAGTTAGCCGATTGGACAGGGGCTTTTAATTATGCGTGGAAGCACAAGCTGATACACAGGATGGACGAACAGGAGCGCAAAGCCTATAAGCAGGGGGTAATATCGGATCTACAAATGGAGGGTAGGGCCAACTTACACGCTAAACCGATAGCTGAGATAATCGGCAACGACAATTCCTTGCAGAGGGAGTGTCACAAACGGATTATGAAGGTACATTTTCAGGAACTAATCGACAAAAACCAAACATCATGAAAACAGAAGCGCAAGTACAGTCAGAAATTGACGATATAAACAGTAAGTATGCAGAGCAATATAGGTTTGATAAAAAAGAACTCGACAAGGCACGAAAAGAGTTAAACTTCCTAGGGCGTTGTCTGAAGTATTTAAAATCAGATTGCGAAAAAGAACCGTATTTAAAAAAGGAGATGGACGTGCTTGAAAAGAGGCTGATATTGGTAGATGATGGATTTGGCAAATGGTGTAGCAGTAATGCGGATATTGCATATAAATATGAGAATCCACTTCCTGTTTATCACCGCCACATGGGACGCGCTAAAATCGTAAAGCAAATAGCAACCATAAAATACTTGATATCATGACATACGACGAACACAACGACACTCTTTATGTAGAGCCAGATTCTTTACTGGAGAAAATGAAGGTAGAGTACTTTCTGGACAATTTCGAGCAAATAAGTATGGAGAATCTGGAAGCCATAATAAAATGTATAAAGTAATAATAGAGGATGCTCCAAATGAAGTTTGGGCAGTGGGGTTCTATGGTAAGGAAAAGGCTCAAAATAGAATTGATACCGGGTATTTTCATAAGTATATGTATGAATCCGATAAGCATAAAACCCTCATCGTAGTTAACCAGTAATAAAAACTGAGTGCCGGGATAGGGAGTTATTCTGGTGGTTGTATGAGCAGAAAAAGAACAATAATAGGATTTACGAATCAATTTAAATAAATCAACATGAAAAAAGAAAAATTGTTAGAATTAGAAATCGAAGAAGTAGTAGTTTCATTTGAAACTGCAAAACTCTCTAAAGAAAAGGGATTTTCTCACCACATGATTATGAATTATTACAATGAAAATAAAGAACTCATAGATGTAGGTCAATTATGGACTAAAGATGAAACCGAGGAAGATGTCTTAATGGCTCCAACTCAGTGTATGTTACAAAGGTGGTTAAGACAGGAACATGGCATAAGTGTGCTTGTTGGACATGATGGTATGTGGACTGTTTCAATATCCAAATGGGGCGAAAAGTCACAGGTTTTTGAAGGGCAAGGATATGATAGGGGTTTTCATATAATTTCCTATGAACAGGCTTTAGAATCAGGACTAGAAAAAGGATTGCTTTTAATTAAATAACCCTATAACCCACCCCCAACACTTCTATACTAGAAACCAAAATAAAAGGATATGAAAGACAAATATGTACTTACGATTACAAATGAGAATAACGAGGTATCAATGGAAATCAAAGATGATTTAACCGGAACTAAATTTACTTATACCCATAAAGAGTTGAGTAAAAACTCGGAAGGATTTAGTGTTGGTTGGATGTGTAATAAACTCGTTGATGTGACTAAGGATAAGTACCGAAGCATAGCACAGGATGAATTAACCACCACCAGTAACAAAAGCTAAACACTAACCAACAACAAGAAAATGGAAAAGCCATGTACAAACATAGATTGTGAAAAACCCGTTAAGTTCAAATGTGAAAACTGTGGTTATGAGACTTGCGAGGAATGCACCAGAAAGGATCATTACGTTTGCAATACTTGTCAGCCTCAGATGATACGAATTAAGCCAATGAATACCCGGTAACCCCCTCTATTCGAGGTATAACAACAACACTGAAAAGATGAAAGCGATAATTGTTAAATTATATTCAAACAGAAGGTTGGTATTATTTATTCTGTCTCATCCGATATTGTTTTTATGTGGATTCTTTCATGATTGGCAAAGGGAAAGACTGTTTGTAATAATAACAAATCAATTCATAAATGGAAACTCTAACAGCCCTCAATACTATGCTTTTTTACATCATAAAAAGTGGTCAGAATGGTATGTAGATAAGATTGACGGATTATGGAAATCGAGTAATTAATTCAAACACTAAACCAAATGGAAGAAGAAAACATAAAAGACATCAACTTTATTGATCGCACATTGCGAGAGTTCTACACTAAAAACAAGGAAGTCCGGGGCTCTGGATTTGGTAAGAGGTTAATAATGCTCTATACTAAATTCCAACAATCTGAGAAGTTAAAGGAACAGCACCGCAACACCCGCCACCAAGCCGCTGAATTAGCTGTAAAGGACAGTGACTTACACCGCGATATTATGAACCTGGAGCAAATAAAACCTGAACAATCCTAATGGCACAAAAGGTTTACAAGAGAAAGAAGTGTAAGGTGGGGGAAAAACCAAAATGCTCCTCCTGTGGGAAAACGGTTGGAGATATTAAAAACATCCTTGATTGTTATGGAAAATGTTGGATGTGTACAAATGCTTTCTAATAAATTATGTGGAATAAAAGAAACAAATTCGGAGCTGTCAAGCAAACCTACAACGGGTATTCCTACCACTCAAAAAAGGAGGCAGGGTACGCTATGGAACTGGACTGGAGAATAAAAGCCGGGGAGGTAAAGGAATGGACGCGCCAACACCGATTGGATTTAAGGGTAAACGGGGAATTGATATGCAAATACTACATTGATTTCCGCGCTGAATTAACCGATGGGACTATTGAGTATATCGAAGTGAAAGGATTTGAAACTGATGTATGGAGATTGAAGTGGAAATTAACTAAGGCAATATTTGACGAACTAACGGAAGGTGAAGATGCTAAACTTGTTTTAATCAAGTAGAAACGTTATCTTTGTATGTATAAAGTGTAACTATGAAATTGAGTATCAAAAAAGGCGACAGGTTTACCAAACTGACAATACTTAGGGAGGTTGACAGATTTGTTCAGCCTAGTGGTCAAACCCAAAGAGGGTTTTTATGTAAGTGTGATTGTGGCAAACAAAAAACAGTTAGGATATCTCACCTTACTAATAAGAGGGTAACATCTTGTGGCTGTATCAGGAACGAACAACATGGATACACGGGAACCCATTTACACAACATCTGGCGCGGAATGAGAAACAGGGTAAGCCCTAATTATTTCGAGAAACAATACTACTTCGATAAGGGAATAACCATGCACGAAGGATGGAGTAAATTCTTGGTGTTTAAGGAATGGGCCTTATCGAACGGATATAAATCGAATCTTGAAATAGATAGGAGAAAAAACGATCAGGGGTATTACCCGTATAATTGCAGATTCGTAACGAGAGAGGAAAACCTAGCCAATAGGGATAACACATACAAGATAATATACAAGGGGGAGGAAGTTGCTTTTATGACAGTCCTAAGGAACTCAAAGAAAGTGCCACACCAAGGAGCTATTAGGCGCAGAATAAAAAGAGGGTGGAGTCATGACAGAGCGATAGATACACCAATTCGGCAGGGTAATTATTATCGGGCAAAAGGCGTTTGACGAAATGGAGCGGATCAAGAACCAGGAGAAATTGCATCTCTCCGTTCCTGAGATAGAAGAACTAATCGCACATTATAAATTTAAAGTGAAGGATATTAAGAAATAATTATTACCTTTGGTGAAACAAAGCGTTTAAATAAAACAACAGCATGAGCAAGGATAAGTTTATAAAATTCAACGTAAAAAGTTTTTCCGAGTCATTCAAGAGTAGATTAAAGTTCGGGGATTCAATAAGGGGGGTATCAAAGAAAATAGGCGTAAGTCACAATACTTTGTATCGGGCATTCAATGGAAACATGATTGAACTTGAATCGGCTTTAAGAATGGCTCGTTATGCCGATATAGATATTAATGATTTCACAAACTAGGCCTTTGGCGGGTTTTTATATACTACTATGAGAGAGATAAAATTTAAGAAGTTTATACCCGTCATTTGGGAAATAGCAAACCGTGTTAAAACCCAAAAAAAGGGTACAGGTTGTTGGGAAGATGGTTTTTCGGGTAAGGGATTATTCCATCAATGGGCAAGCGATTACGACGAATATGAAACCAATGCTGGGAATTTCACAGTAGCTTTAATTGAGCTAAAAGATGGAACCGTACAGAAGGTAACGCCAGAGAATTTAAAATTCACTGATCCGAGTTAATCAGTGACATGGAACGTAATTAAAGACAGATGAGCGAATGGATAAAAACAAGTGAGCAATTACCAGATTTTGATGAGCCTTTAGAGGTTAGCGATGATGGTGGTAAGACATTTTACGGTGATGTGGCGTACCTGAAAGAAAGACGTTGCATGATGGCAGGTGTAGCAGGTGGCAATGGGTATTTCGGTGAAGGTTTTGGAATACAGGGGGGAGAAGCCGATCAGGGGTTGATACTTGACACGCCTATTCATTGGAGATACTTAACCACCTAAACCCGATACTATGATAAGAAAACCCAGAAACCTTTACACGTTAAAATCTCACGTAAAGAAAAACCAATTTGTTTAACATGAAAGACTTAATCCATGAATGTAACGAGAACTGTACCGGAATTTGCATAACCACAGGTGAACCTTGCCCATTCTGTAATCCCAAGAAACTATGAGAGCGCCAACCCTAAGTAATTACATAGAAGAACAATTCAAACCTTTGTATGAAGAGGAGGAGAAAGATTATCTCTGTAGGTACAACCAGAATACAAACAACTACAACGACTTCTGGCAATCTACCCCTGTTCTAGGAGATTTTGTACCCTGCAAGGATGGAGTGCCACTGGAGAAGCCGAAGAATCATGATACAAGGGAAGAGGGTATGTTTGGCGGTGCTGGTATGTCTATGGATGATATTAACGATAATAAGGAATGGGAGCAAGCCCTGGGACGTACCAAGTGGACAGGGTTTGAAATCAAGCAACAAGGTGTTTATTGGATTAAAGTAGGCACAAAAGACATGAAGGATTGGATTAGTTTTATTGAAGGTGGCACTATTGGTTTTGGTTTTGAGGAAGCAATAGAATCCTACGAAGATTTAATAACCGCTAACATCCCTTTGGAGCCTACTGAGGGGTGGGGGAAAGAACTGAAATTATGATACGATTCATAAATCTAAAAGACCAGATACTTGAAGGAAGTCCTGACTTTGCTTTCTGGGATACCGTAAGTGACACCTTCTGTTGTTTTGGCTCAGAGGGTGATCAGGTGTTTTCAAGTAAAGAGTCGTTCATCATGCAGTATGGAGGGGAAGGTGAGTATAAAAGACCACTCAATAGGTTTTTAAGTCTAATTCCAGATAACTTTTTTGACAAGTCATGAAAATAGAAAAATACGGAGTAATTCATCAGGTAGCAGATTGTCAGGTCTGTGATAAATTCAATCATGACCACCACAAGGCGAGATCATGGGGCTATGCTCATGCAAAAAGCACTGGACATACCGTAATAGTTGAAACCGGGACAGCAATTCAATATAATTAAAATCGAGCAACCAGAACCGAAAGACTAACCTTTAATAAATAGGAGTATAATGGCATTACTAACGGATGATATGGACTTAAATACCACTTGGATACGTGGTTTCTGGGGAGGTAATGGAGATATTTATATTGAGATTATTCACAAGGACGATAAAACGGGGTTAAAAACCTCTAAAGGAGTTAGGATTGCTACTAGCGGAGGACTTGCCACAACTGAAGTTAAGATAGCTGCTGCAAGGTTTGTTGATGCCTTAGAAGATGCGGGGCTTAATGGATTTCCAGATGAATAAATTGAACCCTCCCCCTCTCAGTAAGTGTGGGGTAAACCAAGAATCTAACTAATTAACACAAGAGACTGAAATGAGAAAATACACAAGATTAGACATGCTCAGAATCGTAAGATTTGTAAATGAGCCAGAAGCCAAAGGATTAGGCGGAACTAAGTTGGTATCTGCTTATGATAAGAAGTACCCAGAATTAAGCGCAAATCAAGGGCTAATCAATTTATGTAAGGGCTTACAGTTGGATGGTCTTTACAAAACAGCAACAGGTGGTGATCTATCTAAAGAAACGGCAGTAAGAGCCGAAGATGTAAAGCAGTTTGAGTGTACTAAACCTGACTGCGATTGTTTAGAGCAAGCGGAAGAACTGGCAGGAGGTGGCGTAAAGCAGTATCCGTGTTTGGCAGGGAGTGATCCTGCGGGTGCATTAAAAGCTAAAATAGAGTTTGTCCAAAATCAAATAGATTCTAACCCCTCTTGACCCCTTGGATAAAGAGCAACCAGAACCGAAAGACTAACCTTTGACAACTAAAACTATGAATGAATTGATAAAAAGAATTACAGAGGAAATTTACGAAAACAATGTTAAGCCACTTTGCACACATCCAGAGACGGGAGAACAATGCGAAAGCCAATATTCTGATGCGGTAGATATTGTTGAAACCGTACTTAAAGGGCTTGGTATGTCGAATAATGCAGATGGGAAGATTGATGAACTTAAAATGGCTTCCGTACCACTCATTAAATATATGTGCGAGAACCATCATCCCCACGTAACGGCAATCGTAACGCCTACAAGTGTGGAGTTATTGGAAGGACAGATTTCTATTCCAAAGATTTATGACTACGTTGTGGACTAACCTTTAATCAATAGGAGTATGAAAGAACAAATCGAAGATGCAATGAGGCGAATGTTGATACTATTGCCTCCAGAAGAATATGGGGAAAGCCCTGAAGCTGATATAATTTACTCAACACTGGAATTATTACTGAAATATGTTACGTGGATCAATGTAGAAGATAGGTTGCCTGACGGTCACTCCGAGCTTAGGCAAAACGAAATACAGGTTCTGGGTTATAATGAAGAGTGGATACATCCAGATTTTAACCCGTTGGGAATAAGGATGTGTGCCTATTGTAAGGATTGGGACGATAACCAATGGAGGTCGCCAATGTGGATTGATTCTCAGGACTCATATATTACGGACAATCTCAGCAGCCCTACTAAGTGGCGACCTCTCCCCTCTCAGTAAGTGTGGGGTAAACCAAGAATCTAACTAATTAACACAAGAGATATGAAAGCAAGATGGTTAATTTTTAAATTTAGATTCTTATCGGTTCTTGACGTATTGTTCTCGGATAGATTTGAGCTAAAAACCTTCCATAGCAACGGGTTTGTAAAGAATAATGCTAAGTTCTGGAAGCAAGAAATACTCGATAAGGTTTAACACAACAAGAAGAAACAATGAGAGACAAAGAAAAAGAAATATCAGACATTCTTACTGAGTTTTTACCTGAACTAAAACTATCTGAGAAGGATTACGCTCGTTTGATTGGGGCGTTTGGAGCCTATAAACATCAACCACCTCTACCTTCAGCAGGAGCAAAAGAGAAAACGGAAGATCAGATTTGGAGTGGAATTATGATGTATGGATGGGATAGAAAACGCTTTGAAAATGAATTAAAAGATTACGCCCAATCCTTCGCCCAAGTAAGCGAGAAGTATTTATACGATAAGGCAAATAAACGAGAGGCGCGTGGATGGTTCGAGGATAACGAGGGGAACTTCTACGTTGATCTTGATCCGAATGGGTTGGATATGGGAGGCAAAATCACCATCAGGGGCGTATCTGATAATCATCCACAATACGAAGTAAGGAGCCGGGACAAACAACAACACCCTTCAGCACCTACCATAACATCAGTGATAACAAATGAAGAGATAGATAGGTTATCGAAAGTAAAATATCCGGGTTCAAGTCATGGCGATATGATGGATCAGTATGGGTTTATGGCCAATATTAAATGGCTCCGCGATCTATCGGGGGAACACAAGGGTAAGGAGAGTGGGTGGATAAAATGCTCAGATAGGCTACCAACCAAAGAAGATGCGGATAAATATGGAGAAGTACTGATTTGGATAGGTGCAGAAGGTGAAGAGTGTTGGCACAAGGCTAGTTATAACACAATGGGTTTTAAAAGTACGCCCCCTACAATTAAGATTTGGCAATCACTACCAGAACCTCCTAAATAACTTGCCTACCTGATAGATAAACACTAACTTTTTCTTTTCATGTGTTTTTAACATTTATACTTGATTATGTTACATTTAATTTGTAGATTTACTGAATGCTAAGAGCATATAAATACAGAATCTATCCTACACCAGATCAAGAGGTCATGATAAGCAAGCACCTGGGATGCACTAGGTGGCTATACAACTATGCTCTGAATAAAAAGGTTACCGCTTACCAAAAGGACAAAACCAATATTAGCAGGTTTCAACTACAAGCCGAATTGCCTATACTGAAGAAGCAAGAAGATACTGAATGGCTTTCAGAAGTGAACGCACAATCCCTACAAGCCGTACTCCGAAACCTGGACATGGCATACACCCGGTTCTTCAAGCAAAAGAAAGGGTTTCCTAAATTCAAGTCTAAACATAGTAATAAGCAATCATTCCAAATACCCCAAAGAACAAAAATAGATTGGGCGAACTCAACAATTACAATTCCTAATATTAAGACTGTTTCTATTGTGCTGAGTAGAGAGTTTAAAGGCGATATCAAAACGGTAACCATAAGCAAGACACCTACAAATAAATATTACGCCTCTATATTAGTTGATACCGATATTAAATCGAAGAAGAAGCGCAAGATTAAAGAGAATAGCGCAATGGGGATAGATTTAGGATTAACCCATTTTGCTACGCTGAGTAATGGCGAAAAGATTGATAATCCCCGATATCTACGTGAATCATTGGATAGACTGAAGATATTGCAACGAAGGGCAAGCAAGAAGGTAAAGGGTAGCGAGAACCGCAAGAAAGCTAACCTGAAAGTTGCCCGACAACATGAAAAGATAACGAATCAACGGACAGATTTTTTACACAAACTCACGTATGAATTGACGCATGACAACCAAGTGCATACGATTTGTATTGAGGATTTAGCTGTTAGTAATATGGTTAAAAACCACAGGCTTGCACTATCTATTTCAGATGCGGGTTGGGGTAAATTCAGGGAGCTATTAACCTATAAATGTGATTGGTACGGTAAAAACCTGATAGTTATAGGCAGATACGAACCGAGTAGTAAGTTATGTTCCTGTGGTGAATTGAACAAGGATTTAGCCCTATCCGATAGGAAGTGGACTTGTAAGCACTGTGGAGCGGAGCATGACAGGGATATACTAGCAGCCAATAATATTAAGCAAATGGGTTTACACCCACGTAATTCAGGGGCGGGATGCTCCGGTGCGCTTCTGGAGGTGTCATCAATAGATGAGCCTACGAAGGAAGAAAACAAATCCAACTTAGAAGGATGAAAGAGGAACAGTATTTACATTGGTGTATAGATAGAATTCGTCCTTTAACACTTGACTTTCAGATTGAAATCTGGTCAGAGTTTGGATACATTGAACAAGGGTACACCTCTTATGATAAAATGCCTTGTTTTGAAGTGTGGAATAGATTAACCTTAAATCAGAGAAGATGCCTAGAAAAATAATGGGAGGAAGCGAATTAAGTGGAAGTCCTGATGATAATGGTCTTGGTTGTGCTGTTGTAATTGCATTGGTAGGAGCTGTTATGATCGGAATATATTATTTTTAACCTAATCAGAACTACTAAAGCAGAGAGGATGAAAATAATAACAGTAAATGGAAACGTAGGCATAACAACTTCGGTGATCCCACATAGGAACGGGAAATATCCCGTATGGTTTTTAGGTGGCGATAATGTTCAGTTTATTGATTCAGAAAAAGTTACGTTTACCTGATTCAAAGGATGGAAGAAACGCAATGAAGAAAAGAGGCATAACTAGGGACGAGAAGGCACGAGAATCAAGAACGTGCAGTGAATGTGATAAATTGTATAAAAAGAAGCGTGGGGGTAGTTATAAGTATTGCTCAGATGAATGTAAAGACGTAGTTCGTAAACGGCATAGTAGAAAATGCAGCAAAATATACCAGGATAGAATAAGATTAGCTTCTGATAATGATATTGAATGGCTAGTAATGTTTAGAATAAATAGGATAAAGCTAGGTGCAAAGAAACGGGGATTAGTCTTTGACTTAACTTATGAGTTTGTGAGCAAGTTCTTTAAAGCAGACTGCCATTACTGTGGTGAGAAGCTGCACATCGTATCGCTAGATAGAGTTGAAAGTTCAATAGGATATATTACCTCAAATGTAGTACCCTGTTGTACGTGGTGTAATAGAATGAAGCTGGCAAATGATAAAGAGGATTTTATTGCTAAATGCAAGGCTATAGCGTCTAGGTTTTAATAAGATGCAACTTTCGCACTTTCCAATCAGGGGCGTGGATATGTCGGGGAGAATGACTAAATTGCGACATGGCAGAAGATGAAAAAAAAGAGGATAAGAGGATAGGAAACGACTTCTGGAAACACCACTCTAAACACGGAAGGGATAAGATATTTACCACTCCTGAAATACTTTGGGAGGCTGCTTGTGAGTACTTTGAATGGGTGAAAGAAAATCCATTGATGGAGGTAATCATACAGGGAGGCAAGGAATGGAATGTGCCTAAAATGAGGGCAATGACAATAGGGGGGCTGTGTATCTTTTTGGATGTTGATGTCACTACATTTGATAATTATTGCAATAAATCAAAGGAAGAATATAAAGCATTTTTCGGGGTCACTGGACAAATAAAAGAAATCATAAGAACTCAGAAGTTTGAAGGAGCCAGTGCTGGATTCTTAAATGCTAACATAATTGCAAGAGATCTGGGACTGTCCGACAAGCAAGAAGTAACCGGTAAAGATGGCAAAGATTTAATACCTTCGTTGTTATCCGATGATGAACTACTCAACCGACTTAATAAGCTCACTAAGCCATCAGCAAAAGGTTGAGTTATCCCAACTACTAGAGATACACAAGTACCGATGGAGCTTAAATGCCCGTAAAGAACAAATCATACCAGGGGGCGATTGGACTACATGGTGCATAAAAGCCGGAAGGGGTTGGGGAAAGACAAGGGTAGGCGCTGAAACAGTACGACAGTGGAAAGAAGACAATCCTATTATTCATCTGATCGCCCGAACTGCAGCAGATGCCAGGGATGTAATGGTAGAGGGAGAAAGCGGCATCCTTGCTTGCAGTCCACCGGAAGACAGACCCCTATACGAGCCATCCAAGAGGCGTATAACGTGGAGTAATGGTGCAAAGGGTATCTTGTATTCAGCAGAAGAACCGGACGCACTACGAGGCCCACAGTGTTACAAGGCATGGGCTGACGAAACAGCATCATGGAAGTATGACCAGGATACATGGGATATGCTGCAAATGGGGCTTAGATTGGGCGATAAACCCCAATGTGTTGTAACTACTACCCCAAAGCCTACAAAGCTCATGAGGGGCATCCTAAGTGACTCACACACCCACATAACCAACGGCACTACATACGACAATAAGGCTAACCTGGCAAAGACATTCTTTGACTTTGTAATCAAGAAATACGAAGGGACTACCATAGGCCGGCAAGAGCTTAACGCTGAAATGCTAGAAGATGCAGAGGGTGCGTTATGGACGAATAGAAAGATTGATCAGAACCGGGTGACCAAGTTACCAAAGTTAAAACGTATTGTAATTCCAATAGATCCCGCAGCTACTTCGAAGAAAGACTCAGACGAAACCGGTATAGTTCCAGTAGGTATTGATTTTGATGGTATCGGATATGTGCTCGATGACCTATCAGGTATCTATACTCCCAATCAGTGGGCCAACAAAGCCATTGATTCATATAATCTACTTGAAGCTGATTTGATTATTGGAGAAGCTAACAATGGGGGTGATATGATTGAGGCTATCATAAGGAACATTGACAAGTCTATATCCTATCGCAAGGTATGGGCCAGTAGAAGCAAGCAGACAAGAGCAGAGCCTATAGCCTCCCTTTATGAGCAGAATAGAGTTAAGCACTTTGGTAATCTTGCACTGCTGGAAACCGAGATGACTACGTGGGATGCAATGGAGGGTACTAAATCTCCAAATAGGATTGATTCATTGGTCTGGGGATTGACTGAATTAATGCTGAATAACCGGGAAAAGCATATTTCTTTGTAGGATTGTCGGATAGTTTTATTAACTTCGTATATATTACAGGCTAGTATCTACAAACTGACGGCTATATGAATCTCGAAACACTCAAGGTAATACGCAAGGGAAAGCAAATTAGGCAGACTGATTTAGCTGATAGTATTGGTATCACTCAAACATACATTTCCCAAATAGAAAACGGCAAGCGTAATCCGTCTTTTGAATTGGTTGTTGATTGGTGTGCAGCATTGGATTATAAATTAGTAGCGATACCCAAAACATGATTAGGGAAATCGTTATACCCAAGGTTTGGGGACATGATTTAGAGCTTTCAATGGATGGTGTTGGTAGTAGGAATCCTAAAGAATATTGTAAATGCACAGATTGCAAGTCATTAAGAAAACGTAGAGACTCAATTTATAAACAGGGTTGGATTTACAGATACTTAAAATCTTAAGAAAATCAAAAGGGCTAACTCAAAAGGAGGTAGGTAAGCGCATGGGATGCACACAGGCATATATCTCACAGGTAGAGCGCGGCAACCGGAATGATTTAAGGATCGTTGAAAAGATGTGTACTGAGTATGGATATGAACTTACAATAATAAAGAGGGCATGAAAGATTGGGAAACTGCATACGAAAAACTTATTCCAATTCTTAAAGCAAAGGGAATGTTATTAGCCCCTTTAGAGGCAATGAAATTAGGCATTCAAGACAAAGAAGAATATCCTAAATCCGAATACCCAGATAATATTGTCCCTCTTTTTATCAGAAAAAACGACATGGCATTTGAGATAAAAGTATCTACGAAAGCTTTAATGTTTGCACAATTCATGGAGCTACACATAGAAAATCGGATAAAAGGACTTGAAAAACAGTTGAGAATAATGCCTAAGGCATGAAACCAAAGAAAGTTAAAGAGCCTGATTATGGAATACCTCCTTGGTATGGGCCTGGTGTTATGCGAACGATTAGAATACAAATAGAAATGGAAAAATTCTTAGATGAAAGGCATGAAACATAGAATCGTAACAGTACCACAAATAGGTGATGATAAATACCGGGTTGAAGGATTAAATATAAAGATGACAGACACTAACCTCACGAAAAGTTGGCGTGTATTGGATTCATTTGGATCGTTTTGGGTAAATTGGGGTTTCATGGGTGGCGTATCACTTCCTCAGTTAGAATTATTTGTATCCGAAAAAGCAGCAAGGAAATGGATTAAGGACTATAGAGAATATCTCAATAAGGAATCTAAAGTAGTTTACGAATCAGAATGAAAGATGGAGTTATCATATTAATTCAAGAAGAATTTAATGGGCCTTACGAGGTGCTTACAAATATCCCCAACTTCAAATTAAAATTTAAAACCCTTAACCCATCTAAAGAACTTCCTGAAACCGAAACTTTTACTTTTGAATTAAAATCAAAATGACTAAACTAGAATTTGCAAATAAGTTTTTCTTTCAATGGCTCTTTATCCGGCTAGCTAGATGTGAACAGAATTATATATTACAATTCGATATCAATTCGGTTAATATGATGCCTGATGGAAGCGCCTCCGTAGGTGGTCAGGTAAAGGAGAATCAGGTGTATCAATGGTACTGTATCATGGGATTTATACTACCGTTGTCTGGATGGTCGAATGATTATATTTATCTGTGGAAATTTACTAAGCGAATTACATCAAAAAAGTTAATCCCAAACCATAAACCATGACAGAACTATTTAGCAAGCACGAAGTCTATTCAAGAGGCGAAAAAAGAATTTACAACGGATCAACCTGGACTTACAACCCTATTCCAATAGGGAGCGTACTCAGTATAGGGCTAGCCCCGTCTAAGTTTAACCAGTGGGAAAAGGAAGCATGAGCAATAAATATTCAAATTTCGATGAGGATAGAGACAAATTAATGAAGGAGATTCGAAGGCTCGCCAAAAAGTTCAATATACCTTCACAGATACTAAATGTATCAAAAATCAATCTCGATAACTATATTCCATTAGGTGAAATGATACCCATTAAATTAGAATGCCATAAATATATTCAATTAGAATATTTGAATTTTTATGGAAAGGATATCAGGTTCACATATTGCCATAATTAATCATGATTAAACGCCACTTTACAGCCACCTTTGAGGGTGGAGAGGATGAGGAAACCGGGGATACAATAACTGTTTACTTTAAACCAAAACCAAAGGATGATTGAGATACCACCAATAAGAAATGCAGGTAAGCATATCATAACGATTAATGAAAACTTTGTTATCAATGGCAAAACCTGTAACAATAAAAGATTCGATTTGCATCCTAATGATGCTATGTTAGTGAAGTATAACAAGAAGAAAAAACAATGGGAAACATTGCCAATTTTAAATGAGTGATTTAGATAACTACATACCGTTGGAGAAATGCGACAAGGGATTTGTTAGTTCGTTGAAAGATATTTTAACCCACCAAAAGAAACCGGAACATGAAGAAGGACGACGCTAAGAAGAAAAAGAAACATCATTTGAGCCGTTACAACTTCTACAAGAAAAAGGAGGAGGATGCCGAGCGTGATGAAAAGAAGATAGGGTTTAGATTTGGAAAATAGATAAAGTTGGTTACCTTTGAAATGTTCAACAGAAAGATGTTGACACTTACTAGCGAGAAGGGTAAGAGACAAAATTACACGGGAGCAAACCTACCAAAACACTAAGCCTTTCTATCCTTCTCGCTGAAGTGGAAAGGCTTTTTTAATGCCTATCAATATCGTTGAGGATCAATGGACGCGAATAGGCACTAGCATTGATTGAGTAGCCTTACTAGGGGTAACTACCAAAGGGCAATATTAGTACAACAGGAGCAAGATATAAGGTAGTAGGGTATGTGAGAATTACCCGGCAGTAGACTCCACACTTAACTGATCTCATGTCAAGTTAGGTTGCCACGACAAGGGGCGACTCGGAGAACGGGGAACTTTAATTGTTAAGGTAGGTAAGAAAAACTGATTAAATTCGGGTAAACTTACTCTGCCTTTAACTTCAGGACTCTCAAAGAATAGAGAGCAATAGTATTAACTTTAAACTAAATTAAATAATCATGAATGAACCATATATAAAAAAGTACGACGAAAACGGAGAAGTGGCAAACCCAATCAAGGGAAGCCTTATACCTAATTATCCCAACCGAAAAGAGCGTAGGCAACACCTGAACGAAACCCGGTTCATGGGTAATACCAAAGGGGTAAACCTAACGGTTGTAAATCTGGGTAAATATTTGAGGCTACGACAACCTGAAATCGATAAGGATGGAAACCCAAAGCTAATTGATCATTATTTACTAAAGTAGGCTTGGTGTCTCTGAGTGTTAATTTAAACTGAAAAACTGTGAAACGAATAAAGATTTTCTTTAAAAGAATTATCGGAATGATAGCTTTTCCAATAGCTGTGGTAGTGGTTGGCTTGTTTGCATTTGTTATTGTATTCCCTTTGTATGGGATAGATAAATCCAACGATATAATGAACAAGTATGTCTTACCGATAGTTAGTTGGTGGGAGTAACAGTATGAATGACTAACTTTAAGAAAATGAAACCAGAAAAACCTATTATTGATTTAACAAGTTATATCGAATTACAAAAGCCGAAAAAAACAAGAACGATATTAATATGTTATTTTAGGCTTGATAAAAAGGCAATGTTAAACGCTTTGCAAAGTGATAGTATTTTTTTAGATGGAGAATATTTTAAAGTTCCCGAACAAACGCTATTAGAATGCTTAATTAATAGGCGTTTTGGGGAAACTAGGATCGAATTAGAAAAAATAGAATAACTATCAAAATGAGTCCAGAAGAACTGGTAACACTGATAATTGAAAACACAGCTTCTCAATATTCAACAGAATTTAAACCCAAAAGGATTTATTCTAAAGATGAGCTAATAGCGATTTTGAAGAGCCACCTAAAACCTGAGTGAATAACAGTAACTAACTAACAACCATGAAAGAGCGACAATACTACGAATGCGTTAATTGCGCTAATAGGTGTTTATCTGAACCGAACAAAAAGCCTGGAAACAATTGTGCTTGTGGTAATGCTGATTGGAAATTAATGAAAAAACAACAGGCTTGGATGGTAGGAGAAGAAGATTATATTGAACCAAAAGGAGAAATTTAACAACCGAATCAGTAACTAAAAAGAGAAGATGAAAGAGAAACACCGGCAAGAACAAATTCAACTAAAGGGAAGGATGCCTAAGAATATGAGGCTAGAATTAGAAGAAATGCAACCAAATGACTCCTGATAGCCTACTATACTGTGAGGACTGCAAGCACCACACCAACCATGTTTTTGTAGTGAATGTTGGAGTCTGCCAAACCTGTATCAAAGAGAATAAGAAACCAGGACTGCCAATAAAAGAACGGATAAAATATCACATTAATAAATTGCTTTTTTCAATATGGATTTATATTTTTAATCAGCTAGAATGTAAAATACGCAAGTCTGCTACTAAAGAGCGGTTAAAAGGAACGTTGAAATGGTTCAGGGGATTATTCAGTAGCAACAAGGGTAAATCCAATCAATTAAAGCCGACCCGAAAAGGTACAAGGCCGATAGCGAAGCACCGATTCCGGCAAATATTATCCCGTAATCGACCATCACGCTTTTCCTGATAGCCCGTTGATCTATTCTGTATTGTTCACTGTAGCCTCCAGATCCAAGAAACATTAAGCCATCATAAGTTATTGAGTAACGAGACTTTGAACCCTCTTGATAAATCACATAACGATCATCCATCAACTTATCCAGTATCATATATAAGTGATTGTCATGTATCTCTTTGAATGTTCTCTTAATACTCAAATATACTGTACCTGGGCGATCTCCATCATCCAGAAAGCCTAACACATCATCTAATTGTTTGAGATAATCCATACCCAAATATAATCTATAATGATTACGTCACTAGAGTATTTATACCCCCAAATTCAGTATAAACACCTATTGTATTTGGATAATTCTTATCTTACATTCGCGCCAGCATATCAATCCTTTGCGAGAATGTGGAAATTAAGCACGGAGGATTCAAGCTGGGGCTATTGCCTATCCGTGCGTTCCCTTCGGGGAATATGGTTTCCACAACCATCGCAGATAGTGTTAATAGCCCCATAGTTTTGGGCTTAAATCTAAGTCTATGAAAAATATACTAATCTTATCATTAGCCGTAATCCTATGTACTGTCGCTTGTAAAAAGGAAGACCCAGAACCGGTTACCACAACTACGACAACTACCACAACACCAACCCCGACCCCTCAGTCCGTTACTTATTGGGGATGTTGGCGCGAGGCAAACAGTACACCAGGGGTTTACGATATCATCTTAATAGAAAATACAACTGAGCCACATACATTCCAATTAGGAAACTCTTGCATTCAAGAACCTGCTATACCATCTCAGGACATGGGTGTTTTTAGGAATGATACCTTGATCTTGAACAATGGAGTGTATGAATTTTGGTGTTTCATTGTAAATGATACCATGCTTTACTCTGCATACGCTCCCAATGCAACAACAGAACGATTTATAAAAATCTGATATGAGATACGTACCCAAAGACTTACTGCCATACTTTGAATCATTATCAGAGAATGGTCAAAAATCATTCAAGAAACAATTTGCACGAAAACGAAAATCAGGATTGGTAAGTTATTTCGCATGGATATGTGTTGGATGGCATTATGCCTACTTAGGTAAGTGGGGCGTTCAGATGATCTACTGGTTGACCGGTGGAGGGTTTTTGATTTGGATGGCAATTGATTTTTTTAGAATGCCCTGGATTGTCGGTTCAATAAATTCAAAGATTGCCTATGAAGTAATGGAAGAAATAAAAGCAATCGATACGAACTATGTAGGTGAACCCACTAATCAGGCTTCTTGACTATTCCATTAAAGGGCAATAGTCTCTGTCAGTAAACATTTGTAGCTGTCCATCAGATAGTATTGCACTGCAGGTGATAAAGTGGTAGATAAAGTTCTTTAGCCTATCCGTACCGTTCACAAAGTCCAGTTTCTTTGAGAACTTACCAATTAAGTACTGGTAGATTATCGATACTATAGCGGAGATAATCATAAATACCGTGTTCTCATTCAAGAATGAAAAGGGTAAATGATGCCAGTTGAAGTTGTTCTTCAGATCATCAAAGTTACGCTCTATAGCTCCGCGCATGTTGTAGAAGCTTAATACTTTCCTGGTACTCATTAATGGATCATTGGTTATAATTGCCCGGTAATCAAATCCCCCCTTTTTGTTTTTGTACTTAGTAACAATCATTCGATAGGTTTTCTTGAATCTGGTTGATGAATAAACCCCTTCTCCTATCTCAATCGGGGTATTCTTAATTGTTATTTTCTCCCATGATTTAACCGTATCATTTACCTTGTCCCTGAAGTTCTTGTTACGTACTAATCTGATGTAAAAATATATGTCTCTTTGTTCCATAAGGTTAATTACATCGAATTGAAAAGCCGCTGCATCACTTCTGAATTGCCTTATTTTAACATTCCTTTTATCTAGTAATTTAAATCCTCTTTCTAAAGTTTCACACATCAAGGTTTCAGCGTTAGAGTTACCGTTACGGCCCTCAATATAAACCGGGACTTTCCCTATGAAAGATACCCCCGGCTGATATCCGTAACTCCATTTATAGGTTTTGGTTACATCATACTTTTTAGCCTCAATAATTGTGTTGTCGTAGTCAAGGATATAGGGTTTGTTCTTCTTTAAAAGTTTCAGGTTCAATGCCATATCTAACATCAAAGAATTAAGCGGTTTGTGTATATTGAACTGATGGGATTGTTTAGCTTTTTTACCCCCTTCTATTATCTTATTTTCAGTAGCAAAGGACTTCATTACTGTTCCAAGCGAATCATGAGAGGGTAGCTTTATATCGAGCGAGTCCCGAAGTTTCTCGATATCCTCCAGGCGTTCAGCCCCACATAGATTACAGTAGGCCCAATTGAGGATTATATCGGAGTAGGAGTACTTAGCTTGCTTTACTCTTTTACCCAGATGGGAGTCTATTAATTTGGCTAATCCTTTGTTTTTAAGTTCGTTAATGCAGAAAAATATACCTCCAAAGGGGTTGATTTTCTTATCTGAATTACTTACATTTATTATCACGGTGTCAAGTTAGTGCCTAGCGGGGCTGATTAGATACTGGAGAGGGTGGATTGTTCAAGCAGTCTACCCTTTTTCTTTGCCCTTAATATAGAACTAACTATTTGATAATCAAAGGATTAGGTGATAATTAAATGAAAAGTTATACACAATCACTGCAACAATCTGCAATAAAGGATACTTGCGTATTTTACATTAGGTAATATTTCCTACCCATTGCCTTGTCGTATTAATAATTAGATTTGTAAAAATCTACCATGTTTTAAATGAACATTATACCGCCAGGAGTTAAGCGATTTTTCCGCAAGCGTATTCAGGATGCCATAGGATCACAGGTTTTAGCGGCAATATTTAGCCGGGGCTTAACCCTTCCAATTTTTAGCAGGACTGATACAGAATCACTACTAAGGAATGGATACAGTGGAAATGCTGATGTATTCGCAATTATAAACCACATCTCAACCGTAGCATCTAATATTCCCTGGATTTTATCAGAGGTAAAGGATAATAAAGCCCTCCAAACGTTCAAAAACTATCACGGATACGATGTAAAATCTCAGTATCTGCAGTTAAAAGCACTGGAGCAAATAGATACGCACCCCATTTTAGATGTAATGGAATGCCCTAACATCCTTCAAACAGGTAGTGAATTCAGGTATAATTGGTGTGGATACAAACTAAGCACTGGAAACGCGTTTATTCATGGTGTTAAACCACTTATCGGTCAGAATAAAGATAAATTTAAGGAGATGCACATGATGCCCTCCCAATTCACTGAGATATTGCCCGGTGATTTCATGATGCCAATTAAAGCGTATTTCCTAAACGTTGATGGTAGAAGAATACCATTTGCACCCGAAGATGTAAGCCATTCGAAATACTTCAATCCTGATGTTCGGGCTGGACAGGGATTGTTTGGAATGTCACCATTACAGGCTGCATTCAGGAATCTAAGCACCTCAAATGAGGCTGATGTCGCAAGGCAAAGGGCTTTTGAGAACCAGGGAGCAGTTGGAATGATATCAAGCGCAACAAGTGATGATAAGATGCGAATGAGTACTGAGGAATTAACTGAACTTTCTGAAAAATATCAGGATAAATTCGGTGGCCCGGAGAATTTCAACAAGGTGTTATTTACTACAGGGATGGCTAAATGGGATAACATGGGACTTAGCCCCGTAGATTTGGGTATCATGGAGAGTAAAATACATGACCTTAGAACAATGTGTAGTATTTATAACGTTCAATCCCAGATATTCAACGATCCTGAAAATAAAATAGCTTCTAATCTTAAAGAAGCAAAGAAAGCGGCAATGATTGATGCGGTAATGCCTCTACTTAATAGTTTACGGGACGAGCTTAATTTATGGCTAGTTCCACCTTATGAGAAGCCGGGGCAAAAACTATTTTTAAGTCCGGATTGGAAAAGCGTTGCAATACTACAGGAAGACTTCCAAAGGCTGGTAAGTTGGCTAAGTAGGGCTTATTGGATTACACCAAACCAAAGGCTTGCAATAATGGGAATGGAAGAATCAAGTGATCCTAATATGGATAAACGATGGATACCTAGTAATCTGGTTGAACTTGGTAGTACAGGAAAGCCACCACCCAACTTATAAAGACTCTGCTAACTTGCGGATTGAATGATAACTAAGCGGTAACTCGTCCGCAAGTTCTTCATACAAAGTGATCTTAGTACCCTCCCATTTATTCATAGCTAATTTGATATAATATCTAATCTGGATATATTCTTTTTGGTGATCCGTTAGTCTTTTACGGATGAAAGAATTTGGTATATCCTTAAACGGGGTTAGTTCCAATGGGTCAGTTTATTTGCCTAGTTTTTGTAAAAGTATAAATTAATTTTGTAATGCAATGACTCTCATACTATTCAATGAACAAGCTATATAAATCTAACGAAGCTCCTGGACACGTAAAGGATGTTGATACCGTTAAAGGGGTGGTTCAGGCGTATTTTGCTGTATTTGGTAACGAAGATTCGGATGGAGATATCATTGAACAAGGGGCATTTGCAAAGTCAATAAGTGAACGCGGCCCAGAAGGAATAGGGAGAATTAAACATCTTAAACACCACGACACAAGACTTGCTCCGGGCAAGATATTAAATTTGAGAGAGGATGAATTTGGAGGGTTGTTTGAAAGCCAGTTATCTAAAAGTACTCTAGGAAAAGATACGCTGATTGAATATCAAGAAGGTATTATAACAGAGCATTCGCATGGGTTTGAAGTTATAAACAGTCACCGGGACGAATCCCAGATAAACCACATCACAGAATCAAAGCTGTGGGAGGTAAGTACGTTATCAGCATGGGGGGCAAACCATTTGACCAGAACGGAATCCGTAAAGGATCTACAATCTGAAGCGGGCCTTTTAAAGGCCATAAAAAATATTACTGATCGGTTAAAGATCGGAAGTTTCTCAGATGGATACTTAGAGAGATTTGAAAAAGAATATACTGCACTTGCAGCCATATATGAATCACTTACTTCTAAAGAGCCGGTCAACACTCTGAAAGATGATAAGCCGAATATTGAACTAATCAAATCATACGAATTTAAATCATAACAAATTATTATCATGGAATTAAAAGAAGAAGAAGTAAAAGCAATCTTAGAAAAGGTTGACGAGGCAGTAGCCGAAAAAATCAAAGGGTTTGTAGAAACCGAAACATTTGAGGGAACTAAAAAAGAACTCGAAGAAATCAAGACGGCTATTGAGTCACTTGACGCTAAAGAACTTTCAGAGGCATTGGAGGGTTTAAAGGGTTTTGACGAAAAGTTTGCTGAAAAGGAAGTCATTGAGAAATCAATCACTGATTTTAAGGAGCTTATTGAAAAGCAAATCGACGAAGCCGGTGTTGAAATGAAAAAACTTTTGGAGAACTCTAAAGGAAATAAAACCGGAAAGAGTATCAATGAGATCATAAAAGAAGGACTTGAAACGGACGAGATCAAATCATATCTGCAAAATCCAGTAGGTAAAACAAAAACAGTAGACCTTGATGTTAAGGCTATTACTGATGTGGGAGGATTCACGGGTGATGTAATCACTCCGCAACGTTTCGGGCCTGAGGTTTCGTTTGTTGGCCCTAAGAAGTTTGATATTCGCCAAGCGATTGCTACGGGATCATCTGATTTCGATAGTATTGATCATCTTCAGGAATCAGGATTTGTTGATTCTACCGGATTTTTAGCTGAAAATGCCCAAAGTGCTGAAAGTGAATTAAGTTTGAAGCAGGTTAAAACTTCATCTACCAGAATCGCAACGAATGTGAATGTATCTAAGCGGGCATTGCGAAACGTTTCATTCCTTCAGTCACACTTAACAAATCGATTCTCTGAATTGATTGCTGATAAGGTTACTGATAGTACATTGAATGGTGATGGTACTTCGAACACGTTTGATGGATTTTTCAACAACGCAACCACGTTTAGCCCAGGGTCGCTAGTTAGCAAAGTTGATGCAGCGAATATTGCTGATGTCCTTGCTGCTGCAATCGCAAGATTGGCAGAAATTACTAATCTGCAAGCAACAGCAATCTTTATCAATCCACTGGATGAATACCTGCTTACTGTAACCAAAAACTTGGAGGGATCATACGCTGAAAACTCGGTTATTGTTTCAAGGATAAATGGAAGGTTGCATATCAACGGAGTTCCTGTATGGAGTACGTTCCACGTTGCTGCAGATAAGTATTTGGTTTGCGATTTATCAGCCACCACTACTGAGCTTTTGGAAGTAGAAGGATTAACAATGATGATTGCTGATCAACATGCTACCAATGCAATTGAGAATCAGGTAACGTTTATTTTCGAGATGGAAGCAATTCTACCGATTTACAAAACGTTTGCATTCCTGAAAGGTGACTATACCACCGATAAGGCTTTATTAAGTGTGTAATATTTAACAATAGGAAGGGATAGGGGCAACGGTTCTCTATCCCTTTTTTTTAAAATCACAAGATGGCAGAAATTACTATTACAGGAAGTGAAAAGAATCTAAAGTCTATTATTCAACTGAATAAAAGGCGTGTATCTACAGGAATGATTGAGATATCTGAAATACGGCAATCTAAGATTGTAGTGAAAGAAGATAAGGTTGTGATTGAAAACAAGGAAGAAAAGGCGACACGCAAGACTAAGAAAAAGAAATAACTGAACTATGGTTGTAAAAAATCTCACAAACCTTGTAAATGATGATTTAACCGCTTCCTATGATATTTCAGGGGGTGCTAAATTATTTAAAATCCCCATTACCAAGAGTATCAGTTATTCGCTTCAGGTTATATGGGATGGATTTGATCAATTAGATGCTGTTGTAACTTTACAGGGAAGCAATAATAACATTGATTTTGATGATTTACCTACTCCAAACTTCAAGATATTAGATAGCGCATCGGATTCACATTCTTTTGTAGATCGTCTGTTTGACCACACAAATTTTGCTGTTAATTTTGATCCTGGTACAGCAACTACAGGAACACTTATCTTACTGTTTAAACCAAGAATCTAATGGGTGAAACTACTGTAGTAGGCGAAGGTAATATAATAGTTTCTGGTACTATAAGCTATGAGGATAGCGCAACATTATCTCCCCCTCAGATAACTACAAATCAGAACGATTATTTCCCTGATGGTCTTCACACATCAGCAATACTAAGACTAGACTCTAGTGGAATAGTTAATATTACAGGATTTAAAGCACCGGTCAAGGCACAGCAAATAACAGTTTTTAACGTTGGTGGTTTTGGCATCAGGCTAAAAATAAATGATGCTAATAGTTTGGCTGAAAACAGACTCATAATTGGAGGAGATATTTTATTACAAGAGAATGAATCAGTAATATTAATTTATGATATTGTTGATAACAGATGGAGAACATCGGCAGAACACACTTAGAATATGAAGCTATATGTAGAAGATAACGAAGCGATTCCTGCAATTCAGGTATTAGCTGATTCTGATCCTGCCCCTGAAGGGTTTACGGAGAAAGTTACTATAGCTGATTGGGATACTAACGGACTTAAAGATATCAGTAAAAAAGAACTTCGAGATGTGTACATCAATCAATTCCTATCAGGTTGGGGTACTATGTCAGATACAGAAAAGAAATCTCTTATAAGGGTTTTTGTATGGGATTCATCAGCTACAGACACAGAATTAGATGAGTTGTATACACCCTCAGAAAGAGAGGAGTTAGAGGAAGATGTTATTAGGGCGCATAGGAAATATGGATGTGCTATCACCATGAGTACAACTCCTGGTTCGAAAAAAAGAATCAACTTAACTTCAGATGATAGCGAAACCCCTAGTGCGATTATCATTAAGGCTCATTTATCTATCCAATAAATGTATAATGTATCTACCATAAAGACTAACCTTTTAGGATTAGTCGGATGGCGGCAACCACTGGTCGCTGAATTCGCTATACTCGACGCTGCAAACCTTGCAAGTTCTTCCGGGTTAATATTTCAAGGTGTACATGGTCTCGTTACTATAGAGAATCTAAAGAACGCCCTGCCTGAATTTGCTGCTGATGCTGATTTTAACACTCACCTGTTAAACATGCAAGAGGATGTCATAGCAAAGGTAGTTCAGAACGTATTCCAGAAGAAAAAACCAGATACAAAATCACTTCTTGACAAACTCAGGCTATTTGATCATGCCAATGTGAAGGATGATTTTATTGAGAACGTTACTAATAGGTGGGTAGGTTATGAGATAGATCTAGCCAAAAACAACAATATCAAAGTGGTTATTGATGCTTTGGGCAGTGAATTCGATGGTGTCAAGACGGGAGTAACTATATTCTTGTTTCACAGTTCCCAAAAGACTGCAGTTGCTACATTCGATTTAGATACGATTGCAGGGGATAGTAAATTTGATGACCTCACAGGGTTTGTAATGGATTACCTGACCTTTATAGGTGGTACGTACTATATTGGATACAAACAGGATGATCTAGGCTCTGTCAGAGCATTAGATAGGGGCTTTGATACATCAGAAAGGCAAAATAAACCCAAGCACTTCGACATACAGCCTATTCGAGTAGAAAACTATACCGGTATAGAATTATTTGACATCGATGATATTGAAATTTCCAGTGAAACACACGGCCTGAACTTTGAATTCACTACCACTATAGACATTACAAACCTCATTAGTGATCAGAAATTGGTGTTTGCCAACCTTATAAGTATGCAAATGGCGGCTGATGTACTGCAGGTAATAATAAATTCTATCAGAACAAACCCTATCAAGCAGGAAGGTAGGGCTATGGCTATACTCGAACTGAAAGGAACGGACGAAAATAAAAAGTCAGGATTAGAATGGAGACTGGAAAGGGCATGTATAGAAGCTGAGTTTGATTTCTCTGCTCTTGATTCATTAACTGTGCCGGTTCGTAATAAGTTTCAGTTTGCAGATTTATAGGTCAATAAAATTGCCTTAATAAAATAATATTTTGCACTAATTTTACATTAACAGATTAATACGATATAATTATGGCTAATTTATGCTCTTGCCCAAACCCGGATTCCCTCGAAACGATTGTTGATTTTGATTGCCCGGTAGATTTTAAAGAGGTTGCGAAACTTGTTATTAGTAGACAACGGGTTTTTCAGTCTGCAATACAACCTCCTACTGTAGTTTTGCTAAACACTTTATCTGAATGGACGGCAACCCTTGCCGCTGTTGATGATACAAAAACATTGGTTACTCCAGTGGTAGATGATTTTGAAGCCGCACCGGGCGAACCCGTTACGGAGGAGCTAACGATCAGAAATGTTGTAACAGGACTGGATGATACAACCATAACAGGATTCTTAGCAGGCGCACCGGGGCCAACGATTGAATCGTTTAAAAAACTAACTTGTGAAAAGATTCTATACGTATACTTTATCACAAATGATGGATCAATCGTACACGCCCTTAACGGAACTGAGCCAGAAGGATTCAAGATAAGTAACAATAGTTTTTTCATGCAGGATACTGAGATGATTAAGCGAACTATCAATAAGAATCGATTCGGATTTATGTTAGAGCAGGGATGGAGCAATGATGCTATTGTAACGCCTATCACTGGATTTGACGCACTTACTGATATAACTAACTAATATGGCTACAGTAACACTTAAGAGGGGTGATGATACGCGTGAATACTCACCAGAACATGCCCAGAACATTTTGAACCACCCCATTCAGGCAACGGTTGATAAGAATATGAAATACGTGTTACCATCGGATAGTAAGTGGGAATTCAAAAAGGGAGAGTTGAAAAGGAAAAAATAATAGTTCAAGGGATCGAACTTAAACAGGACAGCCGTTGGGATAACACTCCTGGCGGCTTTTTTTATGCCATTTGATAAAAAAATAAAGCAACTGCAATTTATTGAGAAGAATCTTGATAAATTTATAGGCGAATCAGCCTTAAGGCATAGTAATGTTTTAGAAGATGCGATAACAGAGGATCAATTGTTTGATAAGGGAGAGGATGGATTGGGCCGGTCACTTGGTGAGTATACGCCCTTTACTAAGTTTTTCAAGAGTACCATAGCCGGTCAATTGGGAAGAAATACGAGAATCGATCATATAACACTTAGGGATACAGGAGAGTTTCATGAGAGCGTTAAGGTTAAGATAACCAGTAAAGGTGAGGTAGAGATAACATCCCAACCACAAAAGGAGGATACGAATCTGATAGATGAGTTTGGAAAAGAAATATTATTTGTTAATGATGAAAACCTAAACGGATTCATAAGACCATTATTATTAGATGACCTCAGAAAAGACATTAGAAAAGCCCTGTAGTACCTGTGGAGATGGCAAGGGAAAGCTACAAAGGATTGTAGAAGGTTGGGGAAACTCTGTATTTCGAAATGAAAAAGTTGAGAATATTGCAAAATACAGAGCATTAAGATGTGCGACTTGTGATTTTAATAAAGACATTCTTGACAATGAAATAATTGGAATATTAAACCCTTTAGGAATAAAGATTCAGGCATGTACCAAATGTTATTGTCCAATAAATCAAAAAACAAGATCAATGGATTCAAAATGCGAAATAGGGAGGTGGGACAATGGGTGATTTCATACGCGGTAATACACGACAGAGAAATAGGTATCTTTCCCGACAAAGGGAGAGGTATAAAGACGTAGTAAATACAGAAGGAGAAAGCAGCGAAAACGCTAAGAAATTAAAGGATGAAATATACCGTTTAGACAAAGAATTGAAGGTGATTGCAAATTCAACAGGAACTACGTACAATAATGCTTCATATACAAAATAGCAGATGAGCCAAACGCAACCCATAGCGCACGTAGTACCCAATCCAGTCCTTTTAGACAAGGAGATAGCGGCTATACAGGCTCAGATGGCTACTCTGTCATGGTTAGAGATATCTTTTGGTAGAGCGTTTAAACAATTCAAATTAGTTAATGGTTCTAAGACATCATTCCCGGCTATATTTCAGGAGCTAGGTAAGGATTATTACAATGCTTTTCCAAACGACAATATTATAAGTCATTCGTTTGTATTTGTTGACCCGGATCAATTAACCGAATGGAATGTTAAGAGACTCCATGAGATTGAACAGGATATATCAATCATTGTATTTTTTAATCTGGAGCGAATCGACAACACATTAACATATAGATTTACGGAGAAATTAAAGGAGGATGTAATATTTGTTCTATCTAATCTAAGATCAAATACACTCCAGGTTAATAATATTACTGATGATGTCGAAGAGGCGTTTGGTGATTTTAGTGTATCTGAAATAAAAAGCGAGTTTCTAAAGTTGAAATATGGCGCGTTCAAGTTCGATTGCACAATATTCTACACTAACACTAATTGTGCGTTAAACATCTATACCCCATGAATGAAATAACAATCGGACGAAGGATTAAGGTCAAAAAATCCAAGATTCCATTTATGCCTAAAGTGTATGTGACTAAATCGCATACGGTTATACTATATGATAGCATTGAGAATCTTCCTATGGATCAATTCTCGAAGATGCAGAAATATCAAATGATAGAAAGTGGAATCGGAAAAGACTTGTCAGGATTCGATAAGCATTTTGAATCTGCAACCGAATATCTAAAGCATGATAAAAAAGATAAGGCAATTGGGGAGCTAAAAAACATCAGGCATTTATTCTGGCACGTATTGAACGAGATTGACCCCTCTCAGTTATCATTTTGCTGTATGGTGCATAGTATTGACGGTATTGAGATATCGGACTATAGTGAAACGTCTTTGTTGATAATGCGAAATAAGTTATCGGATTACGGGCTTACTCAAAAAATCATAGCCGATCAGGTAGTAAAAAAAAAGTCCATGATGAACTAAGGGAATATTTCCCTGAATTGTTTCATAGGGGACGGTTTCTGGAGATGATCGGAAGAGAGAAAAAGAAATTATTACTAGTAATAGATGAAATACTTGATGGTGTAGACAATAGTACCCAGATAGGCACTATAGAAAGGTATATTTTAGGCATGATAGAAGTGCCAGATTTTAACGGATTTGGAGATGATAAACAACATGATAAGGATTTCGAAAGTATGTGTGCTTATATGCAAAAAGAAACAAGTAGGAACGTCAAAAGATTAACGGTTATGGAGTTTCACAGTTTAATGTCGAACCTATTTAAGAATAAGCCTAAAGGAAAGTAATGTCTAATCCGCTAACATCAGAAGAGTTACTCGACCCCCAGGCTGCCAAAGACTTCAAGGAGTTAATTGAGATTTTACGAGAGCTTAAGAAAGAGCAGATTAACTTGGTTAAGGGTGTTAAGCAGAGGGTTAAGTCTGAGGATATAACGGGCAAGGATGCTGCAGAGAACATATCCAAGTTCACTGAGACTATCAAGGAAGCAGGTAAGGAGATTGACAATCTTACCAAATCAGAAAAAGAATTTCTAAAACTACAGAAAAGGCTAGAGGAATCAACTACTGATCAGGCAAAGGAAAACGCAAAACTCAAGGTTGAGATTCAGGAGGTTAATAAATCTAATAGGGAGGCTGCGAAAGAAGCCCTTAATTTAGTTGGTGCTTATTCTAAGCAAAGTAAAAGGCTTATTGCTCTTAGGAAAGAATACAAGGACTTAATTATATCTGAAGGTAAGGCAACAAAGGGATCAAAAAGACTACTCAGGGAAATAACTAATTTAGATCAGGAACTAAAAGAGGTTGACGCTTCAGCCGGTCAATTTCAAAGAAATGTTGGTAATTATCCTGAAACATTGGGTGATGCAGCAAAAAGTATTCTTGCTGTTGCTGCTGCCGCTGTCACCGTTAAGGCTGCATTTGATGGTGTAAAAGGATCATTGAATGCCACAGAGGAAGGGTCTGAAGATTTACGGAAAGTATCATCTGGTTTGGATGCAATATTCAGTAAGGTTAAAAACACGGTAGCTTCATTTGCACTAGACGTAGTTGATCTTGGTAAAGCATTGGCAAATGGAAATTTCAGGGCCGCTGCCGCTGCTACTCAATTTGCCCGAACAGGAAAAGCAACAGAAGATTTTACTGACAATACGCTGGATTTAATTGAGGCACAAGTAAAATTAACCGAAACAATAATTCAATTTGAAAAAGACGTTCGACCACTAGAGGTAAGACTAGCTGTTTTAAATGGGTTAATTGCACAACAACAGATAATTGCTGGTGATAGTACCAGAAGTTTTAATACGCTGTCGGCAGCGATTCTTAAAGGACAGGATCTGCAAGTTAAAAGGGCTGCTATCACTGTAAGAATTGCTGAAGAGGAATTAGCTGTAAATAGGGAAAGGATACGACTTGCTGAATTGGCAGGGGTTGCTAGTGTTGATTTATTGGATCAGGAAACCGCTGCAATCACCAAACTGATTAATGCTGAAAATGAGTTGAAGAATGAAGTACTGGAGAATGAAAAGGAACTCAGGCAGGTAAAGCAAGATCGATTAGAAATAGACTTGGATATTCTGATAGATGGATTCGACAATCAGAAGACTATTAATGAAAGGATTATCGCCAATGACAAAGAAACTTTAGCCGTTCGCGCTGCATTGTTTCAGCAAACTGTTGACCTTGCAAACAAGAGTTTTGAGGGTCAAAAAAGAGTGCTTGAAGACTTAAGTAAGGCCGGTATTGATGTTGAGGATTTATTAGCATTGGATGCTACGGCGCTTGCTGTACAATTACAGCAGCTAGAGCAATCTGAGATAATCCAGACAAGAACTCTCGAAGTCATTCGTGAGCGTAGAATTGTTTTACAAGACCTTGAAGATGCTCAACAGGAATTAAATGAGGCAGAAAGGGAAGGAATTGAGATTCAAAGAGATATAATTGCCCAGGAAGCGGCCTTAACATCCATAAGAACCGGAAACATTGAGGCTCTTACTGAATTAGAAGAACAAAGACACGAAGATGAGATTAGTAATATTCGTGAGCGACTGGAATTAGTTAAGACTGGCTCACTTGAAGAGTTAAGGCTTAAGCAATCTTTGAATGATGCGTTGTTGCGAGAAGAACAGGAAAGGATCGATAAGGAAAAGAAACTACAGGAAGAATTAAATGAGATAAGGGATTTCGGTATTGATAGGGCTATAGAGGCTTTACAGAAAAAGGCAGACGAAGCTATCGCAGCAGCGGACGAAGAGATAAGCGCAACAGAAACGCAAATATCTCGACAGGAGGCACTTGCGGCACAAGGATTGGACAATTCCCTTAAGTTCGAACAAGAGGCACGTGCTGAAGCATTATTGGCTAAGATTGAAGCTGAAAAACAAGCGGAAAGGGCTGAGAAGATTACGGCTTTTTGGAATTTGCTATCCAATAGCGATAGTGTTCAGGAGGCAATTACTAAGTTTGGAATAGGTGAGGCGTTCGCCAGAACAATCGAGGCATTACCGGGGTTAGAAGAGGGTGGGCCGACTCCAGGCAAAGAATCAATAATACGAGTATCAGAGGGGGATAAGCCTGAATATGTAGTAAAGCATGGGCCGGCCCAAACTTATTTATCACAACTTCAGGCTATGAATGCCGGCACGTATGATGATACCTTTGGACAACAGATTGATAATTTCAAATTCATACCCCATAAACTCCCTGTGAACGATTTTAATATTCAGGTATTGGTGGCTGAAACACAGGGAATGAGAAAAGACATTAAAAACCTAGTCCCTAAAATGGAAACCGTATTTGATTCGGCTCGTCAAGAAACAATCAACATCTATAAATACGGGAACAGAAAGAAAACGGTACATCAGAAAATTCCGAGATTATGAGTAGGACTAGACTAAATTTCTACCTCAACAATCAACTTGTCGGAAATGCAAATAACTGGCAGGGGATAAGTATATCGTTGGATTTTGATAATGACAATGTTCAGCCAGTCATAGAGACAGATAGTCTTGAATTTGTTTTATCTGAAAGCGCCGTGATTCGTAAATGGGTTCAGGATGGTGTTGATGGATCAGGCCCAGGGATTTATGAGCCTATGGAATTAAGGATTGAATTGGCTAGTGGAAATAATACGGTAGACGTGTTTTCTGGATTGCTTGACATGGTAAACGATATGCAATTCATCGACAAAAATAAGGTATTAGTCAAGTTGATTAAAAAGGGCGGGCTTGATCAATTAGCAGAACGCACACAGGCTATTAGCTTTGCGTTTCTTGCATCCAGAAACGAAATAAACAATAATGATTTTGTTAATGTATCGTATGTACTTGCCCACATTCCTAATTTCAGCGAGGTTTTAATAATCAGTATCTCGATATTTATTCTGATAAAGGAAATTCAGGAACAGATTAAACGTGTTTTAGACACCATAGCAATAGTTGCGGGGGTGGCAGTTAGTGGAATACCAGGGCCAGTTGGGGCGCTAATAATATCAATAGCATTAGCTATTACCGAGATAGCATATACTATACTTATTTTCATAGCCCTTAAAGCACTAATGACGGAGCTTATTTTAAATTTAATTGCACCATTAAGAAACCACAAGGCTATGAAGCTCAGAGTTTTATTGGAAAAGGGTGCTGCTCATCTGGGGTACACTTTCGAAAGCTCAGAGTTTGATAATCCGTTCTTTGACTCTCTGGTAATTCTTCCTATAAAAGAAAGAGGGCCAATATCATTCGGGGCCGGTGAAACGGGTTTCCCAACCAACAAAGGGGGGCTATATACTTATTTTGATATGCTGCAATTCTTCAAGCAGTTAATCAATGGGAAGCTGGTAGTAAGAGACAATAAAATAATTATCGAAAGGCGTGACTTTTTTGACAAACCAACCTCGTTTGTGTTGCCTAGTGCGCGAGTGATACTTGACGAGTCAAGATTTAACGCTGAGGAAATACAGGCGAATCTAAATATTCAATTCCTAATTGATGAGAAGGATGACACTACTCTGATTAATTACGAAGACAACAATACTACATTTCAAAGGATAACAGAACCTAAGATCATAACGGACAAAAGAAATGTACAGATAAAGGGGTTGGAGCAAGTGAACTTACCGGTATCGCTTCCAACGAGAAAAGAAAGCTTGACCGAAGTAGAAGATATATTGCTTGATTTGGCAAAACTGGTAGATACACTTGTTGGTGGGAATTTCTTTAGCAGCAAAATAACGGGCCGCCTTGGTGTTTTACATTTGGCTAATGATTTTACCGGTGTTCCTAAACTGATTCCAATAGCGTTAGGCAAAGTCAGATCGAACTACAGGGATATAATGAGTGCTAAAGTATTGCATGAAGATTATTATTTTATCAGCTCATTTACACCAGTACCAGTTAATCACAATCAATTTCGCAGACACTTGCGAGTTAAAATCCCATTTTGTTTTGAGGATTATATAACTTTGTCGGAAGATAATGGATTTACTACTGATGATGGTAGGGAGGGAAGGTTTGAGAAGATAGAAGGTAGTCCAGACTCAGGATTTGCAGAAGTGGATATTAGAATAAAAGAGGTCTTTACAACTAATTTGAAAGATAGAATAGTATGAATGGTCATAAGGATATGTTGCGACAACTTAAGGTTTCTCTTAAGGAGGTGGAAAAGGCCAGAAAAATTCAGAAGACAATGCTTAATAATATGATTGCCCAACTTCCTGAGGATAAGAGAAAGCAAGCAACCAAATTGTTTAAATTGGCTGAACAGGGCAAGCATATAAACATAAATGAAATGATGGACTTTACTGGAAAAATGTCCACCAGTGATGAGGAGAAAATTAAAGGATCTGTACAGCGGGTAAACGATAAGAAAGACGAAGTAACAAGTAAGTAGGATGGTAGACATTCAAGTACGTAAATTTCATAACCAGTTTAAGAACGGGGTTGATCTCGACTCTAATCTGAGCGATTCCACACACTACCTCCTGGGCTTTGTAGGTCAGAAGATGAAGCGCGTTACAGAGGTATCTACTTCATGGAGATCAGAATCCAGCCTAGTTGATAATTTTTTTATAGTAGATGGTGTCAATACCTTAACCAGAGAACTTGGGAGTTGGATTGATGATGGATTTCAAATAGGAGATACTTTTGACTTGCAGCCATTGGGTGCAACAGACACTATAACAAACGTTACAGACTTAGTAATAACAACACAAAACAATTTCACCACAACTGCATTTTTTGATACAGACGGGATATTACATGGCACAACAAGGCTTAGGGGCGTTAATTACCTTTCAAACTTCATTGAAAATGATGACCCTGTAGGTTATATATCTAAGGTTGATAATATCAGTACAAAAAAATGGACAGGAGATTTTACGGTTGCTGAATTTGATAACCTCACGTTAATAAACGCCACGCAATCCGGAACTGTTGAGAGTTGGAAAATGGATAGCGACTCGGTTACTTTTCAAATGATCCAATTACCTGTACTGGCAAACGGTTATACTCAAATACTTCAGGTTATAGAGATATTTACTATTACTCCGTTTTTTGATAGCATATCTAATCTGGAAGCAGGAATAAAACCGGATTATTTAGCAGATGCAGCATCTCTAAGAAGTATTGCAAGATTTGAATTGCTACACACTACCCTTAATCCTATTGTAAAGCACATATTAGATGATTCTGATAATCCAGAAACAGATGGTAACGTTGGGTATTATGACGAACACTTTAACGGATTTACACCGGTTGAATTCACTAAAGATTCTATTGTTTATTCCAATGCGTCAGGAGAGAACAAAATAGTAATTGATGAGGTAACGAGTATTACTTGTAAGATAGATAGCGCAAACAACGTATTGTCCCAGGGAAACAGTCAGTTTCAAATGAACCTCATATTTTTAAATGAGACTATTGAGAATACTGAAAATATTGATACGAATTTTGCATTCGATACTGTATTTCAAGTAACTGGTGCTGGTGGAAAGGCAGGGGAAAATGGGATTTTCTCAAATGTCATAGGAACCATAACTGCAAATCAATTAGTTGTTACTGCAGACATAACATTCTCACCTACCCAACAATCATTAATTGAAGACGGTAAGTACATTATAGCAATCGCCACCAATGACCATACACTAGACATTGATCAGAGCAAGTTAGTGAATGTCAATATGGACATCAACGACTTTATCAAGAATAATGATATCCCTGATTTGATGGCAATTGATACCAATAACTTCTATGAGCATCCTTTTGATAAAGGAACACAGGGAAGGTCAGATTTTACGGGATGGGTTGAAGATGGTATATTAATGAGTGCTGATTTTACTTTAGACTTATCCAAAGACGCTGTAATCAACAATATGAACGTTAGGATAATGGCTAGGAATTCCGTTACTAACGAAGATTTTGAAATAGCTAACATACCATTAGATTTTGCATCTGCTATTGTATCCGGAGGTGTTCAACAGATTGATATAGATTCAGAGAGGGGCTTTAAACTTGTCGCGGGTTCTCAGTTTAATTTCGTTAAAGTTCAAACATTGGCGAAGATTGGCGACCTTCAGCACTATGACTTAGATATAGGATTCAAATTGCAGTGGATGGATTGGCAAGCCTTGCCTGATGCTGATCCCGTATTCTTTGACAATACTAAAATAAACAACGGCTTAAACAGGCTTATATCAAATTATTCAGCATTGAATGATTATGATATTGTCATGTTTATTGATGCAGAAGTCAATAATGGTGAGGTGAATACTAACTACAGATTTATATCTCCTGCATTACGAACATTTGAATACGAAACCGATGATACCGGAAGCCCTTCAACAAAATGGGAAGGACTTGTTGAGACTTTTGATCAATCTGCTAATAATCTCAGCGCAAACCTTCACGGTACTGAAAATACAGATGTTAAGGTTACGTTCACTGCTCAAAGTGGTGTTATTTCTGAGGCTGTACTATATGCAATAGGCAGGTTAGAGGAATTTCAGCAAGGTGGACTATTTAACATATTCGAAATATCATCATTCAGGAACAGGCTAACCACTGACAATCCATTAATACCTTTACCTGGGGAAAACAAAGCAATATTTACGACACTTACTTCATCTATTGAGGTAGAGTTTGCTATAGACTTCACTAAGCTAAATCCTGCTTCCCAATATAAGATCAGCGCAAGAATAGGAACAGCTTGTGCAGAAGAAACCGGGTGCGCCTGGGAATCAAAAAACTCTGGCGTTACCGTTTTGCTGTTTGGTGTAAACTTCCTAAATAGCAATGTGGGTGTATCCTGTGGTGATGGTGGTACTATCATAAAGACTACGGACGCGGGGGAGTCATGGGTATCCAAGACTAGCGGTACAGGGGTAAGGTTAAGAGATATATTATTTGTTACTGCAAGCATTCTTTATGTTTGCGGGAATAATGGTACGGTTCGGAAAAGTACAGATGGAGGTGATACATGGGTAGACAAATCACCGTCTACAGCCGGTGGAATTTTTGATCTTTCATTTATAAGCACAACAACTGGTTGGATTTGTGGTGCTGGCGGTATTGTATTCAAAACTACAGACGGAGGGGATAATTGGGTGCAACAGACTATACCGGGTGTTCCAATTTCAAGGAATTCTATATTTTTCATAGATGCAGATAACGGATGGACAGTAAGTAGTAACGGACAGATATTTACAACCGTTGACGGTGGTACTAATTGGACAACTCAGCTAACAGGTGGTGGTGCATTAGAAGAAATAGTATTTGTAGACATTAATACGGGTTGGACTATTAATTTTGATGGACAGGTATTATTAACTATTGACAGCGGTAGCAACTGGTCACCGGTACAAATAGCCGGTTCTTTTGCATTCAGGTCTATATCGTTTTTTGATGTGAATAATGGTATTGCCTGTTCGAATGGAGGTAAGATTTTTAGAAGTACCGATGGCGGGAACACCTGGGCGCAGGAGTCTTCAGGTACAGTAGATACATTGTTTGATGGTCAAGTGTTGGATTCTACCAATGCGTATGCAGTGGGAGTGGGCGGAGAGATAGTAAAGTACTCATGTATAACCGGTGGCTGTGATATTGTATTGGATGGGAAATTAAAAGAAGATGGCACACAGAAATTAACAGAAGACGGTAACAATAAAGTTCTAGAATGATAACAGCTATACTACCTAATCCAGCACCAATGACAAGCAGGGGTTTTGCTACTGCCGCCATTCCTAACGTCTTAGTTCCTCAGGTATTCCCTGAAGAGGAGGATAGGGAATTTGTAGAGGCGTGTTGCTATGACAACTTAACGTTAGCCGGCGGTTCTGAGCCATTTCAAAATGATATAAGCTCGGTATTATTTAAGGCGTTTGTTCAAAACGATACAATTGAGTTCTTTTTAGACAAGGATGGTTCTGGAGAGGTTGCACAACTCAATGACAACACTCTTGGTACGCTATTTCCTATTGGAACATTCACAACCCAACCATTACTAGTAGGGTTTAAATTAGAATGGGCAAAAGTATTGATTGCACATGGAGAAGGGAATTACACAATAAGAACAGAACGGGCATTAATCACCGGAACTGATACGGTAGTTAGTATTAATTATCATTTAAAAACCTTCAGTGCTTTACTTGCGGATGATACTATTTGGATCGAATGGATTCAGGATGGTGAGATTATAGATGGGCTTGATTATACTGGAATAGAATGGTTTCAGGCAATAAGGCTTCCAGGGTTTTTCGGCAATAAACAGACCGAATCAGAAGAAGAACTGTTTAAGGATGGTAATTATACGACTTTCCAGATTAAGACCGAGCTTATTTTCAATTATAGCTTAGAGGTTGGCCTAATACCTTCATGTGTTGGAGACTTCCTGCCAAACTTAATTCAGGCGAATATCATACAGATAACAGATTACAATCAAAAGAATTTCGACTACCTACTACAGCAAAAAGTTGTTAAGGTTAGCGATATTGGCGAAACGGTGTATAATAAAAAAGAAAGGTTAGCGGTATATAATCTAACCTTTACTGATAGAACTGAGAATCATATAAAGATTAATTGTTAATTTTGACATTATGGCGAACAAAAAAACATCGGAATATCCTACTGGCGGGGAAGTACAACCGGCTGATCTTCATGATATATCCGTACCCGAAGGTGGGCTTACAACAGAAAGCCGTACTCAATATCAAGTAACTGGAGGGGAGCAGATATCTAAAGTGTTTGGGGATTTCTCCGATGGATCTACTCAAAAGACTATTGTTGTATTTACCTTAAAAGGGGGCAGAAAACATCAGGAATTTGTATTAAAGCATGAAGCCGCCTGGACTGGTGGAAGTATTGATTCCGTTACTGTTGAATTGGGTATTGTAGGCGACGAAGGTAAGTACACGTTTGATCCTATTGACATATTTCAAGCCCCAGGAGATAGTATTCTTGAAAATGAAGAACCTAATACTATTGAAGACTTCAATAACGATGTCGATATTGTAATGCGAATAACCTCTACAGGTGACAATCTGGATCAATTAGTAACTGGTTCAATTGATTTGTATATCTTTACAAAATCCATGAAACCATAACAATATGATGAAACGAATTATATACTTACTGCTTATACTGGCATTGCCGACAATTCTGTTCGGGCAAAGTAATCAAACTATCAAGAATGTCAAGGTTACAAAAAAGTCAAGACTCATTGAGGATGTTGTAATAGGCGATACTGATTTTGAAGAGTCGGCAATACTTACCATTACATCCTCGTCTCAGGGGATGCTTGCACCCAGAATGAATACAGCGGCAAGGGATGGTATTGGTTCACCGGCTGATGGACTATTGATATTTAACAATCAAACAAATCAATACGAGTTTTTTGAAACTACATGGAAAGCTCTTGGTGCTGTTGATGGGAATATATTCGATAATAACGGAACTCTTAATTCAACCAGGACACTTACTCAGAATGAATTTAATTTAACAATAGATGGATCTGGTGGAGGTGGAAAGTTAATAATAAAAGAGAATACTGCTAATGTTCTTACCTTAAATTCTACCACTGCAAATTCAAGTATAGACTATCAAACGAACGACGGGGTATTTAAGGTAACCACCGGATTCTTTACAAGTAGTAATGGGTTTGAAATAGCTGGTGGTTCATTGGTTACAGGTTTTAATATTGGTACTGGAAACATCGCTTTTGGTGCTGCTCCAACAACTCCAAATCATCCATTTATTGTTCAAAGAAACAGCGCGACTCAGCAAACTATTCTCTGGAATAATACTCTTGGAAACGAGCTACATATTATCAGAAGTCTAGCTTTATCAAAAATAGACCTTGAAACTCAAGCTTTAGCGTCAACCGGGGGTATCTGGTCTGATGCAACCAGTGGAATACGGTTAAGAACAAACAGTATTGATCGGTTTGTTATAGGTAGAACTTCTGGAGATATTGGAATCGGAATGGCATTAACTACGCCAGCATCTAGGGTCAATATTAGGGGCGTTAATGCAGCAGGGGGGAGTCTCGCGCTTTTAGTAGAAGATAATGTTGGAACTGATTTACTTTTTGTTACCAACGATGGGCAAACTGTTTCAGATGGTGAGTTTTCTACGACTAAAAAAGACCTTACTCTGGGTGTTGCAGCGGTAACTTTTGCAACAACAAGTAATGTAATGCAAATAACAGGTGATGGTGGAGGAAATACCATTGCAACGATTACCGGGGCATTGTCGGGCCAGTATCTTATTATGATATTTGTTGATGATAAGGTAACTCTTACAGATGATAACGGGCATGGGGCTAACACGCTTGATCTTTCAGCGGCTTTCAGCTCATTGGATGACACTACAATTACTATTTTTTACGATGGAACTAGTTGGTACGAAACATCAAGATCAGTAAATTAGAAGATATGAAAAGAATACTCACACTTATTTGCTTAATGTTTACGCTTTCAGCAAGCGCACAGATTGACACGGTAATCTACAACGCTCCGGCCTCAGGTTTTGACACCTTGATTGCTTATCGTATAGACACGGCAGTTACAGGAGGCTCAAGCGATTCTAATATGGTATGGGTATCGTATCACTACATTCAAACTACGGGAGATAGTTTTTTGTATCAGCCTCAGTTTATTATGTACGATAGTTTGAACAAACAGATCCTTCCCAACGTAGACATGATTAATTACGGATGGAGGGCAAGCGGCACGGTTCCGGTTAGATTATATATTGATTCAGCAAAGGCGGCCCAAACACCGGATAGCTTGCGAACATTTTACATATTACCGATAATGAAAACGGTTTACGGAAATTCTAATGTTACTAAATTATAGATTATGAACAAAAAAACAAAAGACATTCTTCTATATGCACTTGGGGGTACAGTGGTTTTAATGGCCTTAGTTATAATCATTGGATTATTTAAGGTAGAAGTTTATGATAGCAACAAGGATTTATTTAACATATCTGCTGGTATTATACTAGGCTCGTTTACTCAGGTTGTTTCGTTTTTCTTTGGTAGTTCTCAGGGAAGCAAGGATAAGACAGAGAAAATGGCAACAAATACAACAAATATATAAATATGAGTACTGGAGGTGGAAAATGGGTTGAAAGAGGTATTACTTTAGGGTTGATTGTCCTAAGTTCTTTTTCGGGATATCTGATAGATAAGACTCGAATGGAGGGCCGTATGACAGCGGTTGAAGAACTTGCAGAGGACAACAAGAAAAAGCTTGATGAGGCCAATCTTGAATTGATATTATATCGTATAAATACTATGGAAACAACTATGGTAAAACTTGAGGGCAGTGTCAGTAAATTAGATGAAAAAATAGATGCTTCTACTAATAAGATACTTGATCGTATTAACGATAGGCGTAGGTAGTCAAGATACTACTATCACCAACAATTATTATCCCGATACTTCTTCCAGGGATTCAAGGAAGTGTATAGTCAAGCAAGCCCATATTAATCAAATGGCTGAAGAAGTAAATTCAAAGTTCGATAGTATTCATGTCAAATATGATCAAGGAATTGAAGACATTCTAAGGTTACTTGATGAAATACCGGACAGTTTAAATCATAAATAATGCGCGTAGAAATCGAAAGAACAGAAAAGAGTGAACACCAGACTTTAGGAACGTTAAGGATACTTGATGACAACGGTTTTCCTTTCTGGCAATGCAAGACTTTAGAGTTACCGGATAAGGATAACCAACAGCGCGTAAGCTGTATTCCTGAAGGCAAATACCAGGTTGTTAAAAGGGAATCGGCTAAATACGGTTGGCACTTCCATATTACAGGTGTTCCAAATCGCACCCTGATACTGATTCATAGTGCTAACTATGTTGAACAGCTTCTTGGATGTATAGCTGTAGGGCTTTCCCACACCGATATTAACAGAGATGGATACCGGGATGTAACGAGTTCTAAAGATACCTTGAAGGGATTGAACGAAAAACTACCTGATTCATTTGAATTGACAATATCTGATTCAGAAGTTTGTAAGCATAATTAATGAACACTAGATCCACAATACTTGGGGTATCGTTAGTCCTGGCACTGGCTTACATAATCTTCTTACAGGGATGCAATAAGCACAAATGCGCTGATCCCGAGATTGTAGAGATTATAAAACGTGATTCAACAACTCACGTAGATACTCTTTACTACGATAGTACTCGATACAAGTATATTACTGTTAATGTTCCCACACCATATTACGATACTATCCCTGTTCCAATGCCAGTAAACTTCAATGATATCTCGGAAACCAACTTTGATTACTTGATGAAGTTCCCGGCTATTTACGAGGATACTATTAGCAATGATACAATCTCAATCTTTTACCGGGCAAAGGTTCGGGGATATCTGGATAACTTAACATTGGGATACAAGGTTTTCACACCGTATGTTATTAAGGAAACCACTACAATACAAACCGAGGTAACCAAAAAGAAAGCGTTTAACGGCTTTTACGTTGGTATGGACGTAGGGTTCATCAAGGATAGTTTAAGCCACGTAGCACCAACCGTTGAGGCTTCATTCAACCGTTTTAATATCAGTGTGGGTTATGATTTAATGGATAAGGATATTGTTGCCGGAGTTAAGGTTAAGTTGGGAAAATAGCCTATCTTAGTGCCGCAATAATGCACACAACCATGAAAACTAATGAATATGGTTACTTACTACAATAGGGGAGATTTAATAAAATTCGGAGATTACCTCTTATCCGAAAAGCGCAAACAGAATTTTGTCAATCACCCTGATCCTACAGGCCCAAGTCTTGAAGAAAGGCTTTCAAAAACCGATAACGTGGACATAGAGAATTGGCTATCAACTTTAAATTAGCCTATCTTCGTCCCTGAGAAAGCTCGAACTAATCGAGTATGATGTTGAGATGTACCAGAGCCTCTTGCAGAGATGTAGGAGGCTTTGTTTTGGGATAGTTGTAACTTATTTAAATAAATAAACGTATATTTGTGGTGAACTAATATTTGTATCATGGGTATCCCAAAGCAATTAGATAGGATTGTAATCACAAAAGAAGATTTAACAGCCAATCATAAGCGCGAAGAATTATTGAGGGCTGCATACTTTCTATTAAAGAATAATGGAAAACCTAACGCTCAGTGGTTTACCGATACAAAAGAAACACTAAAACTATCCTTATGAAAACATTCAATATTACAGACGAAGATTTGTACAAGAAATTCAAAGCTCAGTGCGTGCTAAAGGAAATATCAATGTCAGCACGTATTATGCAGCTTATGGCAGAAGATGTAAAAAATGCGATATTAATTTAATCTAACCCCCATGAAAAAGCACACAAAAGGAAAATGCGAATTAACACACCCTAGGGCAAACTTATTGGAAAATACTGATTCTTTTGCCATAGGTTATCCTTTACAACCACACACATCTGTTCATGTAATCGATGGCAATATCGAGGAAGCTCTTGCCAATGCTCAACTAATCTGCGAAGCCTTTAACGTTACCAATGAAACTAACCTCACACCCCTAGAGTTGAAAGAGCAAAACGAGAAGATGCGGGAGGCGTTGGAGTATTGTAATAGATTCTTTAAAGATAATCACGGAAGTATGCCAGTATTCCTACGGCCCGTTAGAGACAAAGTAACCGAATCACTCACCCCCTCAAAGGGACAAAACTAAAAGGATGAAACTGAAAACATTTAAAATATTCAAAGAGCAATTTACCAAAGCAGTAAAAGCCAAAGGAGCATGTGAAGACGAATTTAAAAAGGTTCTTGCCTCCAAAAACAAAAAGGAATTACTCAGTATTATATTTGATAACGCGTACTGGATTTTCCGCGAAGAAAAATCGATAAGCATAGATTTCCTGTTATCAGGATATTCGACTGAAGATTTAGCCAAAGGCCATATATATGTTAATGGTTATTATACGGTAGAGAACGCTTGTGTCGTGGCATTGGGCAACAGTACCGTGAAGGCATGGGACAACAGTACCGTGAAGGCATGGGGCAACAGTACCGTGAAGGCATGGGACAACAGTACCGTGGAGGCATGGGGCAACAGTACCGTGAAGGCATTGTACAACAGTACCGTGAAGGCATGGGGCAACAGTACCGTGGAGGCATGGGACAACAGTACCGTGAAGGCATGGGACAACAGTACCGTGGAGGCATGGGGCAACAGTACCGTGGAGGCATGGGGCAACAGTACCGTGAAGGCATGGGGCAACAGTACCGTGAAGGCATGGGGCAACAGTACCGTGAAGGCATTGGACAACAG
>SDBU01000581.1_pt1 | contig 51106 bp, 77 predicted proteins | sample 2277071 | NCBI WGS metagenome assembly SDBU01 (sample SAMN10397929, study PRJNA504765) | marine sediment metagenome | isolation source: marine sediment core GS08_GC12, 126 cmbsf | place: Arctic Ocean: Gakkel Ridge, Loki's castle | collected 2008
ATCAGTCTCTTGCGGTTCTCCTGATCGAGCGCCAACCAGAAGGCGTGCGGCGACAGCTCCAGCCAGTCGTGGCGTTGCTCAGCGCCTAGGTCTGAGAACAGCTCGTCGACGACTGTGCTCTTCTTGTTGCCCAACGCCAGAAAGACGGCGTCGATCGCCTCGCACGCCGCCTCTACACGGTTCCACGTATCCCATCTCTCCATTACAGATCCCCGTCGCGCAGTTGATCGGCCATCGCGTCGCCGAGTGCCGTGGCGCAGTCGATACACGGGTGGCCGCTGTCGATCTCGTGGCCGTGTTCGCAGAGATCCCGGCCGCGACAATTCTCGCAGTCGGAGATCTCCGTCTCCTCGTTATGCCCGATCTCAGGAAGCCGCCGCGGGAGCTTCGTCAGCCCGTGTTCGAGCGCGGCGCGACCTTCGAGGCCGACCGCGTTCGGCTCTTCGATCTCGCCGTGACAGGTCTCGCACTTGCCTACGGTGAAGGCGTGAACCATTCGGTCTTGACGCTTCTCGTCGACGTAGTGTGTCCAGGGTAGTGACGGGGCCTTCATCAGATGCACCCGCCCGAACGGCGGCGAGCTTCGAAGAGAACTTCGCCGATGAGCCCGGCCTCGTCTTCGGATGCGCCCTGCTCGATTGCCATACTGGCGAAGTCAGCGGCGGCAGCATCGGGGAGGATCGCGAGCACGGCCTCTCGTACGCTGTCTAGATTGACCATCCAGGGATAAGTGGGGGTCTGGTTGCGTTTCGTATCGTTCTCCTCGATGAGGCGCTGTTCGTTGGCGACTCGTCTGTCGAGGTCGGCTGCTTCGTCGTCCTCGATCTCGGTTGCCATCTTGTAAATCGTCCGACGTATCTCGTCGTCCGCGAGCCGCAAACGCAACGTCCGAAGCCCCGCCGCCGGAAGGTCCAGCTCGCATACGAAGACCTTCTCGCCGCCGCCGATGTCGATCCACAGCGACGTGACCTTCCGCAGCTCACACCGCTCGTCGTCCACGTCCACCTCCGCTTCCACCGTGTAGAGGCGGTGGTCGTACTTTTGAACGTCGCCCTCGAACTTGAGCGGGCGGTCCACTTCCACTTCAATCTCGGTCGAGTAGTACGCGATCATCGTTTCGTCTCCTCAGTTAGTTGCGTGTTGAGTGTGCGAATCTCCCGCTCACGTTGGTCGATGTGGTGCTCGCAATTGGCGAGCGCCTTGGCGTCGCCGAGCGAAGCGGCAAGCCAGATCGGCTTGCTGCTGCCGGGAACGAACAGCGCCCACTTGGCACGCCGCCCGCCTTCCTGTCGTTTGATTCGGTAGCTCTTGCCGTTGGCGAGCGTCGCAACGTAGTGTTGCAGCTCGCCCCTTCGGTGCTTCGGCTGAAAGAGCAGCTCGTCTCGTGCGTTTCGTTTCATCTCGTATCCCCTTATTTCAACTTCTCGATTACCAAGAAGCGCTTCTCCCTCTCAATCGCTCGCTCGTAACGACCCCACGCAGGAGCGAAAAGCGAGCGCCGGACTGCGCGAGCGGTCTCAGCAAAATTGAATCGTGCCGCTTGATATTGAGAGGAAATCCATTCAACTCCATCTTCAAGGGACAAGTACTTCAAAGTTCTTTTGTTTTGAATTACATACAACGCTGCGTATCGTGCCATCTCGTTCTCCCTGTTGGCCTCTATTGGCCGTCCTAGTTGTGGTACAGTAGTACTATCGGCTAGTTTGACTGCAAACTTGAGTATTATTTCGCGGTGTAAGTGCTCGTTTTTGCTGATGAATCCCGGCCCGCCGGCTGCCGGACCATCAAATCCAACCGCTCGGATCCATTGAGGAATTCGCGCCCGCCGGCTGCCCGAAATCCAACCGCTCGGATTCATTGGGGAATTCATGCCCGCCGGCTGCCCGGACAGTCTGACCGCCCACGTCCTACACACGAATCTAAAGTCCCGAGTTCGCGCGAGAGAGCCCGTCTCCCGCCCTTCCTCGCACGCCGCCCGTCGGAAGGCGGTCTAGGCGGCGGCTTACGCTGCGCGACTAGCCGATTGATTAGGCGCGGAAATCGACGGCTTATCTGCTGAAAACGGAATCATTACCGGCTCGGGCGTTCTGTAGGTTACGTTTGACACGCCGGCGGAGGTGTGTCCTACGTGCGACGTGAACGAATTGTGATACGCTGATTCCGTATCGGCTAACAATCGCGCCAGGGAGGACGATCGTGGGGAACACTAGGTTGTTGAAGGCGCTCCAGCGCAACGGCATCAGCCAGCGGCGCGCATCGCAGGCGTTGGACATCTCACAGAACTTGATCAACCGCGTCGTCAAGCACGGAGCGACCCCCGGCCTGAGGACGGCGGCGAAGATCGTCCACGGCTTCGACGGTGAGATCAGTTACGACGATCTGCTCTCCAACGAGGACCGCCGCGCGATGCGCAAGCTCAAAGGCGTGCTCGTAGGTGGAGGCACGCAGCCGAAACCACGCGCCTCCGATGGTGATGCTTAGAGCGAGATCGGTGCCGCGTCTCGAATCCCCTCCAGCACGTCGGGCGCGAGACGGTCCTGCTCGCCTCTCAGCAAGACCAGCTCCTCGCCCCACCGTATGATCCCTTTAATGATCGGGTCATACTTGTCCACGTTGACGGTCTCGCCAACGACTTCCTCGAACCGCTTGCACCAGCTTCGCCAAGCCTTCCATTCAGTGTCCATCTGTTCGGACGGTAGGGGGATTGCCATTTCAATCTCCTTCTTCACGCGGCTGGATTGCCACGTACACAATCATTTTAGCATTCATGTGTTCTAGGATTCGTACAGCCGCGCCGTCGCGACTAACAGATCGGTGTCTGTCGCGTGAAGTCAGGCGATGAAATTATCTCAGAAATTTACTTGACAGGATTGCCGCGAGAACTCCGGCGGGAGAGAGGGCGGTTCAATTCCGACCCGCGCGCTCCACGAACAATCGCCGAAGCTCACGCGCGATCTCTTCCGACACAAAGTAGCCACCCTGGACGTTGCTAAATGCCTGCAGCGGGATGCCCTCGAAGGTGACGAAGACCAGCTGCCGTCTCGGTTCCGGCGGCGGCGCGAACGAGTAGATGCGCTTCGGGACGTAGGGAAGATAGAGGCCCGCGGCCGTCACGGCGCCGGTCTCGAAGAGGAGCTGAAGGAATTCGCGCCGGTTCTTCACGAGAGAAGCTCCGACCGCACATCGACCACGGCGCCACGTCCGGTCCCTGGCTCATGCCCGGAGGCCTCCCTCGGGTCGATCGTCGCTCTCACGGCGGTTTCGAGCTTGTAGGCCGCGTCTCGAACGTCCTCCGCGCCCGCGAGCGCGGCGCCTTTCGTGTGCGCGAAGGCGACCAGGGCAACGTCGGGAGAGGCGTCGTGAAGATTCCCGAGCTTCCGGAAGCGCTTGACGGCGTTCGCGAGAGCGGTCTCCAGCAGGCCGGTCGGCGTCGCGGCCGGTCGCGGCTGGTGGCGACTCATTGCGGCTCGTTGGGGGCGGTGGGGACAGCGAGGAAGAAGCGGTCGCCCTTGTCCGAGAGTGGGGTCACAGTCATGTGCTGGAACCCCATCTCCTTTCCCAGCCGCTCCCATGCGCGGTTAGCGTTTTCTTGCTGTGACGGCGGGTTCCCGCACTGGAGCATTATCATCGGCACTGGCTGCATCGACTCCAGCAACTTCTTTTGCTGCGCCTCTGTCATTTCAAACTCTTGCTTCTCCATCTCTCACCCCCTGTTGCGCGCTGTTAGTAGTTGCCGGAGCGGGTACGGACGACCCTCTCGGCGTCAGTAAGGGCTTGTCGCAGTTCTCGTGCAATGTCGGAAGCAACGATCATGTCGCTATCAAGATACGCCCGGACGGCCTCGGACAATCTCACAAGCGCGCGCCCTGCGTCGTTAGGCTTGCTCATCTCTACCTCCTCCTCCCGTCGCTCTCGATTTCTTCGATGCAAGAAGTGCTCCCTCACAGCGGCCCCTGCTTCCTTCGCTCTTTGCGTTTCCGCTGGATCGTGCGATTGCTCAGACCGAGAGTCTTCGCGAGCTGGTCGCTTGTCGAGCGAGAATCGAGCAGGACGGGATCGACCACGATTCGCCGCCTACCGCTCGACTTCACACGCCTTACCAACCCTCGGTCTAGCGCCCACCGGAAGCGGTCCGAATCGGTAACTCCGCTCACCAGATCTGCCCGCCGCAGCGCGGGCACGGCGACCACCTTGGGTAGACGCGATAGCCGACCCACCCGCACGTAATCTCAATTTGGGCGCCGCCCACGCGGATGACGTTAGAGCATTTAACTCGATACAGAAACGTGTCGCCTCGGTAGTATCCCTGCGCCGCTCCCGGTCCGCGACTCATAATCACGTCTTCGTCCTGCGCCATCGCTTCATATCCCCCGCGCAGCGGCGAGCCTCGTCGACCTTGCTCGGATTGCCCGCGAGCTGCTCGCGGAGATTCGCCCAAAGCTCAACGAGCGCTGGCGCGAGCGGATCGCGAGCGAGTAGAGTAAACAGCGGCTCGTCGCCGTCTGCTTTCTGGTGGGCATCGTATTCGCTAGGATTGTTCTTCGTTCCCATTGACTTCTCCTATTAGAGATGCTCAGTCATATTCGAGTCCCTTCTCTTCGGCCAACCAGAGCGGAATCCAAACCTCGCCGAGTCCGGTGTCAATCATGGCGATCTGGCTCTCGGGGATCCAAACGGAAGTGTCGTCGTCGTCTTCTTCAATGGAGATCAAAACCGCTTTGTCGGTGCGCCTAACAATCTCGTGGAACCTCACGAGGACGTTGGTTCCATTATCGCATTCCGGCATTCGCCTACACCTCCGCGCGTGGGCTCCACAATTTCCGCGCGTGGGCTCCGCAATCTAAACAGGTTGTCGGAAACGCGCGGCCATAGAAAGCGCCACAACTCCAACAGAAACGGGGATCCTTCTCGCGGTCGAACATCTCTTCCGTGTTCGCATCTTCGTGGCGGCTCCGGATCCGGTTCTGCTGGTGCTGTCGTCGGTCGTAGCAGACATGGCAGCGCTGGCAGAGCGCGCGAAGGTTCGTCTCCTCGTCGCAATTCTCGACGATCGAACCTATACAGTACAATGCGGCATGGCCCGACCTAGACGGAGTAAACTGTCTCAGGATTGCGTTGTGTGCGGATTGACTTTCTCCCTCACGTCTCAGCAAGCGTCTGATGGTGCCAAAGTCTGCTCTGAATCCTGTCGCCGTGAGTCGATCAGTCAATCCAGGGGTGGGCTCGGCGTCGGCGTCTGCGAGGGGTGCGGAGAGAGGTATCGCATCTCGCGTTATTACCTCCGAGCCGGTAGGCGCTTCTGTAGCGATGAGTGTCGGCTTCGATGGTTTGCTGTCCAGACTCCAACGGGAGAGCAGAACCCATATTGGAGCGGTGGGCACGAGCCCTACTACGGCCCGTCGTGGCGAGCCGCTCGGCGCGCAGCTTGGAAGCGAGACAATGAAACGTGTCATCGTTGCGGAAGGTCCAGCGATGAACTCGGAGAGCGTCCTGTCGTACACCACCTTCGGCAGTTCGGTCTCTTCGGGCGGGATGCGCACCAAATCGCCAACCAACTCGACAATCTCATTTGCCTCTGTCGTTCGTGCCACATGAAGGTCCACTGGAAGTCGCGTCGCGCTGATTAGGTGCGCAACCGTGAGCACGACGCGCGAACCCGTCTCCGGGTGCGGCTTGTAGTTCACGGCGCGGCAGTTCGGGAATTCGGGCGTGCCCTCGCAGCGGTTTCCCGCGCGCTCGCGGACCCGCTTGGAGATCTCGTCCCAGTCCTTCGGGTAACGGTCCTTGTTCTCCGGACGGATCGGCGTCATTTGATTAAACCCTGACAGCGCGGGGGGTCAGCCCAGGAGGCGTTCCATCGTCGTTCCGTCACGGTGCTTAGCAGCGGAACTGCCGGCCGTGACTCTCGGCGCCCGCGTAGCGGGAGGGGTCGATCGCAACCCATCTTGTCTCCGAGCCCGTGTTTTACGAAGACCCGCCAAGCAGTCCCCCGCGCTGTCATTTGCGCCTCTTCGGAGCGGCTTCCTGCTTTCGCAATTCGGCGACGAGCTGTTCGAGCGTAAAGTCTGTCGCCTTGTATCGGCCGCGAACGGCTCTCGTGTTGAGAGCCTCGGCGACGCCCTCGATCATTCGGCCCTTCGAGGATCCGCCCCAATCGATCCCAGCGGTGGCGACGCGCGAGACGACCCAACCGAAGCGCGTCGGAGAGAGGTGACGGCCCGCGTCGAGGAGTGCGCGTCGCAAGTCTTCATGCCTCATGAGCCCGAGCCCTTGGCCGGCGCGGGCGTCTCTTCCCGCCTAAAGCGCGCGTAGAGATAATCGAGCAGCTCGGCGTTGGAATGCCAATCCCAACAATCCGTAAACCAATCCTCGCAGGCGCGGATCACGTCCGCGGCCAGCTCTCGGCGCGCAATGGCCGCGCGTTTTTCGTGGTCCGCGGCGCTGCCCGGGTCGGGTCCGCACCGGCGCGCGAGTTCGACCTCGAGCGCCGGCGTGCTCACGTCGCTGAGCCACACGCCAGCAACCGAGCCCGGCCGGCTCTCTGTAGCCGGCTGCGTTACCGCCAGCTCCAGGCTTTGCCGCTGTTGGATCAGGTTGCGACGCACATCGAGGTCGATGGTTCGATTGACTTCGAGTATTCGCAGAACCTCAACCGTCTCGCGCACCACGTCCTCGAGCAGCTGGTCGCTCACGATGCGAAGCCTGAGTACTCGTCTAGCGCCTTTATGACTTTGGCTGTTAGCCGGCAGTCGGTAAGAGCGTCGTGCGCGCCCTCCGTCGTGATTCCGAAGTACTCGCACAGGGTTTCCAGGCGGTAGTTATCCGGGCGCTCGTGTGGGTTTGCCCTGTAGAGCGTCCAGAGCGCTAGCTGGACAGTGTCGAGTGCGTACCACCAACAGAACGGCGTGTACTCCTCGCCCCACAGTTCGCGCAGCCGGGCGACGTCGAACTCGGCGTTGTGGGCGATCAGCCGAGCCGTCGTGTACGGCTTGCCGCGCTTGGAGACCATCCGCAGCGTGTCGTGCCGTCGGAAGAAGGCGTCTATTCGTGCTCGCGCAGTAGCAACGTCGACGGCTTCCTTCTCCCATACGAGCGGGTCGTAGTGGTTGAGCGACAACGCCTCAGGCTCACAGTCGGCGGTGTTGAAGTGGAGCTTAACCTCTAGCGAGTCGATCTCTTCAAACGAGGTGTCGTCAATCGCGACGAGCGCGAACTGGATCGTCGGGTGGTGCGGCTCTAGTCCACCTGTCTCTGTGTCGAAGATGCAGCTCGTGGTCTTAGGGCGTTGCGTGGGGGGCATGAGTGCGTGAGTCAATTTAGATTCTCCTGTGGACCTTCGTTGATTTCAAACGACTCGATCGAGCCATCGTTCTTCCTCATGTACTCCTTCACGGCGGACATAACACAATCACGGAACGCGCCGCGAAGCTTTTTGCGAGCGACCTGACGAGACGGGAATGGTCCGACACGAAGCCCCTCTACCTTCTCCAACAGCCCGCCGTCAATCTGCGCGAACACTTCTCCGATGTCGCAGACACAGTACCACTTCCCCTCCGCTTCGCGTTCGAGATTTGTCGTCACGTGCAACCGTGTGGCCAATTCAATCCTCCTTTAAGGTTCGCCGCGCTCGACGGCGACACGAGCGATTCGGATCATGGCTTCGTAGCCGGTCTGGTAGTCTGCTCCGTCGGGGTCCTCTATCTCCTCGGGTAGCAGTTGGTCTGCGATTGATTTCAGGGCGAGGTAGTTCACGTGGGCCGCGTGTCGAACCCTCTCCTCCTCTGTGGCCGGGACGAGACGGCTTCCTCCGTTAGGCATGTCTTCTCCTTATTGTGAACGGGTGCTTCGAAGCACGGCACACACTCCGAAGGAACCCGTCCGTGTGGACATGTGTTTCGTAGTGGAATCTCAAAGGCAACGAAGCACGCGTCGCAGGCGTCCTTGTCGCCGCCGTGGGTACATATCTTTTCCGTCATGGTTTTTCCTTCTCGACGAGCCGACGTCGTACTCGGCCCGGCTTTGAGCTTTCAGTAATCTTGAGCGGCATCGTCCCGATCGCGTCCACCATCGCAGCGGCAAAGGCCGGTGTTATGAATCCCTGCGCGCCGTCCGGATGCGGTTGCCCTACGAGCTTACGTGCCGTTCGTAACGAGTGTGCGATTGCCGACACTCCGAGTTCCGCGTTGCGCGAGATCGGCTTGATCTCGTCATCCGCGCCGCGCAGGTACCGCGACACGTTCTGGCTGGCGAACGCCCCCGCTTCGCGGATCTGCCCGGGCGTCGGCCTCCACTGGGAGCCGGGCGAGTTGAGCAGGAAGCGAACGGCTTGCTCGAGCGCCCACACAGGGACCTCCGCCGTCTCCTCCACGTAGGCGAGAAGGGTCAGCTCCAGGCTTTGCTGGCGGTGGAGTGGCCACACGTTGAACGCCTTGGCGAAGATCACGATCCGGAGGTCGTTATCCCGATTCGGGCTGTCGTATGCGCGAGCGTACTCGGGCAGCTGCATTCGCCACTGTGTCGCCCTTCGCTCCCGCTCCAGCTCGTCCACCGTTTTCCTCCTCGGCATCGCGACGCGCTGCGATGCTCATGCTGTCGTACTTCGATCTCAACGCCCCAGCGGACAGCACGACGAAAGACGCCCCCCGCTTCAGGTTCGCTCCTAAGGCCCAATCGATCGCCGAGACGACCTTGGACGCCTCCCGCCCGTCGATCCGCAGCATACGGTCGACGACACGCGCCCACGGGGTCAGCCCTTGCTCCGTTGCGTCCGGAATCCGGGCATCCGGGAACGCGGCCGCGATCCGGTTGCGCAAGTGTCCGGCAATCCAGAAACACCCTTCGGGAATTTCACGCTTGCCCCGTGTGGCCACAGCCGGCTCGCCCTCCGCTTGCGGAGGGTGAAGACCTCTCTGGGTCTTATCGGACTCGGACTCGGACTTCGGATTCGGAGGTGCCGGAGTTCGAGGGTCCAACCCCTGCTTTTTCAGGAAGTTACGGAGTCCGACTCGGTAGAAGTTCACTGGGTCGCCACGTAGTCGCCCACCAGTCGCCACCAAGTCGCCACCGGGTCGCCGCTTAGTCGGCGCGCGACGATGGATCTCGAACACGACGCAAGGCTCCGGATCTGTTGAGGTTCCGCTGTCGTAGCTGTCCTGCGCGGACTCGGTGGCCACACGGAGCAGGCGGGCCATGCGTTTGACGGCTGCCGCCGTCTGCGTTGTGCGGGTGATCAGTTGCAGCTCTTGGGATCCAGCGATGAACGTGTCGCCAGTCTTGCCGGCAAACTTCTCGATCGACATCCGCCCGATCTCGACGTAGGCGCTACACAGCTCCGCGTCCGCCCAGATGCGCGCGGTCTTCGGATGGTTGGCGATCGACGTGTGTACTCGGAAGCTCGGTCGTTGTCGCCGCAAGTTCCCCACCCCGTCGGAGACGGTAACGAATCGTTGTCCAGACGTCTCTAAACGTCGTACGATAAACAGATGGATCGCCGTACGATTATTCACTACCCTCCAGCTCGAACGGCAATCGAGCCGCGGAGCCGAAAAAGATGAGTGATAACGAGACGTTAGAAGAGCCGAGAAACCCAGTTTCAGTCGTGACTGAGCCTGAAAGCCGGTTGACGGTGGCTCGGCAGGCCGCCCCGCCGGACGCCCTTACGGACTTCGGCAAGGTGGACGTCGGGCTGGAGCTGGCGACGGAGATCGCAAACAAGCTGAGAGCCGTCATCGTCGAGAAGGAACTGTCCGTGTCGATGGGCGGGACGAAGGAACACTTGACGGTTGAGGCGTGGGTCACTTGCGGAATGATGGTAGGCGTGTCGCCTAAGACCGAGTGGACTCAAGAGGTACGCAATCCCACAACGGGCGAGCTGGAAGGTTACAAGGCGCGGGTCCAAGCGATCCGGATGGCGACGGGCGCCGTCATTGGAGCGGCTGAGTCGAGCTGTCACTTCGACGAGCAGAACAAGCGACGCGATACCGGCGAACTCTATGAGCGTTGGCTCGAACACGGACGTCCGAACCGACATGCCGCGATGTCGATGGCGCAGACGCGCGCGACTTCGAAGGCGCTCGCCCAAGCGCTTCGTTGGATCCCGGTTCTCGCTGGATACTCAGGGACGCCCTTCGAGGAGATGCCATCAGGAGGCGCCGGGAACGGCGGCGGCTCGAAGTCGAAGTCGAAGTCGAAGTCGAACGGCGAGAAGTCGCGCGGGAGCATGACGAAGATCTCCGACGCGATGGCGAAGAGGGCGGTTGCGATCGCGCGCGGCCAAGGCCAGAAGATCAAGCCGGAGGTACACGGGTTCGATGTCGTCGCGGATATGCTCGTGATGGGGAAGCGGCCCGTCCAGCCGGACGGCTCGCGCTACCCGGAACTCATCGCGCATCTCGTTGAAGTGATCAGCCCGGACGCCTACGACGCTTTCTGCGCCGCAATCGAACGATACCAGGGACCGGACAAGCCGCTCCGCGGAGACGAAGAGGAGCCGCCGGCGGCCGGTCCGGACGAAGGCGATGGCGGCGACACAACAGGGCCAGAACAGGAAGAGGAGATGGTCCCGATCGCCGACGGCCAAGGGAACACGAAGATGATCCCGATCCGTTGCGCGGTCGAACACGTCGATAAAGACTCTGGCGAGATCTTCTACACGGAGGCGCCGTTCTGATGGCGGAGACGAGGATGCGGCTTCGCGCGGGTGTCGGCTTCGACTCGGACGACGACGGCTGGATCGTCGCGATCGAGATCTGGTTGGAGCCCGACATGACGGCGGAGGACGCGATCAAGTTCTTCCTCCCGACGCTCTACCCGAGCGAGGACGCCGCGCTCTGCGCCTACATGGACGACGTTCGACCGAACCTGATCGAACCGATCCTTGAGCGTGCGAAGACGAGCGCACTGACACTGGAGATCCTCAACACGTCGGCCGATCAGATCCGCAAGGAACTCGCGGATCGGACTCCCGCCAACACTAACTAGGAGAACCCCACATGGCAGCAACGAAGAAGGCAACGACGAAGAAGGCCGAGGCGCCGAAGGCACCGAGGGCGCCGACGCTCTACGACATCGACGACCGAATTGCGGAGATCCTCGAAATCTACATGGACCCGCGGACTGGGGAGATCGCCGAAGAGGCGACGGTCGAACTCGAAGAGCTGGACATGAAGCGGGAGGACAAGCTTATCGGGTACGTCCACATCATTAAAGAGATGGAGCTTCTCGTCGAGGGCGCGGAGACGGAGATCAAGCGGATGAAGGGACGCGCGAAGGCGATCCAGAACCGCGCGAACTTCCTTCGCGTCCGGATCAAAGAAGCCGTCGAGCCTGGGACGGAGATCAAGAAGGGGCCGCGGCGGATTTGGTATCGACGCACGACGGCGACGGTCTTCACGACGGACGAGGTTCCGAAGGAGTACTGCAAACACACGCCGGAGAGTTGGGCGCCGCAGGTCACGCTCGTCCGCGACGATCTCAAGGCCGGGAAGCAAGAGGCCGTCGACTGCGCCGAGGTCAAGCGCGGTTGGAGCTTGAACCTCGAATGAGCGGAGCCGATCTCAATCGACACGGGGCCGTCGGGATCTCAGAAGCCGCGAGCTATCGCAAGCGGTTCGCCGTGTCGGGTTGGAGCGTCGCAATCCACAACGACTATCGGCTCGACGGGAAGCCGATGACGTTCTGGCTCTTCACGAAGCCGTTGGCGTCGAGTGCGTGCCGCGAGTCGGGATGGTTCGTCAAGGGCGAGGGCGTGAGCGACGAGGAAGCGCTCCGACAAGCGTGGGCGGCGTTGGAGGCGTCTGAAAGGATAGGGGATTAGCGCGCGGATCGGGCGCTCCGTCGGACGGAAGGACCGGACCGAAGGCTCGACCAGTGTTCGATCCGCGCGTTAGAGGCTTGCTGGTATTCTGTCCGGTCGGCGTTGATGGTCCCGGAAGTACCGGGGCTTTTATGGAGAGCGCAGGCCGGACTTCTACAGAGGAGTGACACTAATGAGCAAAAACCAATTCATCGCAGCTATGGCAGTTTGCGTGCTCGTGCCGTTTGCGGTGCTTGTTTTGTACTGCACGCCTGCGAAAAGCGAAGGGTTGTTTCTCGGCCCGGAATTGATGAAGCGGAACGCCCGTGCTGGGGCTCATCCAAAGGCGGCACCTACGTACGAGGCGAGCTGGCTGATCGATCACTACAGAAATCTGACTACTTATTATCGAAACGGTGGCACCGCCAGCAAATGCTGCCGTCGCACTAGCGGCGCGCCTCGGTCTCTCCGCTGGACTGGTTGGTAAACGGATACGCCAGCACGGTGCTGGCGGTTATACGGAGGACGGGAGAAGGGGTAGTGGGCGGGGTCGGGAGGTTCTCGGCCCCGCCTTTTTTTGGGCAGGCGTCGTGACATTTAGTACGGCGCGCGATAGCATCCGGCCGAACTGTAGGTAGGGGGAATCCATGAATATCGAGCAGGACTTTGAGCCGATCGAGTTGGCGAACATCGGAGAAGGGAAGCTCAACGCGCAATTCCAGGCGGCAATCCAGAAGGCGTATCAGATCTTCAGCGACGCGGGAGAGCTTGGCGCCGACTACGAAGTCGGGAAAGAGAAGACCCTGCGATGCAAGATCGATATGGAGGTGACGCTCGACTTCGATCTTGAGACGCGGACGCTCGACATCGGAAGCCGGGTCAAGAAATTCAACGAGCCGGCGCTGCGTCAGACGCATCGCATGGGCCACATGAAGGCGGGCGTCGTGCTCGTCGAGAAGGCGCAGCAAGCGGACCTTCCGCTCGCGCCAGTACGTGAAATCAAGAAGACAGAGAACGGAGATTAGGGGGAGAGGGCTGATGGCAGAAAACGAAAACGGCGTCGGCGTCGGCGAGTTGGCGATTGGCGATAACAAGCAAGTCGTCGTTGAAGCGCCGGAGGCAATTCCGGAGATCAACGCGCTCGAATCGCCCGACGGCTACGGCCACGTCGTAGCGGTCCGGGACGGCTACACGCTGGAAACCCTGGACGGACGCGACGAGGGGCGTCGCATCCACGAGTTCGACGACATCAAGACATTCGCCGCTTATCTCAAGCGGCACGCGACGGGCGACCAGACGGAGATCCTTCTCGGCGAAAAGCTCGTCAGGGCGGCGATGGATCCGAAGGCGCCCCGGCCCGAGATTATCGACTGCAGTCTCAACCCACACCCGACGTTCGCGGCGTGGGTCGAGGCGTTCGGGCAAGCGCTCTCGCAGCGCGCGTTTCACGCGCTAGTGCGCGGGTTCCGATCGTCGGTCGAAGACTGCGACGGCATCCTGCAGGCGCTTCGCGTGATGAGCATCGGGAAGAAGGGCGAGATCCAGTCGGAGATCGACGAGACCGGCGCGACGCGGCTCAATCTCGTGAGCGAGAGGATCACGATGGCGGCGACCGTGCAGCCCGAGTTCGTGTTGCTCACGCCAGTGTATTGCGGCGTGACGGACGAGGCGGGCGAGGAGATCGATTACCAGATCGAGATTCTGGTCAACATCGACGTCGAGCATTTCCAGTTCACGATCGAAGCTCCGGCGCTCGAACTCATCAAGGCGCAAGCGCGTAAGGACGTCGCCGGGATGCTCTCGCGCGAACTCGGCGAGCCGTTCATCGTCGGACTTGGCACGCTGGAAATCGACCGACGCAAGGTCTACGAGACGGAAGGCGGAAGTGACTGACCGCCCCCCACGGCTGGCGCGGGCGGGAGGTCGTCGCTGCCTCCTCTCGCTCGCGTCGGTCGTATTCGGGCGGCTGCCGGATTGGATATGAGCGAACCCTGCAGCCACGCAAAGATCGCTGTCGACCCAGAGCGGCGCCGACTCGATCCAGAAGGGCGCGAAGTCTTCCGATGCAGATGCCTCGAATGTGGATCCGGCAATTGGGTACGACTAGCAGAGCCAAACGAGAGCGCGACTCATTTTCGAGAAGAAGACGGCGGGTGGACTTTCGGCACGGAAACGGTCCACTGATCTAGCCGATGCAACTTAAACTCCTGAAGCGAAGCGGCGAGGCGGTCGAGGTTGAGGCCTACCAGACCACGGTTCCCGAACTCGTCTATCACCAGCCGATCTCAAAGCACGACCCGAGCGGCTGGCATATTACCCACAAGCGCAGCGGCCTGAAGGTCAGCTGGTGGCCGCTCGCGACACAGGCGCAGGCGCTCCAGGTCGCCTCGCGGTTGGCCGGTCTCGATTGGGATTTCGACTTCGATACGGCTCCCCGCGGCGCGGCGCTGGAGCCGTATCGACTCGCCTACCAGTCGGCGCTAGATGCCGAGGCTGGCCGCGCTCAGAACCTCCCGAACGTCAAGGAAAGCCGAGGGCTCGCAAATGGGTGGTAGCTGGCCGTTCATTTCTATTTTTTAGGCGGCTGATATTTCCAGGCCCGCCACCCGAAAAGCCGCAGCCCTTGGTACCGAGTGCGACAACGCATCCGCGCCTTCCAGCCCGCCCAGCCCACGAGAATCGAGACCTTCTCCAGACAGCCGTTGCGGTACGACTTGTCCGCGGCCTTCCGAAACCGGCGATGCAGCCCCTTCCGACGTCCGAGCCGGTAGTACCAGTCGTGAAGATTCGCCGGCAGCTCCGAGGAGTAGAAGGATCGACTCGTCTTGCCGATGACGATCCCGCCGATGTTATCGGTCGAAGAGGAGGATCCGTCGGGTCCGTCCCAGCCGCGCTCCAGCTCGCTCGTCCATTCTTCCTTCGTCGGCGGGCGGAGGAAGCGCTCCATCCTCCGGTCTCGGGCTCGCTTCATGGCTTGTCTAGGACGACGCCCGCGCCGGAGGCGGCGTCGGGCTTCGGCACGGCCGCGAGCATTCCGTCGCACCCGCTGGCGTCGCTCGGCCCTTGCATCTTCACGGCCTCGCCCAGGATCGGAATGGGAGCCATCACCTTGGCCGCGAGGTTGCCAAACACGGCGAAAAGGCGTCCGATCATCCAGTTGCTTTCGCCAGCTTGGCAAAGGGTCACATTGACCTTCCCGGTCACGGGATCGGCTACTGCTGAAATACCGCCGCGGCCTCCGAGGTGAGCGCTGACTGTCACGGGCGGTTTGTCTGGAGCTTTCGTGGTGATCACCACCTCGGCGCAGCCCAGCCCGAGCACCGCGACGAGTGCCAACGTCAATTTGAAATTCATGTTCCGTCTCCCATTCTCGTTAGAGTCTTCGAGAAAATCCCCAGATCCAATCTTCGAACTTCCCATTGGGTTGTCTTTCGATGAGCCAAATGTATCGCTCTCCCTGCAAGCAATTCAGGTAGAGCCCGATTGGGGTTTCCCCTCCCCGTGCAACGATGATCTCGAGTGCGGCATGGGTCTGCGGTCCGTAGTCGCCGTCCACGAGCACGTCGGGAACGGTTTCGCCCTTCCGATTCAAGGCGTTGAGAACCCGCTGCAGATGTTCCACCGCGCGGTTCTCGCCGAAGTGGACTGCCTGATCGTACAGCTCGGCGGCGACGGTCTGCGATGGGTTGCGATCCCCCCAGAACACGTCCCAGTAGCGGAGCTTCATTCGGTTGAAGGTCAACACGGCCAAGTTACCGTTCGCGCGTAGCCTTTGGTTCAGCTCGCCGCGCCGCTGTGGCTTCACGAGCGCTGGCTCCTCCGACACGATCGCGTCGATAACCCGCCAACCCGCCCAGTCGGGATTGTTGTTCTCGGAGATTCCCTTCCACGTTCGCCCGCCCGAGTCGCCGGGAAGATCGGCATAGCCGCCCTCGATCGAGGCCGTGTCGCCGTCGTAGACGCGCATGAAGTCAGCCATCGTCATCCTCCCCGATGCTGCCGCGGGGGCACTCCTCCGGCGCGAGCTTGTGCTCCGCGCACAACCGAGCGCGCAGCGCCCGCTCGGCCTGCTCGACCGTCTCCTGGCGCTCGTGGATGGCCGTCAATTTCTCGACCGCCTGGACGAGTGTGCTCTGTTCCGTTTTTTGGCTCTCGGCGTCGGCGTCGTGGACCGCGGCGTACCAAACGACCGTCGCGAAGGGAATTGCGACCGTGAGAACCGCTCCGGCCTTTAACAGCGTAGCGACCTCCCCCCTCACGCTTAGGCCCTCGCACCCAGGAACGTGAAGCCAAGATCGGCGGCGCTCTGCATATTCGCCGGCGTGTGAAGCTCCAGCGTGTCTCCGATTGCGAACGTCGCGGCCCCTCCTGCAGTCGAGAACACGCCAACGGCGGTCGTGAAAACCAGCGAGCCGATCGACACGCTGTTCCTCTGGATGTCGAGCGTGATGGGGCTGCTCGGCGCGGTTTCGAGATGGCCCTTGGAGCCGGCGAATTCGTTGAGGAAGGTACTGGCCCGCGTGAATACCCACTTCCAAATCAAGGAAGTCGTCGGCGCGACACCCGGCACAAAGAAGCCAATGTCGAAGGGGCCTGCGCCTCTGAACATGGCGACATCGAGTCCGTCGAGGGCCTCGTTGATCGTCACTTCTCGCGACTGTTGGCCCTCTTCGACGTGGGTTAGGAGAAGGTTCGGGGTTGTCGGCATCTTAGATCGTCGCCTCCAGCGCGAAGCCTCGGCCCACGGTCGCGCTCATCTGGTAGATCTTAACCGCCAACGCGCCGCCCGGAGAGTAGCCCGCCGCGACCTGTTCGGCCTCCGTGAAGAGAACGGCCTCTGGGGTCCGGACGATGATCATCCCATTGCCGGCGGACTCCGAGACAGCTCCCGCATTGAAGAGATCGATCGTCGTCGTTCCGACCGCGGAGACTTCGAAGACGCCTCGGTTGACCGCTTCGTTGAACGACTCGCAGCGGACGAGATCTCCGGCCACAAAACCGACCGCGGAGAAGTCGGTGCCCGGGTGCGAGTAGCGCGCGATGCCGGGAGAAGGCGTGTCGGGCGCGACGCTGATCCGAATGGCGCCTCCCGTGCCGACCTTGATCTTTGTAATCGAGGAGTGCTTGGTGGCGGAGATGACGGCGGAGTCGTTCGCGTCGATCAGATCGACTTCGAATTCGAGGATGGTCTCGCCCGTCGGATTGTCGGCGATCCCTTCCGCCCAATCGTTCCCGCCGCCGGTTCGAGTGCGGCTGAACCACGACAGGTAGGCGTCATTGCCTCCGTTCTTCAGGACGCGCACCGGCGCCATCCCCGTGTAGGGTCGAAGCGCTTTCCCTTGAATCAGGAGCGTCTGGACGAGCGCGTGCGTGATCGGCTCGCCGACCGAGACGCCGCGATAATAGAGACCGGCTCCCAGCGCGCCGAGATTTGTATCGACTTTCCGTAGTGTCGTGTCGAGTACGATGAACCGCTCTCCCGCGTGGTGCAACGGAACCGCCCAGTTGGTTCCACGTCTCGCGCGGATAAACGTGTCGAGATCCCAGGTGCCGTCGCCGTTGTCGGTCGCGTTCACGAAGGAAATGATCTCGCCCCCGAGGAGCGCGCTGTTCGCGCCTTCGAGCACGAGCGCTTCGGTCGACGACGCGAGCGCGCCGAACTGGATCGCTACCGTGAGCGTGCTCGTCCGGTCCCAGGTCGTCCATCTCGCCACATTAGGCAATTCGGTTATCGCAACGCCGCCCGTCGATCCGTCGGGACAGGTGACAAGCGGTAGATATTCCGTGTTGTTCGACGAGCCATAGACGACGCCGCCACGCCATCCGGTCTGCGCGTTCGGCAACATCGCGAAGTAGGTCGGGATGCCAACGGCGCTATCGTCGGTGTCGCGGAAGAGACTGGAGTCGATCGGATAGAAGCGCGCGGTCACGTCCGGTTGAAGATTCTGGTCGGGCACGCCGTCTTGCTCCTGTCCGATCGACGACGAACTAGCGAAGATCTCCGCGTCGGTGACGATCGCCTTGATCTGAACGTCGAAATTCGCGCCGATCGAGCAGGAGTCGATCCGAACCTCGAAGGACCGGCCGGTGGTTTCGATCGTGATCTTGTCGGTCGGATCGAGCACGAGGTATTTCGGGAAGGTCGAGATCTCGACCTGCACGCTCTCCACCGCCGCTGAGAAGAGAAGACGCTCTGCGAGTTGCTTGCCTTCAGAGACGGTCATGACGAGCGGAAGGTCGACGGCTTGCTTCTGGCCTCCGAGCGCGGGCTGGAGCGGACTGGAACCGCGCTTCGCGGGTGCGGCCGCGTCTTGGTAGTCGGCGTTCGGGTCGACGAACCTAACCTCATATTGCGTCGGGATCTCCGTCGGCTGCGCGCGCTGGAGCTTGAGGATGTTCGCTTTCGGTCTCCCCTCGTCTACGCCAAGCTCGCTCTCGACGATCGTCACGCCCGTATCGACATCGGTTCCCGCGCGACGGCGGAACTTGAGGATGAAGTCAGACTCTACGCCGTCAAAGAAGAAGGCCCCCATGAGCTGTTCGAGTGCCGCCGCCGCCGACGACCGCGACGTGACGGCGTAACCTCGTACTTCGTTGCGAGAGTCAGCGCCAAGCGTTAGGTCGGTCACGTCGATCTCGGCGGCGGTGATTCCGACACGCGCGCAGAGATCCGCGACGATCTGATCGAGATCGATCCCCACACCGCTGGAGCGATCGAAGAAGATGCGGTAAAGCGTGTTCGCTCTCTCCGCCAAGAGCGAGTTGCCGTCCACGTCCCAGATCCGCTTGCGTAGCGGCCCAATGCCCCAATCGGAAAGCAGCTCGCCACGAACGAGATCCAACGTAACGGAGTCGACCCAATAGATGTTCGGATCGCTTGCGTCGCCCTGGCCGTACCAGACGAGCCTTCCATTGTCGGCTTCGTTTTTCATCTGGAAGTAGTCCGGGTTATGGATGCCGTCCACGAACTCCGATCTCTGCGCGGTCAGGACGGGAGGCCAGTCGCTTATGTCGTAGCGAATGAAGCCATCTCCGTCGGGTAGGTCTACCGAGCTGTCGGCTCTGTCGTTGAACACGATCAGGCCGTCGGTGGCCTTATCGTAAACTAGGCGTCGCATCGACACCATGTCAAGCGTTCCGTCGTAGCCTTGCGAGATCGCGCCGCCTGCCGCCGATACCGGGTTGATCTTTGTTAGGTGCCGCGTTGTTAGAAAGTCTCTACCTTCGTCGCCCTGGATGGCGATGATGTCGTATTCCTTCGTCAAGATCATTTGGAGAGCGCCCTTCTGAGCCCCTTCCGGTCCCCCGACCGGAAGGAAGCGCACGCCCGCCAATTCAAGAGTGCCGCCGTCGATACCAACCCATTGAAACTGTCCGTTCGGAAAAGCGCACAGGATGAACTCGTTCCCCGGTAAGTCTGCGATGCGGTCGATTCCTGGGACTCCCATCGGCCCCCACGCCGGGTTCTCATAAAACAGGATTGCCCACGGGCCGGCACTACCGTCGCCCAAAAGATCGACAGTTTGAATCACGAACAGCGAGATCGGATCGAACTTTATCAGACTGGCGACACGAGGCGCGCCGTGCTTCGCCGCGGCGTAGATGTTGCCGAAGTTGTCGACCGCGAGCCCGTCGTAGGCCGTGTTGCTTTGGTCGACGAGGCCCCAGGTAGTATCGGGCAAGGTCGTTGTGACCTTGCGGACGGCGTTAGTGAACAGATTCCATTCGTAGCAATCGACATCTCCGGCGGCGCTGCCGTTCTGGATCATGTACGCCCTTTGGTAGAGCCTCGAATAAATCCAACCGTTGTTGTCGCCGATGGTCTGCGTGGATTGCGTGAGCGTGTAGTCGTCGGTCCCCGCGAACGTGACGACGAAGTTTAGATTCGGTAGGCGGTTCCCGTAGTCGCCCAACGGAAGGTTATCGAAAACCACATAGCAGAGTCCGCGATAGGCTGGCGTGTTGTCGGTCCCGATGTCGGCTTCGATGATCGGGTCAACGTCCTGGGTCTCGGTTCCTTCGTAGAAATTGATACGCAAGTTTTTCTTCTGGAACAGTCCGGTTCCCGTCGCGTCGTAGATGAGCTGGCCGTCGGCGAAGATCTTGAGAAGCCGCGGCGTGAGATCGGCCGGATGCGCGAGAGCGACTGCCGCCGATCGGTAGTAGGCAAAGGTGGTAACCGTCCCTCCGCCGCCCTTCCCGACGCTCTCTTTGTTCTTGACTTCCTTCAACTCGCCAGCCCAGAAGATATTCCCGGCGATCCGCACGGTTCCGTATCCGATTGGAATCGGGTTCCCGAGCGTCGAAATCGTGAGCTTCGAGTCGGACATCCGAGAGCCGTCGTGCTTGTTTCCCTTCGGCCCCTTGACGATCTGATAGATCTGGATCCCAATAGAGACGAGCATCATCACTGCGCCGGCCCAACCCACTAGACTTCTCCCTCGGCGAAGCGGTACACGCCGCGAATTTGACCCCGCCAAGTGTCGTCGAGCCGGTGCTCTATGACCTTCTTCTCCGACGCCGAAGCGTGGATGACGCCGATCCCAGACGGATGGTCGGTCAAGATCCCGACGTGGCACGGAGACGATTCGCAAACGTCGTCGAAAGCGACGATGCGGCCCGGCACCAGCTTCCGATCGCGGCACACGACGAGCTGCGCGCCAAGTTCGCGCTGTAGCGTCGAGCCGTCGGGCATCGGGAGGTAGTTCGTTCTATCGCTCACCGGGATTCCAACGTCTCGCATCGTGCAACAGATTAGGCCGATGCAGTCGATCCGCCGATGCCGTTCGCCGACGGCGCGGCCTTGGTGCCCCCACTTGATCCCGAGATAGCCGCGTGCGGCTTCTATGATCTGTCGAGACGTTACGGTCACGATCCCTCCGGTGACTTCGGCGTGCGAAACGCTTCGTCTTGCGAGGGAACGTCGGGAAATCCGCGGAAGTTTCGAATGTTATCGTAGGTGTTAATGCAGACATCGCGCGTCTTGTTGCAGCCCGCGAAGAGGGTGAGCGTGTCGCTGACGGCTACCGCGAACGGGAACCGAAGCGAGCAGACCACCGTTTTTGTCGCAAGCGTCCACGACTTGATCTCGACCAGGAGGCCCGCGTTAAGACCCGTCTCGAAGCGGCAATGCCCGACGGTGAAGAAAGCGTCGGGTGCGTCTGTCGCGAGCGTCACCGTGAACTCGCGGTTGCTCGTCACCGTGGCTACGACAGCCGCCATCACTCGCGCGCGGATCGTCTCCCAGGTGACGGTGTTATCGACTGTCGTGTTGCCGATGGTCGTGTCCCACGAAGGCTCGCTGCCGCCGCTCGTCCCGGCTATCGAGACGATGAACCATCGGTCGTTAGGTGCGGCGAGCGGCTTCACGACGGCCGCTGGCGTTCCTTGTTCGTTGAGCGCGTCCTTGGCGGTTCGCAGATTCGAGTAGGCGGTTGCGACCGCCCACGCCGACGGTTCGATATTGATCTTGCAGCGCGAGTCGCCGAGGTCGGCGGCACAGAAACCCGTGTAGAGTTCGGTGATTTCCTCGAAGAGACGTTGCGTCGCGCCGCGAACTTCGAAGAGGTACTGATCGTCAAAGCGCTTGATCTCTCCAATCGTTCCCTTCCGAAAGCGGATGATGTCGGCCGACAGGTCGCCCCAGTCGACGGCGAAGATCCACACGTCGGCGCCGTCGAAGAGTCCCGCGTCGATGTCGTCCACGTCGATCGCGGAGATCGCCATCGGGCCTTGGATTTCCATGTTATCGACGTTCAATTCCATATCCGCATTGACCGACGACGGATCGGGAGACAGAACCGTTTCGTAGGTTCCGTTGAGAACGGCCTCGTCTCCGGTCTGTCCCGAGATCACGAGGTCGTTGTCGTGGTCTGTGAAACGGAACTGCGTCGCGTCGCGTCGCTGGATCAGGTAGCAGCGCGACAACCGCAAGCTCGTTCCGGCAAGCGCCGTGTCCATCGCGGCCGACGTGGACTTCACGAGATCTCTCGCGTCTCGACGATCTTGATCCCGCGCCAGTTGGAGAGCTTATGGAACTCAAGCTCGACTTCCATCAAGTCCTCGTCGAGCCGCACGGGGATGTCGAACTCGCCCGTCCAGCGGAGAGTCTCTTCCGAAGACGGCGCGGCGTGAATGTCGAGCCCGGTGATCGAACCGCCCGTCGTGTCCAGCGGGACGGTGAACGTGTTCGCGCCGGTCACGATGATGTTCTTTCTGAACTGATTCAGAACGGACGATTGCGCGCCGGTCCCGCCTTCCATGTAGACGCTGTCGCCTGTCGCTCGCCCGTGCGCGCCGCTCGTCGTGATCTCTGTCGGGCTTCCGTGAATCGAGACCGTTACGTCGTCCTCTTGGAACGTGTTGAGGAAGGTCACGAGCCCCGTGTTGAGGTCGATCGTGTAGTCGATGGACTCGTTGAGAACGTAGGTCGTGAGAGTAAACGTCGAGATCTGGATCGGCGCGACGAGCTTCGCGATCTCGCGAGCGTAGGTCTGCACGCCGTCGTCGTAGGTCTTGAGTATCTGAAACGGTCCGACCGTCCCGTCTCCAGTCCCGAACGCCATCTTCGGCGCACCCGCCGCCATGTCGTGCTTGTAGTCGCTCCAATCGCGGAAGCGGAAGCCGCGGAACTTGCCCCGGCGCGCGTGGAAGAAGGTGATCAGATCGTTTCGCAGATCGTCGTCTTGGAGTCCGAAGCCAACCTTCCATTCGCCTAGCCGGTTCGCCCACGCTGCCACGCGCTGCTCATTTCCCGCCTTCGATTGAAAGACGGTCGTGCGGAACTTCGCGCCTCCGCTTGCGCCGTACTCGATCTCAACCGGGAGTCGAATCTCGTCGAACGCCATCAAATCCTCCGCTATGCGCTGCGGCCCTGGTTGCGCCTCTGTTGGCGGGCTCCGGCTACGAACGCCTTCTCAACCGCTTGGCCGACGGTCTGATCGAGCCGCTCTCCCGGCGACGCCATGACGACAATCGCACCGGCTCCGAAGATAACCGGGCCAACGTCGCGCTCTCCTCGAATGTCGACGGGTACGCGGTCGCCACCGGGGGTTCGAACTTCGGGCACGCCGTTATTCATAATAACAGGGAGCCTGCCGCCTTCGAGCGGCGTGATCAGCTCGCCGCTGTGCGCGAGAACCGGAACAACGCCTCCGCTTTGGAACCGCGGCGCTCCGCTGAATACCGACGCGCTCACACTCGAAGTCGGGAAACGCGACCGGCCAACGACACCTCCGCTCCTTGCCCGTCCTGTCTCGATCGTCCATACACCGCCGCCCTCAGGTCCGCCGCCACCGGCGGCGCCGCCGCCACCCGAGGAGTACCTGTTATACGTATCGGCGACGGCCTTGATGCCCGAGAGCCACTTGTCGGTCGTGCTTGGTCCCTTCGGCGTTAGGCCAAGGACGATAGCCGTCGCGAGATTGCCGAACAGATCCGGCAGATCCGAGAGAAGCTGAGATGACTTTTGGATCATGTTCGAGAAGCCGAAGCGGCTCTCCTGGGTCAAGTCGGCGATCTTTCTCTGCGTGCGCTCCGCGGAATCCCAGACCGTGTTGTCGACCTTATCGATCTGCGCCTCGCGGCGTTCGCCGAGGAAGGCGTCCTGTTCCATCGCTTCGCTCGCGGCTTCGCTGATCCCTCTTCGCGACGAGCCCTGGCCCGCTCCGCCGCCGTCGCAACAACAGCACTCGCACTTACAGACGCAGTTTACCGTCAAGCCGTTGGGGAGCGTTCCCGAGATTCCAGGTCCGCCGCCGAGGACACGCCCGCCGCCGGAGGACACTCGCCTAGCACCCGAAGCGGTAGGACTCTCGCCTTTGATCACTCTCGTCTGCTCTTCGATCGCGGCGATGATCAGATCCTCGCCCACCGTCGCGCCCGTACCTCCAAAGGCTTCCTCGGCCGCGCCCGTGAAGACCTTCCCCATCGCCGTCGTTGGACCGGCGGCTTCGGCGAGACCCTCGAACGCTTGCCCTAGAACCGGACGGAGGCTCTCCTGAACGAAGCCGACCAAGAGCTGTCGGTTCGCAGCGAACAGTGAGTCGGTCAGCGTGGTGAAGTCGAAGTCCACCAACGCATCGGAGACCTTGCCGAGGACGTCGTTCGTCAACGCCTTGCCCATGCCCTCAAGTCGTTCGGTTGCGGCCTTCGCCTTCTCGTCAATCAGGCCGAGGCTGTCGGCGTACTGGTTAAGGGCGCGAGCGCCTTGTTCTGTCGAGAGGGTTCCGTCGTCAATCAGCTTCGTAACTTCGGACTGTATCTCTCCGAATGCCTCGGTTGCCTTCGCCCGCTCGTTGAGCATGGCGAGGATCTCGTCGGTGAGAGTCTTCTCGGTCTTGATGGTCTTGTTCGCCAGCTCCGCGTTGAGCGCGGCAGTCTTCGTCACGAAGGCGCTCTGTGCGGCGGCGATGGCCTCGGCGTTGCCCTTCGCTTCCTCAATCGCATCGACGAACTGGAAGCCAAGCGCAGCGCGACGCTTCTGCGCCTCTGCAAGCGTCACAGTCGTAAGCGATCGCTCTGCCGCGATTCGCTCGCGTGTTAGCCGGGCGACCAGCGCCTCGATGCGTGAGGCTTCCGCCTCCACTGCCGTGGTGTCGATGTCAGGAGGTTTCGCTGGAGTGTCGATGGACGGTATCAGTACGTCGGGTGTCCGTCGGCTAATCGCTGCCTCAAGCTCCTTCTTCTTGGCGATGGCCTCGGTCAGCGCCTTGTTGATTCCGTCGATCTGTTTCTGGATAGTGAACCCGCCGATTGGACTGCCGAATCGTCTCCGACGCGCCGAGACCTTCGGGTCACGGGCGACTCGCTCACCCTTGTCACGTAGCTCCTCGAGCTTCTTGGCGTTGAGAACGAGCGTCTCGATCTCGGCATCGAGCCCGCCTATGTTTTCCTTGATCGTGCGTAGACTCTGCGTGTCCAGCGAGCGGAACTGGTCGACGAGTCGCCTAACACCCGCTGCGAGGAAGCCGATATGCTCTGAGACTGAGAGGATGAAAGGCGCGGCGTTCACGAGCGCCCGCGAGAACTCCAGCTTAATCACGCCCGACGCGATCTTGAATTCGTTGGCAGTCTTTTCAGCGTTGACGATGAGGTCTTTCTCTAGGACAAGCCCCATGTCGTGCGCCTGCTTGGTGAGCGCCTCGAACGCGCCACGCCCATCTTTAAGCATGTTCACGAGAGCAACGCCCTCGGAGTCGAACAGTTTGAAGCCGAGCCTGAGCCGCTCGCCCGCGCTCTCTGTGTTCTTCATCGCCGCCGCGACATCGCCCAGCAGATCCTCGGAATCGCGGAGTCTCCCCTGGTTGTCGGTGAGCTGGATGTTCATCGTCTTTAGGGCTTCCTGAGCCTCGCCAGTACCCTTCGCGGCCTCGGCTGCTCGACGGGTGAACCGCTGGAGCGCCATCGTCGCCGTCGTCGCGTTCACGCCCGATTGCCCCGCCGCAAACACGAACGTCTGTAGCGTGTCTGTCGTAACGCCTAGCTTCGAAGCGGTCTTGCCGATCTCATCGGCGAACGTAACAGCGCCCTTCACGGCGGCACCCAGGCCCGCGCCCCCGGCGAGGGCTGCGACGGCGAGGGTCAACGGCATGAGAGCTGACCTGGCCGCGACGGCTCCGGCGGAGACGCCCGCGAACGAACCTGCGAACATGCGGTTCTGCACGGCGGCCTTTGCTGCCGCTGCGCCTTGCACCTTCGTTGCGGCTGCCGCAGAACTGACACCGCCAATGGCTCCGCCTGCTGCTCCGCCTGCAACCCTGCCCCCGCCCATCGCGATAGCCTGTGCGGCTGCGGTCCGCGTGGTTGCCGTGACGGCGCGTTGCTGGATCGCAAGCTTCCGGCTCTCGTTCGTCACGGAGCGCAGGTTGCGTTCCATTCGCTTCGCCGATTGCGAAGCCTTGTCGATCGACTTCGAGACGCCCTTGAGGTTCCGTGTGGACTGCGCAACGCCACGCCCGAGGGCGCGGTCCATCCGCTTGCCGGTCTGCTCAGCCTTGCGGCCTAGCGCGTCGAGTGCTTTTTCAAGCTTCCGCTTGTCGCGGAGTGCTTGCTTCGTTGAGAAGCCGATCTCGAAATCCGTTGCGAAGGACATCGCCTACCCCGAGGACCGTTGGCTCTGGTGCTCAAGATACACCTCATCCAGAGTTTTCACGATCCGGTACAGCTGGCGCAGAGTAGCTCGATCGGTCCATCCGTGAATGCGGGCCCACGATATGACCGCCGCAGCCGGGATCGCGCCCGCCTCAACGCGCTCTGCGTAGAGATCTCGATAGGCTCCCCAGAACGGGGAGAGGTGTGGATGGAGCCTCACGCGACTCACAAGCGACGGATGGAGCTTGCCGTGCCGCTTCGACCAGATCTCTATGACCTTCCTCCGCTTGCCGAAGCTCAGCTCCCAGCGGAAGAAGCCTGTCAGTTTTTTGCGTCGTCCTCCTCGACGACAGCGCGGAAGTGCGAAGCGGCGTAAGCCCGGTTCACGACAAACTGGTACAAGCGCGTGAATTCCAAGAGCAATATCTCCGCGTTCTCAGGGGAGAACTCGAGCACCTCGCCACCGGGCATCCGCGCGACGCTGCCGAGCTCTCCGCACCGCCAGTCCGTGACGATCGAGCGCGACATGGCCCGCGACGTGATCTTGCGATCCAGCTCGGGATCGAGAACGCCATCGCCGAGCGACTCGCCGTCGTCGTCGGTTTCGTTCTTGGCCGACGCGATCAGAATGTCTCTCGCGTAGTGACGTCGAGCGCGGGCTACCTCGCGGTCGTAGGCGGGGCGGTCGTGGTGCGCGATCCGGATCTCGAAGTCGCTTCCTTCGTCTGGAAAATGAAACCAGACGCCTTCCTCTGCGAGCTTCTCGTCAAAGGCAAGCTCGTCGAAGCTGAACTCTCGCGGCATAGTGAATGTCCTCCGTGGGGGGCTAAGAATCGATTGAACTGTGAGGGGCAAGCCGCAGGGTACACGACGGCCCCTGGAGATCCAACGGCCGAGCGCACCCTGCGACCGCCGCCCCCCACAGAGCGGACGGTTACGTCAGGGGGGCCGAGGGGAAGAGCGAGAACTGCATCATCGCCCCGTTGTCGCCCATCGTCGCATCGCGCTCGGCACCCCAGCCACCGGAGAACATCACGTCTGAGTCCACGCCGGACTTCTCGTCGCCGCCGTCCACGTAGCGAACCTGCGGGAGGGTGATCACGAGCACGTTGTCGTCCTGATCGGTTCCGAAGATGTCCAGCGACGTTGCCGTGTGGGCGCGCAGCTTGTCGATCAGCAGGTTGCTTTCCTTCAAGAACGAGATGTTCCCCGTCGGAGTGAAGCGACCGAAGCCGATCCCCTTCGGTGTCTCTTGGCCGATCACCGCCTGCACGCGAGGGTTGTTCGTGATCGAGATCGAGAGGTCCGTGATGCAGTTATTGTAGACGAGCCCCTCCCAGATCTCGTTCACGTCGCCACTCGCGGACATCGGCTTCGTCGAGCCAGCCGCAACGACCGTCGAGCTGGCAATTTTCGCCAGCGCCGACACGAGGTCCAGGCCCTCGAACGTCCACTCGCCAGTGAGCAAGCCCTCGGCGCTCAGCGACAGCGACAGGCCCGCAACACGAGCGCCGGTAGAGACAGCGAAGTACGAAACCGGGGCGTCGCTAATCACTTCCTCTTCGATCGAGTAGGAGCGAAGCGTCGTGCCGTTGCGAATGAACCGAACGTCGAACTGCTCGTTGCCGCCGCCTGTTAGGTCGGAGAAGTTGTCGTTTGGATCTTCGAGAACGATCGTGAGCGTGGCGATCGACTTGATCTTGCCGATGCCCATGCTCGTCGCGCCGTCCCACACGCGCATCATCGCGCCGATCATGTCCGTCGTGAAGGTGGAAGTGAAGTCGCCCGACGCCCGAGTGAGATCGACCTCGCCCGCGGCGGCACCCGTCTTGTCGATGCCGAAGGTGCCCACCTCGAACGCCGAGGAGATCGTGGACCGCATTAGGCCGGTGAGGAACAGCTCGAACTCGGCGCCGTAGACGACCTCGATCGGCAGGCCTCCACTCATCGAGATCAGCGTGCGCAGGATCGAGTCCACCGATGCGTCGTTGCGGATGATGTTCGACGTGATCGTGTTCTTGGCGGGCACGAGCGAGTCGCCTGTTACCCGGATCTCTTGCAGCGCCGGCGACGTTGGCGTCGTTCCGAACGTCGCCTCTTCGATCGCGCGAACAGAAAGCGTGTTGGTGTCGATGGTCGGCATGGTGCCCTCCTAGCCTACGATGGTTCGTTCGTAGTCGACTTGGACTTGGCTCTGCCAGAAGCCGTCGTCCTCACGACCCAGTTCGATCAGGCGCGGCGTCCGACATCTAATCGGCCCGCTGCTCCCGAAGCTGAAGTTTGCCCCCCTGAAGATCGCGTCTATGTCGTCCGCGATGGCCGCGACAAGCACCGTGTCGGTCCTCTCCGGCACGAAGATTGCGACGACTGCAAGACCACGGTAGCGCCTTGTGGCAACCGTCGCGCTGCCGATCGTGATCTGCCCGGTCGCGCCAGCGCTCCCCGTGTCAGCTTCGGAGAGCGTGAACCGCGTCCATTCGCTCCTCTCCGGCCGTTTGAATGGCGCATTGGCGAACTGGATCGGGATGCCCGCGCGGGCCGCGAGGATCTGGGTCTGGTACCGCGTCTCGAAGGCGGTCTTGGTGTCTGCGAACGACATCAGATGCCACCCGGCAACGCTCGCTGAGTGGAGCCGACAGCCCCAACGCCACGGACATGGAACCGTGGGCGAAGGCCCATGGTGGCAAGCGCTGTGGAGACGAACAGGCGAGGCGTGATGCTCACCGTGCCCCACTCGACGAAGTGGAGATACGGCACGCCGTTGGCCACGTAGACGGTCTGCCCGAGCTTCATGCCACCCTTGCGAACCGATCCCGGCTCGGCCTTTGAGGGCTTCCCGACGGAGACGTTCCAGCCGAGGATGCCGCGTCCTGTGAGGATCGGGTGGTCGGCTTGGATGTGATTGCGGGCCGCGACGGCGAGATGGACCGCCTGATTCGTTATGCCTTTGTCCAGCTGGTTGAGGAACCGCTTGGCGTCTCTGCGGTACCGCGTCACGCGGATCGGCATTACACATCCCGCCTCATGTGGAGAACGATAGAAGCATTCTTGGGCCCAAGAATGACCGCGTGAACGGCTTCGCGGATCGTCGCAGAAACGTCGGCCGGGTCGGGTGAAGTCACGTAGTCCATCTGAGCCCTGGGGATCCACGTCACGTCGTTCGGGTCCAGCTCCAGCCGGCGGTCGGTAGGGCGTACCTCTTCGCCGTCGACCTCATCAAACTGGAAGAACAGTCCCCGCAGGGAGTGGCTCACATCGCCCGACGTCGACGTTCCTGTGCCGGGCGTGTAGCTGGCCGGACCCGGCTGGACGTAGGTGATATCGACTCGCAGCGAGTCAGTCTCTTCGAAGAGACCCCCTACGGCTTCCAGTAGTGACTCCTGAAGCGTCATTTGATCACCACGTAGGGTTCGAGCAACGCCACGGCCTCCAAAGGCAGTCCTGTGGAGAGTCTGGCCTGGGTCGCGATTGCCGAGGCGTTGCGCGCCGCGTAGCTCACCGCGACGCCCGTCGTCTTGACGGACGTAACCTCGCCTCGAATGCCGCGGGTTCCGCCAGCTCGAGCTGCGAATCGATCCTTTACCGCGATCAGTGCCGCTTCCTCGATCTCGGGTGGGAGGTTGACGCTGCTGGCGTTGGGCGTGTAGCTGCTCGGAAAGCTCGGCAGGATGTAACCCGCCCATGCGTCCACGGTGAACAGTGCCTCTTCCGAGTTAGGGTTCGGATGAGCAACGCGCGGTGAGCCGCCGGAGAACTGACCGCCGAAGCCGCCTGTGGTCCACGTCCAACCGCCTGCGCGGTAGAGCATCCCAGCGTTCCGCTCGATCACCTGGTGGTCCGTAATCGGCTCGCCGTCGTACGCCACGGACAGGACCTCCACGATCGGCATCCGGTCGAGAAGTAGATTTGTGGAGGCGTAGCCGGACAGCAGCATCGTGATTCGTTCCTCGGCGAATACTCGGTGGCAGTAATTGGCGATCTGCGAACTCACAGCCGTAATGATCCGTTCCAGAGAGCGAAGTTCCTTCGCTCCGCAGGTCATCTCCATATCCGCTACGACCGTTGCGGCAGTCGTAAGGTCGAAAGACGGCGCGGCTGATGTGATCGAGGAAACCGCCATCGGCTTCTACTTCTCCACCGTGCCGGGCGAGCGCGTCCGACCGTGAGCGTCAGGCGGCGGGCTGCGGTCCGTTAGCCGCTTGCGCAGCGCGTCCGCGCCTGAGCCTTCGGGGATAGCGATGCCGCCCTGCGCGTCGCAAGGCGCTTGCATCGGCCGCAGCTTGCGAGCGGGCTTGTTAGGCGTCCGACTTGCCGTCTCCTGTTTGCGATCCATCGCCTCCTCCCTGCCTGTCGTCATCGATGATCGTCAGCTTGTCGCGAGCGATCTCGATGTCCGACTCGCCGTAGTTGACTACGACGGTGTCAGACCCTTCTCGCGGATCGACGATCACGCCGCGGCTCTCGTGCGTGCTCTCGCCCTCCGCAACGACCCAAGATACCGGCGTGCCCGGAACCATCTCGGGCCCGAGCGTCGACGGATCCAGTCTCTTGGCAGCGACGGCATCTCCGGTCTGCGGCTCGGGCGGCGGCGGTGCCACGAAGGCCAGCTCCGACCGTTCCAGTTTCAGCTCCGCTCCGTCGTACTCGACGATCACGGGACCTTTGGACGGGGCCTTCACGACCGTCCCGATCGCGTCGCCTTCCTTTGGAATGAAGAAGCGAACCCTCGAGCCGGGCTCCAACTTCTGCCCGGTGGACTTCTTCGGACGATTGAAGACGGACGACTTGCCAGCTGGCTTCGCGATGCCGTTCTTGCAAAGCATCTTCGCGTGATCGGGAGTGAACCCGGCGCGGTCGCCGACGTTGTAGCACTTGTGGCTCTTGACGAACTCGACAATCACTTGTTTGGGTTGCGGCATTGTAGTTGCTCCTATCGTGGAGGGCGTAGAGACCGGGCCGCGAACGGCCCGGCCTCCATTTCGCTTGCGCATCATCGCGCATTGTTAGTCGCGCCCTAGCTGCTCGCTAGAGTTCCTGAATGTTTCCGACAACCAGGCAGGCACCGTACACGCAGGTGTCTACCGTCGCCGCCGACAGTGTTGCCGTGAACTGGCCCCGGATGTACCGACTGAGGAGATGGAAATCCGGAATCCGGAAAGCCATCGCACCACGATAGGTCGCGCCCGTCGTCGGATCCGTGATGGTATCCGTCAACGGGTCGCCCTGGTCGGTCCAGTCCGAATCGTTGGGCGAGTCCTGAATTTGGCAAGCGATGATCAGCGTCTTGTCGCTGGCGAGTGTCGTCTTGTAATTGACGACGACAGCCGCCGAGCCTCCACGATCCGACAGGCGCTCTTCGCCCGCCGTCACCGCGCCACCGAACCTGTCGATGGAGAGACCGTCGACCTCCACGCCGTCGTTGCCCGCTCCGGCGGTGATGGTCGGCTCGCTGTGCAGCGCTTCCGCTTCGATCAGAGAGAAGATGTCTCGAAGTCCCTTCATGTCTTTTCGGCTTCCCCCTATACCCAGTCCACGTCGCTCTGGACGGCGACACTTGCGTCGTGCCGCATCCCAAAGTCGTGACGACTGATAGCCCGGATCACGGTCTCATCGCGAGAGAACGAACTCACGACCGCCGACGACGCTGTGTCGAAGTAGGCCGCGTTCGGGCTCGCGTCGATCACGATCTCCGAGGATTCCGCGATGACGGCGTCGGCGAAGTCGCAGAAGTAAATCTCCGACTCGGCTGTGCCCGTCACGGCGAGGTTGATCGGGATCTGGGTCGTGACCGCGAACGGCCATCCCCAGAGGTTGCCGGCAAGCATCTCTTCGCGGAAAGCGAAGTTGCCGTTGCCGTCCCGAACGGTCATCAAGAACTGCTTCGTGCGCGGAGCCATCAGCCAGCCCGGCCGAATCATCCGCACGTCCGCCTGCTCCAGCGTGAGCACGAGCGAACCGAGGTCCACGGTGACGTTCGCGAGGTTCACCGTCGCGTTGACGGTGAGGACGTTCGCGGCCGGGCACCAGTTCCGAAGGCCCTTCGGAGTACCGGACAGGCCGTCCCCGCGAATGAACGCGAGGTCCTCGCGCAGCGCCATCGCCGAGACGATGTCGTCGCGAACGACGGCATCCGCGTTCGGGCTCGTGGTCGAGAAGCGCAGCAGGTCGTTGGAGATCGGAACCAACGCCGCCAGCTTCTTCCACACGAGGTCGAGCATCCCGGTCGTCTGTTGGGACGACCCGATGTTCTGACCTTCGCCCGTGTACGATGCCGTTGCCCCGCCCGTCAACTTCGGGATCGACAGCGCGCCCATGTCCATCGGGAGCGTCGTCGGGTTCATCCGTCGGACGACGGAGCGAGGTCGCAGCAGCTCGATCACTTCCGCGCTGAATTCGGGTGCGACGAGGAAGCCACCGGCGTCCGCCTGCCCTGCGGAAAGCGCCTTCACGGCCAGGTCCTCTGCCCCGAACATCTTCGTGGCGTAGGTGATCGCCTTGTCCTGATCGCCTTTCGCCATCGCGAGCATCCGCACCATTCGCCCAACGGCTGCGGACTTCGCCTTCTTCAGCTCTTCACCATCACCGCGACCGTGGCCACGCATGATGGTTTCGAAGTTCGACGTCTGTTGCTTCTTCAGTCGCTCTTCGAGTGGTTCCAGCGCCTTGGCGAGCCGCTCTTCCACCATCGCCGCGAGGTCTACATTCGACCCCTTCAGCAACGAGATGAACAGCTCTTGCGCCTTCTCTCGTGTGATTTCCTTCACGAGATTCCCTCCCTTTAGGTTGGCAAGACGTTTTCGATCGCGGCTTTCACGCCCTCGTCGATGCTCTCGGGAAGGACCTGTTGCTCGAAGAAGTCACGCAAGCCGCAGCGTGACCCATCTTCGTTTACGACCTCGATGCTCTCAAGGTCGCCCAAACTGATTTCCGGATCGTTGCTCGCATCCGGGTCATCCGCAAGGACGGCGTCCACATCCACGCCAGCCACATCGAGAAGGTCGGCCAGGTCGTCGTCCAGCTCGAACGTGTCTTCGTCGCTCTGCTCGCCGCGTTCGTGCGCCCGCTTTGCCGCGTCGATCACGACGTCGGGTGCGCCGGCTGCACGGAGCGAGACGAGCCACGCGGGATCGGCGTCGGGCAGATCGTCCTCTGTGATCTCGATCAGCTTCCCGTTCTCGTGCTTGACCTTGAAGCCGCACTCGCACTCGATCGCCTTGTCGTCGTCGGTCTCGACGAGCAGGACTTGGATATCGACGCCGCAGGCGGGGCACGGAAGGAGGACCAGCTTCGTCTCCGGCTCGGCCTCTGCCGCCTTGTCGAGTAGCGACTGATAGTCCGACGGGCTGAAGTGGAGGTCGACGTCGAAGGTCTTGCAGTCCCAGCCCTTCAGTCCGTCGAAGGGCGCCAGCTGCTCGGCAGTACCGTTGAGCGTGAGGCTCCCGGCTTCGATCGTAATGCCATCGCTCGCGATCGCCTCGGTGTTGGAGCTAAAGGTCTCGATCGCTTCGGCCACGCTCTCTGCGAGGTCAGGCGTCAACGTCTTCACGAACAGGGTCGCCGCGAGCTTCTCCATGTCTCCTCCCTTCGGCACCTGGGCCGACGTTCGCTGCTTCGGATCCGCTTGCTTGCGAATGTCTCGCACCATCGACTTCGGGAGCCAGAAGCTCTGGCTCTTGTGGGCCTTCCAGCCCTCCAAGATCTCCTCCGTCCAGTCGTACAGCGGGCCGGTGTCGATGCTCTTGGACCGCGCCTCTTGAAGCGCCTCGGGGTTGCTCGGCACGGGCACGAGCGAGTATTCGATAAGCTCCTGCTCAAGGAAGTCAATTCCCCACATGCGATCCGGATCGTCCTCGACGAAGTCGTATTGGTTGGCGATGAAGCCAACGGATGTAGCGTGCATGAAACCGTTTGAGTACAGACCGAAAAGTGTGTCCGCCAGCGGAACCATGCCCTGCGGCGTGAACTCCATCAGGCTCTTGAGCTTCTTGTTGGCGATGAACTCGGAGAGCGAGTTGCCGACCACAGGCGCTTCGTTGTTCCAGTAATTGTGGCCGAACAGGACGACGGGATTGTTGCGGTAGTTCTTGAGGTCCCAGCCGTCTATGGCGACGGTGTCGGTGTCGCGATCGACCGCTTCGCTGGAGATGGCGAAAAGCATCTGCCGTGTATCGTCTTCGCCCGGAGCGCGGACCACCGCTGTCTCGGCGTTGAAGCCAACGTGGATGCCGACTCGATCCTTCTCGGCAATCGAGCCTTCCATCAAGCCCTGGCGGAACTTGCGTGCTGACATCCACCGGATCGCGTCGCTCATGTCGCCCCCTTTAGAGCTGCCACGACGGCGCTCTCTTGGCGTTTGAAAGCGGCGCCGAGACTCTCGATCGCCAGCTGCTCGTACGGCTCGCGCAAGGTCTCGAAGTTCTTCCACGCCTCGGTTCGCTTCTCTTCCGTGTCGAGCAGAGTGGTCGCCTTGCCGTCCACGAATCCCGCTGGCATAACGACGCAGCGGCAGCCGACATCCTCTGCGGCGGTCCCGAGTAAACCTGGATGTGGCCCAGACGCTCCGCTTGACGACACGAAATTGTCGGATGCGGGGATCGGGTCCTGCTGATCGAGTTCGACATGAGTGTCTCGAACAAGGTCATCCCTTTCCGACACCCAATCCTTTAGGGGGATTCCGGCCTGGGTGAAACCGGCCACGGTCCCGAAGTTAGCCGACTGGACCGTGCCGCTGCGGCCGATCGTAGCAGAGCGCGTCAAGCGAGCACGGGCGAACACTGAGCGTACAGCGGCCACGATCGTTCCGAGCGTTAGCCCTTCCAGAACGCCTGAGCGGATCACGCGCTCGATCTCGTCCTTTGTCGTGTCGCTCACGCCTTGCAGCTCGGTTCGATAGCCGTTGAGTAGGTATTCGGCCACGTCTGGATCCGTGGAGTCGAACACGGTGGACAGCTCGGACTGAGTCAGTACGTCCTCTCCAAACGCCAGGACGGTCGCGGCGATGACCGGGCGCATCTCGATCTCGACTTCCTCAGCGTCCACGGCATCGCGAGCGGCACGCAACAGCAGGTAAGCCCGCTCCTCGTCTTCCTCCTCGTCTTCTGCCTCGTCGTCTTGCTTCAGCAGGCCCGCCTTCTTCATTCGGCCAAGCGCAGCGAGAATCGTCCCGACCCCACCTTCCTCATCGTCATCGTCCGCGGGCTCGACCGGATCCGGCGGCTGCGGATCCCCGATGATCTCCCGGGCTGTGTCCTCGCCAATGCCAAAAGCTACAGCCATCAACGCCACGGCAGAGTCGATGCTCAGCTCCCCGCTCGCCACCCGACCGATCAGGTCCAGGATCGCCGTGACTTGTGCACCGTTTAGGACATTGGATCCGGTGATTGCCGCGTCCTCGTCCACGTCGCCGGTCGGAGCAGGGGTGGGAGGGGGGTCGCCTGCTACTGGCGGGTCTGCAGGATCCGCAGGGACTAGCGGCGGCTTGTGTTCGGTCACATAGCGAGTCGTGATCAGTGTCGCGAACACCTTGCCCGCCCCGCCTTCAAGCTCGGAGCGCCCTGCTTCCTCGCGCCACTCGTCGATCAGGAAGGCGTCTGGGCGCGCCGTCATCACCTTGAGAACGTGCTCGCGGTCCTCCTCGACCGGCGAGATGTAATCCAGCACGAGCGACGGGTCGCCGAAGTCCGGCACGAGACGGGCCTGGAGCGTGACTCGTTTGAACTCGAGACGAGGTACGAGAACCCATCGGGAGAACTGGAAGAACGCGCCTTCGATCGTTGCGCGATTTGAGTTCTCCACAATGCCCATGATCTCAGGAGAGACGCCCCAGGTGTGCACGATGATGTCGCGTTGCGCGGTACGGAGCTTATCCAGCTGTAATTCCTTGAAGCTGGATGTTAGTTTCACGACCTCCACTTTCTTGTTTAGGAAGTACGGCTTGAACCGTTTCCAGAAACCCTGCGACTTCTGGAGCCAATCCTCTTCGAGTCGTTTCGTCGAATCGGGCGAGAGGCCATCGGCCGTCACTATAATATCGGGAACAGCTCCGCCGATCATAAACTGCTTGATCATCTTGGCGGTGTACTCGTCGATATCCATCTCGTCGGACAGCGCACTACCCACACCGACGCCGCGCTTATAAGGCGTCAGTGCCGACGGCTTCTGGAACCAGATCATCTCGGTAGCGGGAATCGGTGTGAGCACGCCGTCTACCCGCACCGTGAAGAAGTCAATGTCCGTGCCGGGTACAGGAGTTTGTGCGATCCACACGGGCGGGATGTTCCACAGCGCGACCGGCTCGTCTTTCCCGTTTCGCTCCTTCAGCCAGAAACCTTCTCCGACAAGCTCCTGATGCACCTGTGTTAGCTCGGCGAGGATGTAACCCTCGTGGAAGTAGTTGCCGCTGTCCATCAGATTGAGAATCTGGTGCGTCGGCAGAGGTTCAAATTCCATCTGCTTGCGCATCCGACGGCGGCTCTGTGGAAGCGAGCGGTTGTACGCGACGACGTTCTTCGCTTGATCTTTGGCGTTAGCTCCAGGGGCTTTGAACGCCTGCCACTCAACAGAGGCTACGCCCTCGGCAATCTTGCCGACGACAGCACGAACCCACGGCTGGGTCGCGTAGGACTCAAGCAGCGCATACGACCCGCGCGGCTGGGAGCTGCTGTGGCGGGAGCTGATCATCGTCAACAGCCCGCCGAATCCAGGCTGTCTGATCTGGACGACCTCCTTCCCGTACACGTCCTCTAGAGCTTGAACCACCTCGCGATCAGACTTCGTGGCCTTCCACGGAACTCGCACTACGTCGGCTCCTCGATCGTGGCGTACAGGACGCGCCGATCTCTCCGGTCGGCGCCGTCGTCGATGGTGATGATGATCTTCACCATGTCGCCGGGAGTGGACACGAGGTCGTCTGAGATGTTCACGCGGTAGGTTCCGTCCGGAGTCCCGACGTGGGGAAGCGCGAGCGGCCAAGTAACGCCGGTCAGCTCAGTTCCAGCGAGATCCTCGATCGTGGCCTCGACTGCCGCCGTCGTGACCGCTGCGCCCGTGAGCGCGTCCGTGACGCCGGTCAGCGGCACGCCATCCGCATCGAACGATCCCGCAACGGTCAGTAGGTTATCGGCGAGATAGGCGAGGACTTTGGAGCAGCTCACATGAAGACCCCCCCCGTGGTCTGCAGACAGCGCCGCGGGTTGCGACCATAGCTTGAAATCGGTTAAGCGGCTTTCCTTTCCTCTCACGGCTCCTGTGGGCCGGTCTCCGCTTCGGCGTCGAATGGCGTCTCGATGTCCGCTTCGGCGTCAATCGGCGTCTCTGGCGCTCCAGGGGCCGCTTCGAGCGGCGAGCGTGCGCCGGACCCGGCATCGAGAGCGGGCGTTGGGAGCGCGCTTGCGTCCAGAACTCGTCGCGTGTCTGCGTCCCAAAGGAACAGCTCGGAAGGAATGACATCGAGTTCTTCGTACCACTCGACATAGAAGTCGACCGGGGTGGCCGCGGTCTCCGTCTGGTACTCGGCTTTCCGATCGGCATCGAGCCCAACCCAGGAGCCGATACTGTGCTCGCCCTTATTGATCTTGATGCCGGAGGTGTTCTCGGCGCTCCCGGTCGCCCGGAGGAAGGCCTTGCGCTCGACGTTATCGCCGGCCGGGTTGCGCCATCGCCCGCCGACGATGAAGGCCTCCGACGAGACCTCCGCGCTAAAGTCGATCGCGGCGTAGGAGCCGTTCTGCTCGGCCAAGGCCATCCCGATCGGCTCGTCGATCGTGACGATGCCGCCGGTCTTCAGGATGTAACCGATCTCGACGAAGCTAAGGTGGACCGCTGCGCTGGCCTTGCCGGAGGTGAAGAACTGGTAGAAGCCGTTCTCGTCAACCCCGACGACGTACCAGTGCGCGGCGCCCTCCCGCCGGATACCGTTCGTGCCGCGCGTGGACCCCTTCTCGCGGAGCCCGAAGCTCTTGGCGCTGGCGATGCTGTCGCATTCGAGGTGGACGATCACGGCCGCGATGTCGCCGACTGCGTCTCCGCCGATCAGCGTGACCTGGACGTCGTTCCAAGTGTTCCAGGGCTCCGAGTTCGGCAACCGGAAGGGCACGTCGTGCAGCGCAGCGCGGTCATGGATCTCGCCCGTGACGAAGACCTTCACGCTCGCAACGGGTCTGTTGTTATGCTGCATCTCGATCGTGTTGCCAGAGCCACCGAACGAGACGACGCAGTCGACGTAGTAATTCTGGAGGAGCCTGGAAGCGAAGGGCTTGTCGGCCCCGACTGCCCTGGCGCCGAAGACCATCTCCTCGGTGTCGTTGAACGCCCGTATCGTGACGCCGATCGCCGAGGTGTCCTGCAAGAACGACGAGAGGTCGTAGGACGTCCACATGCCCGTCTGGACGATCCCGGTGATCTCGACCTCGTCGACGTACTTGACGAAGGTGCTCACGCGACCACCGCCTCCCAGGCGGCCTCCTCTGCTCGTGTCATCTTCGTCTGGAAGTCGTCGCTCTCGACGACGCCCTTCTCCGCGTCGCTTTCGTTCACCATCGCCCGCTTCATCGCGCGAACGGTCGGGAGCCCGTGCTGCGCGTGGAGCCGCCTAACAAACTGGTGCCAGGTCTTCGCCATCGCTACGCAGACGGCCGGCTTATCCGCGGCGTCGACGCCCTGGAAGGCCTGCAACACCTCCAGCCCCATTCGCCGCGTCATCCGCCGGTAAATCGGGGCAGCGATGTCGATCGTGGCGAGGCCGTAGCGGTTGAGCGCGAGCGCGTAGCGGTCGGCGCAGCGCTCGCGAATCTGGTTGAAGACTTGGCGCGGGGGCTTCGTGCCGGCCATGAGTTCCTGGTCGAGCCGGGCCCCGTTCATCCTCGGACGGCGCCGGAGGTCCGCGAAGATCCGGAGATCTCCGTCCTCCAGCCAGAGCGCTGCGAGATAGAGCGCCCACTGATGTTCGGTCTCCCGCTGGTCGGCGTTTCGCACCGCCTTGCGGTAGATGCGTTTCAGCTCTTCTTGGCGTTTAGCCGTCATCGCGCACCCCCAAACGAGAGCATACCGATCGCCCCCGCGCTCGCTCGCAGTCGCCCAATTACGCCCAAGTCTCGATCGATGTCGCGGGAAAGCTGAACGATTCCGGCTCGGTGCACGAAATCATTTATCCCAATGTCGCCCATCGTGTCGCTCGGTTGTTCTTTTTCGATCTCGATTGAGGCGGCAAAACAACAACCGGATGCGCTTGCTCACGAGCGCTGTAGACTTCCCGCCGAGAGAGCGGCCACGGCCAGCGCGTACCGCGGGGCGATGCCGTTGTACCGGCATTCCGATCGGGAAGCTGGGTCGCTCGGGGGGCAACTTGGGAGCGGCGGCGCTTGCAGAGGCGTCAAGGTCACCTGGCTCTGCCCCCTTGCCACCTCCCCCTTAGACCTACTCCGTCACCGCCTTGGTCTTCTGATACTTCGTGTTGATGAAGCTCGACACCGAGCCGTCACTCTCGACGATCGCCATCACGTAGCCCCACCCTTCGCGGTACTCGCCTTCGGGAATCACGCCGACGATGCCGTTGAGCATCCCCAGGAAGCCCATGTAGTAAGCGCCCTCTTCCTCGTGTACCTGAATCGAGATGCTCTCGGCGACGGAGCGCGAGCAGACGACCCGCGTTCGTATCAGTAGGCCGAGCGCCTCGCGCAGTGTGTCGTCCTCTTCGAGTAGATGGTTGAGCCGGTCGATCACGATCTCGGCGAGCTTCTCGTTGGTCTCGTGGGGGGTCACGCGCGGTTCCTCCGGCGCGAATCGCGCGCCATTTGATTGCGCTTCCTGCGTCGGGCGTACAGTCGCAGGGGTAGCGAGCTGGTACGCCGCGACGCCTCACGCGCCCACCGTCTCGCGCCGCGGTCTCCGTGCGACCGAACCCGCCGGAGAAGGCCAGGGAGGGACACGGGTTCGTAGGGGTCGGACATCGGCTTCGGCTTCGGGTTCGACTTCAGAACCTTCCGTAGCATCGCTGTCACGCCGAGCCTCATGGCCCCTCGTCGATCGCGTCGTCGGCGTCGGCGTTCGATTCGAACCGGACATCGTGCGAGGTCGCCTCGGGCTCTCCATCGGCCGGGTCGGAGGTCTCCTCGCTAGGGCGATCCTCCGAGGCCGTTTCCGGCTTTTTCGCCGCGGCGCTCGCGAGCTGGTCGATATCGCTCTTGGGCGCGATGTAGCCGAAGTCGGTCGCATGTCGATGCGCGAGACATCCCCAGAAATCCTTGATCTCGCCGTCGACGGCGAACCGGATACTCGTGACGGCTCGCGCGGCGTTGTCTCCGTGGGACTCGTGGTCGCAGTTACGAACTTCTGTGTTCGGTAGCGATTGCATGGCTCCCTCCTCCAGTGATCCGTTCTAAATATCGGTCATCCTACCATAGCTGCACATCGTCTGACGAGGCTGGCTTGTAGAACGCCATCGCCAGCGTATCGGCACGGTCGGGCGACGCTAGCCCGCGCTTCTTCATATCTTCCTTTGACTCGATCTGGATCCGGCCTCGGGAGTCTACCTTGTACTTGATCGACGCCAGCTGCGAATGAAGCTCGTCGTCGTCAGGGTCGATGTCGATCGCCGCCTCTCGTGGATCGAACCGCTCGCGCAATCCCCAGAACATCTCGGCGCGTGCGTTTACAAACCGCTCTGGATCGTTGGCGGGCTTGCCGGCGTTAATGCCCTCGACGGGACGCTCCAGCTCCACCAGCCGGTCGAGCACGCCTGCGCCTACGCCTATCTCGTCGATGCGCGCAACAGACGCCCCGGTGTCCGACAGGGCGCGCACGACTTCTCCGCATGTCCGCATGAGGTCCTGGTCGTGTTCGTTATAGACCATTCTGTAGAACCGTCCGGCGCGTCCGCCGATTACAGTCTCGTCGTCGCCGAAGCGCGCAACGTCGCACGCCAGCTCGATCGGTTCCGTTGGCTCGATGTCACGTTGGGCGGCAGCCTCAACCCACGACAGCGGAATCAGTGCGTCCGTTCCGGTGTCGGGGAACTCGCCAATGACCCGCGACTTCCACAGCGACGACTCCACGCCCCAGCGTAGGACCTTGTCGGCCACCCATTCGGGTGTGATCAGCTTCGGGTTGGGCAGAGGTCCTGTGATCCGGTTACGCCACGAGCCGTCTACCATCGTTTCTTCGGTCAGCCCGAACGCCGTGAAGTTCGGCGTCTGGAATGCGCTTATCGAAATCTTCGACACGTTGGCCACCTTGAACTCGTCGAAGAACTGCGACGTCGGATCGGTCGGGTTGCCGATGGCGAGCAGGCGGCAGTTGGCAGAGGTAAGTACGGAGTCCGCGGAGATCCACAGGTCACGCCCAATGCCGGAGGCTTCGTCGAACACGACGAGCACGGACTCTTCATGGTGCCCCTGGAATGCGTCCGGTTCGTCCGTCGAGAAGCCGATCGAGAACCAGTCGTCCGAGATCTCCAGCGCGGGCACCTTGCGCATGAAGCCGCCCAGCGGAACGCGGGCGCTCTTCCACGCAACGCGAAGTTCTTTCCACAAGATGCGCTCGACCTGACGGAAGGTCGGCGCGGTCGTTAGGACGATCGAGTGAGGGAACGAGTACGCGAACCACAATAGGATCTGCGCGGCGGTGTACGTCTTGCCCGCGCCGTGGCAGGAGCGAACGGCTGTCCGCTGGTGGTCGCGAACGGAGCAGACGATCTCTCGTTGCTTCTCCCAGAGATTGTGTCCTAGCGCGTGCTCGATAAAGAACGCTGGGTCGTGTTGCTGCTCGTCCAACGCCGCTTCGTACAGATCGAGCGTCTGTTCGTCGAAGTCGGCAAGGTCAATCTCAGGGACAAGATTACCCCGCGCCATCTGTTGACTCGTCTTCGGCTGCCGCTTCGGCTTCCAGTGCCAGCCGTTGCTTCCTGCGCGCAGCTCCTAGCAGGACCATCTCCGCAACGGTGAACGCCACCGGCGGCTGACCCGGCTCTCCGCTGATCTGCAGCTTCTTGCGCTGGCCGAGCTCCTGCTCGCCCAAGTGGATCAACATCCGGTCCGAGCCCGCAAGCGCGTTCGCGGTCTGCCGGGTGCGGAGGCTACTGCGCCGCTGCGCCCGCTCGCGTTGCACGATCTCCGGATGCTGCGCGAACCGAGCCTGGAGCGTGGCGATTGAGATCTCCAGCAGGTCCGCGATGTCCTCGTTCGTGTTGCCCACGCGCAGCAGCAGGCCGACGTTCTCCCAATCGATCTCGATACGAGGTCGCCCGCCCTTCGTGCCCTTGCCCGGCTTCTTCCGAGTGGCTCTGACCGTCCTCGGACTTCGTTTGCGAGAGGCCGTCTTCTTGGTCCTAGACTTCTTCTTCGCCGTTTTCCGCTTGGCCATCGCACGCTCCTTTTAAGAGATCCTGAGGCTACTAGAGCCCAGACCTCCAATAACCCCGTTCAGCATCCACCGATGCTGCTTGCAGAACCGCCCGAGTGTTCCACGTGGAACGCTCGCCGTGGGGATCAGGCTACGCGCGCCAGCGCCATGAACTCGGCCCGCGCTCTGGCGTCGTCCTTCATCAGACCGATCAGGCTGGACGTGACCATCTCAGCCGGACAGCGCACGCCTCTCATCGCCATACAGAGGTGCTGAGCCCTCACTACGACGCCGACGCCGCGCGGCTCGAGGTGTTGCTGAATCGCCTGCGCGATCTGAGCCGTCATGCGCTCCTGAAGCTGAAGCCGCCTGCCGTAGCACTCCACGAGTCGGCTGAGCTTGGACAGCCCGACCACCTGGCCGCTGGCGATGTAGCCGACCGTCACCGTGCCCTTGAACGGGAGCAGGTGGTGTTCGCACAGCGAGTAGAACTCGATGTCGCGCACGACGACCATCTCGTCGTAGTCGGCCTTGAAGCGCTTGGCGAGGATCGCTTGCGGGTCTTGCTGGTACCCTTCGGTCAGCTCGCGCAGCGCGCGGACGAGTCGATCGGGCGTCTCCTTCATCCCTTCGGCGTTGAGGTCGATCCCCAGCGCTTCGATCAGCCGGGCGGCGCTGTCTTCTGCCTGGCGCTCGTTGTCGTGCTGCTCCCAGGGAAACTCAACCCACACGCCGCGCAGCTCTTTGCGCGCGATCTTGTCGTAGGGTGCCCAGAACGCCGCGTCCTGGTAGCGCTCCATCCACCGGCCCTTCGTGCGTCCGCTGTCCACGATGTCGTCGATGATCCAGTCGGCGTTCGCCGGGTTGTCTTCAAGCGTGCAGCCGTTCGCCTTGGCGAGCATCTGGGCGATGTGGATGCCGCCGCGCGGGATGCCGAACACCGTCCACTCGGATCCGCGTGGCGCGTTGACGTCCTGGCAGGCGTCCTCGACGTGTTGCCATGTGAGCTTCATCGGATCGCCCACGCCTTGTGGTCTTGGACGGACAGCCGCCATCCGGGGTGGCGGTGGACCCACTCGATACACCACTTCAGCGCTCCGGGTGCTAGCTCGAGCCCGTCGAATGCAGGCGACACGATGTAGTGGTCCGCTTTGGGGAGCGATTCGAAGTCCGGCTCCTGTCCGACTCCGAGAACGAACTTCACTTCGGACGCTCGTCGCGGGACGATCCTGCGCTGCTTGGGGCTTACGCAGATCCAGTCCAGATTCCACGGAATGAGGAAGGTGCCGTTGGTCTCGATGGCGAGGTAGAAGCCGAGCATCTTCAACTCCGTCACTAGGACGTCGTCCAGTTGAAGCGCCGGCTCTCCGCCCGTGAAGATGACAGCCTGCGCGCCGCACGCTGGACCCCAGCACTCCACGATGTCGTCCACGAGGTCCGAGACGCTGTCGTAGACCTTGCGAGCTTTGAAGTCGGTGTCGCAGTCGAACCCGTGTGTCGTCACCGCACAGTTGAGGTTGCATCCGGCGAAGCGAACGAACACGTTGCGCGTTCCGGTTCGCACGCCCTCGCCTTGGAGCGAGCAGAAGATTTCCGCGATGTAGTACTTCCCTTTAAGCGCCACGAGTCGCCTCGGCGTAACACTTCGGCGTCTCCCACAAGCGGACCTTCGTTACGGACAGCGGATGTTCGATCAGTCTGCGGGCGACGTCGATCAGGAAGCTCGCCATCACTTCCGCTGTCGGGTTACCCGGCATCGGGAAGAACTTGGCGTCGTCTTCCATCAGCATGAGAGCGTCGCGAACGACATGGTCGTCCACGTTGTAGATGAAACCGTGATCCCAGTTACGGTCGATCCACTCGCCGACCTTCTTCTTGAGCACGCCGAAGTCCACGACCATCCCCAGGTCGTCCAGCTCCGGCGCTGTCACCGTCACCTCGGCGACGTAGTTGTGGCCGTGTAGGTGGCGGCACTTGCCCTCGTGTCCGAGCAGCCGGTGTCCGGCGCAGAAGTCGAACCTGCGTGTGACCTCGATCATCGTGCTTCCTCCCTGTCGAATCGGAGAAGGAACAGCCAGGAAAAGATAGCTCCGCTGGTCGCCTTCGCCGTTGCTTGAGTTACGCAGAGCCACACGGACGGGTCGTCGAACGCAACGAAGGGGAACACGACGGAGTCCACGACGGCCGCCAAGCACGACGACGCGACCATCCGTTGATACCGGCTGCCGTTCTTCAGTAGGTGGTAGATCCAAGTGTTGACCGCGCCTGCCGACGCGAACGCCAGGAACGACGCCAGCGCCACACGCCCGGCGTCGTGGTTGAGTGCGAACGCCAGGAGCGATCCCGTGGCGATGAGCGCCGTCATCTTCGGCCACAGCCGATCGTTCGCCCATTCGTGGTGGAGGACGTCGCGGGTCAGAAGGTCCAGCGGGACCAGCAGGAACGCCGTCCACGGCAGCGCCGCCTGCCCATACCGGGCGACGATCAGGTTGGCGAACACGACGGCCAGCAGGTACACGGACACCATCGCCGGCACGAGCAACGCGCCGTCGTCGCGCTGTCTGCGCCACCACATGAACGGGATCACGCGAACACCGTCGCGCCGTTCTCTCCGTCCTCCGAGACGGTACACTGGGACAGGCCCAAGTTCTCGATCAATCGAATGGCGAGCTGCTCGCAGGACAGCGTGTCGAAGTCGTACGTTCCACACGGCAGGAGAAGAAACGCCTGTGCGATGAAGCGGCGCAGTTCGTTCTGGAACAGGATGAACTCGATCTCCCTGTCGGCATCCTTCACGTCCTTGCACGCCTCGATGTGGAAGAGATGCCGGTGACGGTGGGCGAGGTAATTGACTGGGAACGGTGCGTCCGGCCAATGATGCAAGCCGGGAACACGGATGTTGGTTGCGAGTACGATCTTCATGGCTTGCTCCAGTTCTGATAGTAGTCGTCGAGACCCTTCCAGATGTAATCCGGCTGCTTCTGAATCATCGTCGCCGCCTGGAACGCGCGAACTCCACAATGCTCCTCAAGCTCGATCACCCAGCGCATGAACGAGTCGATCACAATCTGTTGAGTCAGGAATCGCATCGACGTGTTATCCCGCTCTGCGTTCCGCCTCCACAGGTCGTCGTTGCGCCAGTCGTCCGCGGAGTAGCCGAGCCGCAACAGGATCTTGGCGACGTCGAGCGGAAGGTCCTTCTTCTTGGCGTCGGCGCGCTGGGTGCTCCACCACTTACCCTTGCCCAGGTAGATGCGCACGTTGCCGTATCGCTCTGCGCCCGTGAAGTTCGACGAGTCGCAGGAGTACGGTCGGAAGCCACGCAACAGCGGCTCCCTCGTGTATCCCAGCCAGTGAACGCGACGCCCCGCCGCCCATTCCATCTTCTGCTTGACGTACGACCTCGGACAGTGACCCCGGTTGGGGCGGCGCAACCCGCCGAGCGCCACGAAGTCGCTCATCTCGAACAGCTCGTCCATTCGCTCTCGGCCATCGCCCAGCACGTGAACGGGGATCGGCTTGAGGCCCGCGTCCAGCATCGTGCGCAGGTTGTCGTCCGTTCCCTTGGGGTCGCCGAGCACGTCTAGCGACAGATACCCGAACAAGTGATCGCCCCACCTACTGACGAACGCCATGTACTTCTCCAGGCTGATTTCCTTCTCCGCATTCTTGGTAGAGAACGCGCCGCAGTCCAGCAGCACGTCTACACGCGGATCGGTAAACCACTTTTCGACCTGCTCGGGCTTGTACTCTCGGACGTACGCATACGAGAGGAGCAGCGGGAATCTAGAACGCGGCTGCTGAGAGACCATACTGATTCACCGCCTCCTGAATGGCGTCCACGACTTCGTCTTTCAGTGGAAGCGGGACGTCGGGCACGCGCACGGTCACGCTCTCTTTCGTTGCGTCGTAGCCGCCGACATCGCCCGGCCCGACGTCCTTTCTGCCCGCCCACGAATCGGAAAAGAGATTCTCCATCTCCAGCGTGGAGAAGCCTGTTAGCTCGAGGTCCGCACCCGCCGCTTCTAGGCTCTTGAACAGCTCGCGCAGCTCCGTCTCTTCCCACTCGCCAGTGATCTTATTGAGCGCGAGGTTGAGTTGCTTCTCGCTCGGCTCGTCCAGGTCAACCCACACGACGGGCAGGGACTTGATCTCTTCGAGCGCGGCGGCGCGGATCCGCTGGTGCCCTCCTACGACATTTCCCGAGCGGCGGTTACACACGATCGGCACGACGGGTCCGAAGAACTTCATCGACCGGCGTAGGTCCGCCAGCTCCTTATCGGAAATGCGGCGCGGGTTCCACGGCGATCCCATGCCCTCAAGCTTGGACGTTGCTACGTGATCCAGTTGGTCGATTGCTTGGAGCGTGCTGCGCGCTGCCTTCTTGACGACCTTCTTTTTCTTGGCTCGCGGCTTTGCTTTGGACGCCGCTTTCTTCTTCGATGTCTTGCGCTTAGAGGTCGTCATAGGGTCCGATTCTTAGCACGCCCCCACGAAAGATGGTAGGGCGCTGATCTTGTGGTAGCTTCGCGCTCCCAGATGGAGGTGTACCCGATGACGAATGGAATCGCGCAATTGCTCGTCTTTTTCGCCGCCGTGCTCTTTGCCGCCAGCGCCAGCGCCCAGACCGCTCACCCGGACGTTCCGCTAACGAGGACCGGCGGCGTCTATCCGATCGCCTGCCACACGCCGCTCGATACCGATCTCGATCAGGTCTGCTGGGTTCGGACTGATCTCCCTGACGGCGTGGTCGAACTCGGTTGCATGGACGGACCGAACCCCGACACAGAATACGGAATCGATCTCACGATCGATCGAACGCCGCACACGATCGCGGTGTTCAAATGCTACGTGACCGACTGGGACGGGAATCTCAGCGAATACTCCGACAACTCCGGGATCATCGACTTCATGCCTCCCGGCAAGCCGCGCATCGTTTGGACACACGTTCGGCCAGCCGCGAGGACATGGCCGCGCTCGCAACAGCGGAAGCTCACGTTCGAAGTCGAAGAGCTTGTCCTCTGGACGCCGCGCGAGCGACAGCCGGAACAGATCAAGACGCTCGCTTTGGTCGTTTCGGATTAGCGCGACGCCTAGCTGGCTTCTGGCGTCTTCGGTTTGGCCGGATTTGCGTTCGGGAATTGGCGCTCGATCTCGTCCGCGACGTGGCGGAAGGTATTCGCGAGAAGCGGCGACAGTTCTGGCGGGCATTGGACGGAGAACCCGGCGCCTTCTTTCGCGGAGATGATGACGACGGCCGCGGCCTCCGCGGTCGCCTTCTCTCGAACGTAGGTGCAGAGCAGATCGAACTTTCCGGGTCCAACGGGCATATCAGTCTTCCTCCTTGGTGGCTCTTATCAGCTTACACTTCCAACAGATCGCTCCGACTCCGTCTGTGCTTGGAACCGCGAACAACGACTGCGTGGTGCGAATCTCGTTCGGCCCAATCTGCTTCGCGATGATCTCCTTACAGTCGTCGCATCGCGCGATGCCGTCCACGAAGCGGATGGCGACCTTGCTTTTTGCATTCGGGATCTCGATCAATCCAATTCCGGTTTTCATCGTTCCATCTCCCCAGCTTCGCTGAATGAATAGTAGTCCGTGTGGCCCACTACGACGTGATCGAGCAAGCGGACGCCGACGATCCTTCCGACCTCCTCTATCCGCTTCGTCACTTCCTTGTCCTCGCTACTCGGCGACGATACGCCGCTCGGGTGGTTGTGGGCCATAATGATTGAGCTGGCTCCCGCAATGAGTGGCCCCTGGAATATCTGCGCCGGGTGAACGAGCGACGCCGTCGTCGTGCCGATGCTTACGAGGTCGGAAGCGAGCGGGCGGTTCCTACCGTCCAGCCAGATCGTGAAGAAGTGCTCCCGTGCCGCACGCCCGACCTTCCTGCGAACGAAGTCGGCGACGTCGCGTGGATTGGCGACACTGATCTTCATCGCTCGGCCCGTGTAGACGACCTTCGCGTCGCGTACCGCGTACTCGCTCACGAGATCACCCGCACGACGTCCGGCGGAATGACGAGCGCCAGCGTGCGACCGCTGTCCCACGCAACCCACACTTGGTCCCAACCGTTCGGTTCGGCGAACACGTTGATCTCCTGAACCGTCCCGATCGATCCAGCCGCAACTGGATCCGGATCCAGCGGCATCTCTACCATCTCAATTCGGTCGCCCACCTTGAGCATCGTCATCTCCTTCCTGCGGGATCTCGCCCGCCTCGCGGAACAGTTTGATTAGCTTCTCGTAGGCTTCGCCGTCGACGTACGCCTTGCGCTTCTCCAGTGTCGTCTCGACGACGTCTGGCGTGAGCAGACGCCGGATCGCTTCTACCTTGACCACCGTGTACCGGCCCGTCGGGTACAGCTCTTGGGTGCTGGTCTTTTGAATCGGCGGCTGGCCTTCGACTATCGGACTGTCGACCGCTTCCACGAGCGCCACTCCCTGCTCCAGCGCTTCCCTGCAAGTGTCGCAAGGTTCGTACGAGACGAACATCCGCCGCGGAGCCTCGGCGTCGCCGGGGAGCCTGCCGACGAGTAGGACCGTCCCATCGTCGCCGCCGCACCAGAAGCACTGTCCCAAGCTGGGATTGGCTCCGTGTTTTTTACTTAGTCGTATACCGCTCACTATCCTTCTCCTTTTTTTCTAGCGAGTTGCGCCTGAGCGCCTGAACGATCTCGATTGACGGGATGTCGTAGCAGCGCGAGTGCAGCCGGAGGTTGATCCGCCTGCGCCGCATAACCTCCACCACGATTTCCCATGCGGCGTAAAGAACGAACAGACACGCCGCCGCGAGTAAGAACTTCATGTGTCCCTGGATCATCTGAAACGCTCATCGTCTTCGCGCATCAGATCGCGGTACTCCCTGTCCTCTTGATCCATGTCGGCATACTCGTTGCTACACCGATCGCAGATCGACGACCGGGCGTTCTTCGGCAGCTTGCCGCCGCACTCCACGCAATCGAAGCAGCCGTCCTCGTCGGGGCAGCCGCCGCCGTCACCCGGCGAGATGCCGGTCGGCGGACCATGTCCGCAACACGGATAGTCTTCACATCTTGACATCGCGATACCCCTTTACGTCTTCTAGCGTTACGTCATTCATATACTCGCCGACCGTGAACCGGCCAACGATCTCGGCGTCCAGCATCTTAAAGATCAGAACCAGCTCTCGCTCTGCATCCTCATCGTTTTCGTCGATAACCTCGTTGCTCTCGTCGATGAAGAAGTACGTGCCCATGCCTGACATGAATGCGTAGTTCTTTTTTGCGCAGTACGGCAGCATGATCATCTTCCGTACGCGATCCGTGAACGGCTCAATCGTCATATGGATTGAGTCGAGCATCGTTTTGAGTTCGAACTCGAACGTCTCGAGTTGCTTCTCGTTCATTTACGTCTCCTTCTTGCGTTCGGGCCGCATGTCGATCATCCCGTAGCCTTCCTCTATGATCTTCGGCAGCCCCCATGGCGTGTGGTGCAGCGGCCTTTTGCAAGTCGGGCATCGCATGGAAGAGATAGGACCGAACGATCTGATCCACCGATAGACGATCCGACACGGCTTGCAGCGCCCTACGGTCTTTGCATTCACGACCAGTCGTCCTCTTCAATCGGCTCGTCGACGTCCGCTTGCGTGTAGTATTCGAGGATCTCAGGGCGGTACTGCGACAGCTTCGCTTCCTTGCAGTCGTCGCAGGCGCGGCAGAGATAGAGGCCCCGCCCGTCGTATACCGGGAACGCCTCGTCGGGATCACACTCGTGACTACCATCCCTTACGTCGTCCAGTGTTGTCTTTGCCATTTAGTAGTCCTCCGGCCGCAGGATCGTCGTGACCGAGCGGTCTGCTTCGGTAATGATCCAGACCACGCGGTTGGGATGGCCGGCCAGCTCGTACACGCTGAAGAGTCGTGCGCCAGACTTCAACGCGAACTCGTTGGCCCTGTGGTCTGTCGTGCAGCAGTCGCCCCAGTCGCCTTGGATGTGGCGGTCGAGAAGCGACGCCGGATCGACGGCAGCTTCTTCCAAGCGCTCAAGCGCGGCCGGTGTCGCGACAGTCCTGCCGAGCGCGAACTTCGGCCCGATCGTTACGTCGTTCTTAGCCTCGGCCATGTGGCCTCCCTTTCCTGTTGCGCAGCCCGTTGGCGGCGTACTCGCGAGCGGAGGCGGCGGCAAGGGGAGTGATGATCTCCCGAAACCACTCGCTCACACTCTTCTGTTCTAGCGCAGCCGCAACACGTATCTGGACGTAGACGTCCTCGGATACGACTGTCGCGACCTGATGATCGGTCGCTTGTCTCGCCATTCGGTTCTCCTCGTTATGCGGATCGGCCCATCCGATCCCGTCTCGGCACGCCCACACACCGCGCCGAGTTAGGGATGGGGTTAGAGGACGTCGTTCTCGTCTGCCGCTTCGTATGCTCCTGCGAGCACGACGATCTCTTCAAGACCGTTTGCCCGACGTTGTGGGTTGGACCTGTCTACACAGCCTCGGCAGACCGGCTGCTTGACGCCTTCCACGAGGATGCTCGGCACGCGGTTGGGATTGAAGCCGAACGATCTTTTGCATCCGAAACACGTCCCATAACAGATGACGAATCCCATCTTGGTCTCCTCCTATCCGGGGTTCCGGGCCAGCCAGCTTTCACTAGGGTCGCCGTCCCAATCTGTCGGCTCGCAGGTAGCGATGCGGTCGTTACGGCATCTTTCCTCTGGATCGTTATGGCGTCTTTCCTCAAGAAGCAGGGCTTGATTCGTTTCGTCTGATCCGTACAGGCGCAACGAGATCCTCATCAGTCTCTTGCGGTTCTCCTGATCGAGCGCCAACCAGAAGGCGTGCGGCGACAGCTCCAGCCAGTCGTGGCGTTGCTCAGCGCCTAGGTCTGAGAAC
>SDBU01000582.1_pt1 | contig 51101 bp, 40 predicted proteins | sample 2277071 | NCBI WGS metagenome assembly SDBU01 (sample SAMN10397929, study PRJNA504765) | marine sediment metagenome | isolation source: marine sediment core GS08_GC12, 126 cmbsf | place: Arctic Ocean: Gakkel Ridge, Loki's castle | collected 2008
AACCTTGAAAACTCGGGCTAACGCCCTCAGACAGTTCAAGGTTTTAACGCTCCGCTTCGCCAAGCGCTTTTGGACAAAAGTCCGCAAAATGGGCTCAAATGAGGTTTTGAAATAGCTTCTAACGCTCAAATGACCAAAACATAAAAAATCGGTAACACTTGGTCCTTTCCGAACCCTTTGGATTATTGGTATGTTCCAAGCTTAAACCAATGAGCTACGTGTCAAGAATAAAATGGCTTCCCATCGTATGTATCACAATCTGGGGCGCGGCCATCTACTCCAATATCCTCAGAGTCCCCTTTGTCTTTGATGACCTTGTCTATATCCAGAATAATCCCATTTTGAAAAACCCTTTAAACCTGGCTGATATCATAGGTTTTGCCCCCTCACGGTGGATAGGGTTCTTCACCTTTGGCCTTAACTACTACTTCGGGCAGGAAAATACCTTTGGCTATCATCTTGTTAATCTGGTTATTCATATTGGATCTGCGATTAGCTGCTATTGGCTTGTTCTATTAACATTCAGGACCCCTCGCCTGAGGGATCAGGCCAGTTCTGATTTCAAATCTACTATGGCCCTTCTAGCAGGACTTATTTTTGTCAGCCATCCGGTTCAGACAGAGGCTGTAACCTATATCTGGCAGAGAGTAGAATCGCTGGCTGCTTTTTTTTATCTACTGTCTCTCGCTTCATATGTTAAATCTAGACTCGAGGAAGACAGGAACCGAAAATCTTCTAAGGTAAATCCTTTGATTTACTATGTGGCTTCCTGTGTCCTGGCTTATATGTCCGCAATGACCAAAGAAATTGCTGTTACCCTGCCAGCCACAATCATCTTGTACGAAATACTTTTTTTTGGAAACATCGCAACAAGGTTCAGGCGCGTCATGCTGAAGGCAACGCCCTTTTTGTGCCTGCTAATCATTGTTCCAGTTTTGGCCCAAAAAAGCCCCACTGTAACCAAGAATTTGTTGTATGAAACCCCTCCCACCTGGTCTTATGTTCTTACCCAGACCAGAGTTATTGCAACCTATCTGCGGCTGTTAGTGCTACCCGTGGGACAGAATGTCGACTATGATTTTCCCCTGTCGCAGTCCTTTCTGGCACCTGGGGTGCTATGGAGCGCATTGTTGATAATGTCTATTGTGGTCCTCGGGCTCCTCCTTTATAAGACCTCTCCACTGGTCACTTTCGGAACGGTATGGTTTTTTCTTACCCTGTCGCCAACTTCTTCCATCATTGCCCTGCCCGATCTCATATTTGAGCACCGTCTCTATCTCCCACTTGTAGGCTTTGTGTTTGTTATGACAGGGATCATCGCAGCCCTCAGAAAACACTGGAGACCACTAAGTATGGTAATGATAATTGTGCTGCTACTTTTCTCCGCGGGTACATATTATCGAAACAGCATCTGGCAAAATGACCTAACGCTCTGGCAAGACACAGTGAGAAAATCCCCGCTTAAAGCCCGTCCACGGGTCAACCTGGCTATCTCATACGTGAACGTCGGAGAATATGACAAGGCTGTGGATGAGCTTTCTCATGCCGTTGCTCTGAAGCCAGACTACGCCGCTGCTCATGAAAACATGGGGGTAGCTTATTTCCGCAAGGGAGCTTACCAACAAGCCATCGCCGCCTTTAAGAAGGCTATTGACCTGGACTCTAGTCAAACTTCCACCTATAACGCTGTGGCAGAAGCCTACATGCATGTGGGGAAAAAGGATCTGGCCATGAAGAACTTCAAGAAAGCCCTATCCCTAAACCCATCCCTTTTAAGTGCACGAAACAACCTTGGCTTAATCCTGGCGGAAAAAGGACTCTATTCCAGGGCGATCGCCGAGTTTGAAAGACTCATAGAGTTTGAACCGGGCTTTCTGGATGCTTACCACAATCTAGGGATTCTTTATCTAAATTTTCTCGACAAGCCTGACGAAGCTAAACGATATTTCGAAAGGGAGTTGGTCTTGACGAAAGACTCTCAGATGGCCGCCCAGATCAAGGAAATCATAATCCAGATTGAAGGGACACACCCGGGGCAGAGAACTTCCCATGAGACTGACCCGCCGTGAAGTGAGGCTGTATCAGGTTTCAAAACCTCTTTGGGAGCCAATTTTGACCATTTTGTTAAGAAGTTCTTAGCGAAGCGAAGCGCAAAAATTGGAACTGTTTGAGGGCGTTAGCCCGAGTTTAGCGCAATGCTTCACTCCGTGCTCAATTTTAGCGGAGCGAGCCTAGAACTTCTCAAAAGGGGCAAACCAGCGACAAGGGAGGTTTTGAAACCACCTCTAAGGTGTATTAATCGGTGCGCCAATAAAGGGGATCGGAATTTAAGGCAGGCATTGGTGCACGGAAAGAGGCACCGGGCAGGAGGCCTCCCACCTCAATCCCCTCCATGTTATACTTTGCCTTGCCCACGCAAGCAAAGAAGTTTTCCAGGTAACAGAACTGGGGAGGGAAGACAACGCCAGTACCTAAGAAGAGCGTGTCGTCTCGCCATAATATTTCTCCATCACCAACCCGCTTGACAGCTATCATCTTCCCTTCTTCGGCTATGTAAAGAGTGTCATCCTGCTGCTGAATGACCACGTGAGAAACATAGCGTCGCGGGTGCTGTGCCGTCATGTAAACTTCCCGGTGTTCGTTCCCGATACGGTAGGTCAACCGAAGCACAATTTCGTTCTCTCCCGCAGACCACTGACGAATCCGCAGCGTATTTTCAGGTGAATTGATGACCGTAACTAATTGCCCCCACATTACATAGTCAAACTCCAGCGTGAAACTCCTGTTGTCGGGTCTCTGCAGTCCGAACGCCGGATTGGAGATGATCCCATCGGCCATGGTGAAGGTGTATTCCGCTTTCGCTACCTGGCGAGTCAAGATCCCTGTGTTGGAAAAACACGTCTCGAGTGCAATATGGGTCCCCCCAAACAATCTTTCACCCATGCTGCGCGGCACAAAATCAACATACAACCGCTTCGTGCCTTTGGATATTCTGCTAAAATCTTTTACTGCTTCAATAGAGTCCCTGACTGGACTCACGATTTGAGCGATTTCCCGACAAGACCCAAAGATATGATAGGCATTAAGAATAATCACAACACACACAGCACACATAGCCCATGTTTGAGGCCGCATGACAATCCGGCAGACGCGGTGCCAGGCGCCTGCACTATTTTTACTATGATTCTCAAGCTCGAGTGAGCCAGCCACAGCCATTGGCCAGGAAAAAGCCAACACCAGGAATGCGTCCGGAAGGTAAAAGTACCGTGCTTGAGTGACAACATAGAGATTGAATCGACCTATAGCGATTATCCCATAGTAGCTGACAGCACATGCCAAAAAGATCAGGAGAAGATATTTCCGATGCCTCATCTGCTCGAAGAGTCGTAATCCCTGTGTACGCAGACCAATCGTAACAGCTGCCAAAAACAACAGGATTGCAAGAACCGGTAAAATGCTAAATTCGCTACCCTGAAGATAAAAAATATCCCCAATCGCATGTCGCGGAGGGAACCCCAGGTTGGCCACCACACCCTGCCTCCAGAGGCCCCTCAACGTATTATGAGCTGCGCCTACCAATAACGCCGTGTCAACACGCGCCGATACTTGACCGCCAACGCTCGACAAGTGGAGACCGAGGAACGCACCGTATGCCACAACGACACAGACAGCGAAAATGAATAGGTTTTGTAAGTTCGATCCAAGACCCGGCTTGCGAAATGCATGATTGGACCAGAACATGACCATCATAATCAAGATTGGAATGGCTAGCCCTGCCTCGTAAAAATAGGAGGCAACGCCAACCAGAATACCACCAATAAGTGCCTGCCACCATCGCAACCGGGACGGGTCTCTTAAAGCTACCCAGAATCCAACAAGAAGGCAAATTGTCTGATGAATGATGTATATATGATAAGTCCAGCTAACAGTGTCAAAATGGCTGAAGCCGGTCACGAAAAGTATTGCACATAACGCTGCTGTCATCTTATCACCGTGCAGCTCTTTTACGATGGCATAGATGAGGAGTCCGACGGTGATGTGGGAGACCCAACTCAGGAGGTGGAACAAGACGAAGGCATTCCCTAGCACCTTATGGACCAGAAAAAGTAGTAGATGCGAAAAAGGTTGGAATCTGGGATCACCAAACAGCTCCCAAGAAGAAGCTTGGGCTATTGTTTCAAGAGTAACCGGAGCATGGCGTGCAAAATTGGCTATGTACCACTCATCACTGCGAAACGGTGTCGTGAGGACAGGCGAGAACGCAACGAAGCACCCGATAAGGCCAAGCGCGAGAACAACATGGTATGCTTTACATCTATAATTCATCCTGACGAAAGTTTATCTACACCTCTTTCTTAGCAATCCCATGAATTGGCAAAGAACAGTTCGAAACCTATCTGGAGTCCGTTCTTTCGCTCCCAAAAACTCGTCCGACACCCTCGCCTTCACCCCCTAATTCTGCCAACGTCCCCAAAACATAGCTGGGATAGCCCTGATAATCGTCCTTAGTCGACCAAAGAAGTGTTCGTATGGATGGCGAATGCATTTCCACAGATACTGCGGGCTCAAATAAAATGACCGATACCCCTTCTTGGCCATAACTCGCATTTCTTCATTGCCAAATTGAGGCATATCAGGTTGTCCCTCAGCATTGAGCCACCCTTTGTCTTCCATTTCCCCAAAGAATGGCGTGCCCGGAAAAGGAATCATCAACTGAAACTGAGCAGTGTCAGGATTCATCCGGCAAGCCCACTCAATGGTTTTCAAGGCATTCTCGGGCGTCTCTCCAGGGAAGCCTATTGCAAAATCTCCGTGAATACGAAGACCGGCCTTTTTGGCATCTCTCGTGAACGAGGTCATTCGCGCTACTGAGAGGCCCTTCTTAATTCGTCTCAATACTCGCGGATCCGCTGATTCGTATCCCACATGGAGGTTGCGACAGCCCGCCAGCTTCATAAGTTTCAAGACATCTAAGCCAATATTAGCCCGCGCATAGCATGACCACGTCAGCTTGATGCCCGCTCCAATCTTCGCCTCAGAGAACTCCTGAGCGCGATCCTCTGTGAAGGTATCGTCTTGAATCATTACGGAACGGATCTGTGGCATCTCTCGTTCTATGAACTCCAACTCCTTAATCACGTTTGAAATGCTCCGAGTATTATAAGTAGAACCTTTCACATAAGTATGAACCCACAGACAGTAGGTGCACTGTCCCCATTTGCAACCGCGGCCCGTGAGAATATCTATGAAAGGGTGATATTCGGAAGGCGTCTTGTAACAGTCAATGTTTATCTGATCGCGGAAAAAGCGAGAAACAAATGGAATGTGATCCAGCTCCTCACGAGTCAGATACGGTCGGACCGGATTGGAACGGATCCTGCCCCCGTCTTTATAAATGAGGTTCCATATGTCCTCCAGCTTCCGTCCCTCTGCAATCTCCCCGACCGGATGCTCAAACTCACCAACAACAAGCTTGTTCACTACATTTGTCCTTGAAAGAGTCTTCTCCGGCTGGATGGAGGCATAGGGCCCAACCAGAACGGCTTCACACCCCAGCTCGTCCACAAGCGAATCGGCAAAGTCAATATCGTTCTCCTCGCTCATTCGACCGGTATACACAACAAGGAAGTCTGGCTTGTACTCCCTGACAATTCGACGAGTGGCTTCATGGTCCAAGTGGTGCGCAGGTGCATCCACGAGTTTGACTTTGTGGTCTTGCGCTTCCAGATATGCCCCGCAATAACCTAGCAGAATGGGGTACCACTGTGTGGCTGATAATGACACAAAGTCGCAACGCGCATTGCGCATGTACTCAGGAACAAATGGTGGACTCAATAATAATATCCTCATTCAAACACACCCTGTATTCGTCACGACAGGTAAAGTCTTGCAGACAGAGATCTTACTTCAGAATGGCTACAGCAGCTTTTGCTTTTACTCTGAGCTCAGCAAAGCTCCTCAATTTCAAAAGCCTGCCCAATATGTAGCCTATCCTTCTATAATATCTGATGTGGGCCTCCTTACAGAGTTCAGACAACTCTTGCGCAGAAAGGAACTTCGTATAGTGTTCAATATAATAAGTTTTAGGCGGGTGTTTCACGAAGTTGCTCCACCTATCTGCCGTCAAACTGCCTTCTCGAACGCACTCCTCGAACATCTCACTCCCTGGAAAAAGCTGCAGAATTGAAAATTGGGCATAATCGGAATCGATTTGGATGGCTGTATCTATCAAATCATAAATGTCTTGCCTGGATCTATGATGTGGCAAACCTATGATCCAATTCGTACTTGTTTCTATGCCATGCTTCTTTGTCATCCGAACAGCATCAAATGCCTGTTTGACAGTGATATTCTTCTTGATTCTCCGTAACCCCTCATCCGTATAGTCCTCAACTCCTAACAAAACTTGAGTACAGCCTGCCTTCTTAGCAATCTTCAACATATCTTCGGAGATCATATCTACCCTGCCCCTAAATAACCATCTGATATTACCTCCCATCCTGCTCTCCAAAATTCTCTCAGAGACTTCTATTACTCTTTTGGCGGTAATGTTGAACATATCATCAAAGAAGTAAAAGTCTCGGATACCCTTGTCATAATAAACAAACATCTCTTTAATGATATTTTCAGATGATCGTGTTCTGTATTTCTTGTCTAGGACCTGGCAATACGTACATCGGAAAGGACACCCACGGCTACTGATGATAGTTGACATGGTAGATGACTTTCCAAACGTTGCATAGTAATTAGTACAATTAAGTAAGTCAAAGGCCGGAAAGGGCAAATCATCCAGTTCAGTAATATGACGTGTCTTCCCGGTTTTGACAATTCTATCCCCCTCTCGATAAACGACCGCCCAGTTGATATCTCTAAAAGAATTTCCCTGTTCGAGCCTGTCCACCAATTCTTTAAATGCGATTTCTCCATCTCCCATGACTAGACTGTCGAACTCAGGGTGCAACATTGTTTCATCTGGAAAAAGCCAGGTGTGCGGTCCACCAAGGCAGACATGTATCGCAGGGTCCACCTCTTTGACAATCTTGGCAGTTTGGAGAACATCATAAAAAGTGTACGTGGAAGACGTTATTCCCACAATATCAGGCCCAAATGTGCTGATGCTGTGCTCCAAACGTTCGTAATTCATGTTCTCGGCCACGGCATCGATAATTCCGCATACGTGATGTGTGTGTTCCCTTAAATACGATGCAAGATACATCAGTCCAAGTGGTGGAAACGAAGATATCTCCTCCAAATGAAGTTCCCAGTCAGTAACTGTCCACCGAATCATATGTTCCAGTGGAGGATTTATCAGCAGAACTCTCATGAAGTCCTTCTTCTGTATTTCTTAGAATAACCTTAACAAATCTTCAAAAATGTAATCAAAACCACACATCAGCACCCCCAAGTTTCGTCCGCTCGAAGATGCGTGATGATAAAGGCATTCTGACGAATCACGGACATCAGTGTCTTGAAAAGCCGCGGTATGCCCCGGGTATGAAGGCCACACGCATCCCTCGACCGTTAAAAAGATTTCGAATGTTTTCTTCGTCTTTCCCACCTTTGGGTAAAACGCCTCCAATACAGTCGTTGTCAGCCAGCAACTCTGCCGAGTCTGGAAAAGGCAAGAAAGCATTTGCTGCAAAAACAGCTTTCGCAATGCTGTGGCCCGCCTCTTTTGCCTTACTCATGGCAGTCTGCACGGCACCCACGCTGGACGGCTGCCCATCACACCCAAGCAGTTGACGATCGCGAGCCAAGGCAATTCCATTCATATGCATTGACCAGGCGATTGCCCACGAAAGCAAAAGGGTGTCGAACTCAGCGCCGGCGAGAGGTTCGCCCACCCAATCCACGTCGTCCTCTTTCAGTACATAGTCTGGAACGGGTTGTCTGACGAATCCACCGCGAAGATGCCTGTAAACGAAACCTGCCGATGGCTTCAATGCAGAGAGCAAGGGGTTGCAGAAAATCCTTCTCTTTCCCCGGCTTCCCAGAATCTCTATGCTCTCATTATCGAAATCCGGAGCCACGATGAGATCGAACATCCATGATCCGGTTCCATAGATCTCCTTTCTGCGCGCATCCGAAAGCAGGATTCCGGCCATTTCCTTTGAAATAGGAAAGTTGGTGATAACCTCTCCGCCCCAGATGACTTTCGGATCGCCCCAGAGCATCTTCTGTAACGCATCTTCCTCACCATCCCAGTCAATGGATGCTCCGACAGGTGACCCATGTTTTGCACCTATTGCGATATAAGGGACTTTGCCTAGATAGTGCATACTGAAAGCGGCGAAAAGCCTTAAGAGCATTCCGACGATTTCGTCCAGACTGGTTACATTCACATAACTAGGTTTGTCGCCAGTGAGTTGCGTGAAATTGCTTATGGACAATCCGTCACCCGAACCGCAGTCGAAGAATGCTGCGTCGGACTGATAGGGGTTTTCACCGTAACGCAGATCGATGCATCTGGTTCCCATGAAGCCGTCAATTTGATTGCGACTGATATACCTTGCTGATTCAAGACAATATCTCGCGCAAATAAGTTCTGCTTTGGCACACAATTCACGTCGCACATCTTCGGGCACATCACCGTGCTTCTTCAAATAGTCTATCACCAGGGTGCGATCCACGGGATCAGCGATGACGATTCTTCTACCCTTGACGGCATTTCGTATCAGGGTGATCCCGCCAATGTCCGTCGAATCAATCACATCCTTCTCGGCCCTGCCTTTCGCAATGGTATCTGACAGAGGATAGAGATCAATACACAAGAGGTCAAACCACGGAATGTCGAACTGCTCACGGTCACGATCGTGAGCTTCACTCGGCTCAGCCACCAGTGCTCCGGCAATCTTGATATGTTCGCTGAATACCCTGTGGTCGAGGACTGCGGGTATCTGCGTAATTTCTTTTATGTCCGTTACCGCATGGTTGGCCTGACGCAATACCCCTGCCGTGCCCGGAGATGCGGTGACATCCCACCCCATTGCGATCAATTCGCCAGCAAAGTCGGCTATGGCCGCCTTGTTGGAAACCGAGATTAGAGCCCTCTTGGATCTCAACATTCAGCACGCCCTATTTGATGAGGGAAACAGCGGCAGATGCCCCAATGATATTAGTCGGCAACCGAATTCGGATTCAATTTGGGCCCCGGTGATCTCTCCCTCCAAGAATACACTAGCGATACACGTTATCTCTGCTGAACACCTTTTTGCCAGCCGGAACAATCCTCTTAGTGTACCTCGAGTCGATATTACATCATCAACCACCGCGACTCTTTTTCCTCGTATATCTGCAATGTCCGCACCATCAATCACAAGCTGTTGGGCCCCAGGGCTGGTGATAGATTTCACTTCTTCCATAATCGGGTTGTCCATATACGGTTTGACGCTTTTCCTAACAACCAAGTAATCAAGACCAAGTCGCCGGGCAACACTATGGGCAAGTGGAATGCCCCCCACCTCTGGAACCATTACAGAATCACAATCTACGTCAATCCCATCTGCTATCAGGCGCCCACAGTGTTCGATCAACTCCACATCTCCAGGCATGAAGAAGTATACGCCATGGGTATTGTCGGAAAGAGGCACGATGGGATACCGTCTTTCCAGTCCACCGATATTGACTTGGTATTCCTTGAGCATGGGACATCCAGGGTGACTTCATATAGGCATGCATCCATACTGAACCGAATTCAGTACATCAGCCAAGACTCATAAAGAGCTGCCCGGTACGACTCCTGACGAATACAAGTGAGGGCATATCATGGCAGCGTATCTTTCTTATCAGGATGTGAAGAATCTCAAGGCCTCCTTTGCGTTTCCGAAGTGCAATGTCGAAAAACCTACCACTTCAGAAGCGGTGGTACGTATGACTGGATTATCCTCACGTCCAGGATCCCCGCATCAAAGCCAACTCCATAATTGCTAACGCAGCTTCGAATACTGGTAAGTGCTGGCTCTTGAGCGAGGGCCCAATCTGGAAGATTCGGTCAACATCAACTTTTTCGACATGGGCCGAATGCGAATAGTCTGTCACGAGCGCAATCGCCATCACCTCCAGGCCGGCATGGACGGCTGTAATGACTTCAGGCACCAGTGACCAGCCAACAATATCCGCCCCTATCACGTTCAGCCACTTCAGTTCAGCATCCGTCTCAAAGCATGGGCCACTCATGAAAGCCAGGACCGCCTCAGGCAAGTCCCGACCTGTCTCTCGCTTCAATCTGTCATGCAGCATAGCCCGCAGTCTCGGCGAGTATGCATGCAGCAAGTCAGGGTACCGGACTCCAACGCTGCTTTTGTGCCGGCCGATTAGCGGATTGGCTTGGACGAGGTTCAAATGATCACTTACCAGAGTTAGCGTTCCAGGTGTCAGCTCAGGTGTTACGCTCCCAACAGCGCTGGTGACTAACACAGCCCGTGCGCCGATTCGGGCCAAGGTCTGCACCGGGAGGGCGATCTCCGCCATCGAGTAGCCTTCGTAGTAGTGACCCCGCCCACGCAGGACGGCGACCTTCAGGCGTTCCCAATGCCCTAACATCAACGAACCTGAGTGCCCACGGGCATGGGTACGTGGAAAGCCAGGGATATCATGGTAAGCGATCTCGACCTCAGCCGAAACCAATTCGGAGACATAGTCCAAGCCGGAACCTGTTATGATGACCAAGTGAGGCTGTTGGCCCCACTTTTCTGCGATAAAGGTTCCTGCTTGCTTCAGGGACGGGTTGACGTCAGCTCGGGGATCAGGCATTGCAGCTCCCGGATAGTTCTCCGCGGTATCCGTCACATTTCTCGGTGACCGCTCTTCTCTGAAACCTTCATAGAAAACGTTATTTAGCCAACCCTTTGACCTAATTGCTGGCGCTCGACATATACATGATGCGCCTTGACGCTGTCCGGATGTCTCCAACTCCCATCTACATAAAAGCATTAGGCGCTTCTGATGTCTGTACCCATTTCTTTGAGTACGCTCCTCACTTCCTTTACCGAAACCGGCATCCATGGCAAAAATGCCAAACCAAGCAATATGATGACAAGAATCCCCAACACATAGCTGACCAGCGAAAAGGCCACAGCAGCGCTTCTTGGGACACCAAAGAGTGAAAGTGCTATGATGCAACCATAATGATAATTGCCCAGAAATCCTGGTGCAGCCGGAAGTGCTACTCCAATTGCGGTGAAAAGAATAATGACAAAAGCTGAGATCACGGGCAGTTGAAGCCGCATTAGCCAAAAGACGCTGTAAAACCCCAAGGCTGGAAGTGTCCAGATAAGGGCAGATACGAAAAGAGCGTACAATATCTTCTTCTTGCTGTTCATGAACCCCAGACCATGCGAGAATCCTCGCGTAAAACCATCAATCCGGTTTTGCAGCCTATCAGGAAACTTCCGGGTTAGTAGTCCTAAAACTCTCAACAAAGTTTCCCTTCGGTGGTGCAGAAGAACGACCAAGAAAACACCAACTGCCAAACTGGCTGAGATTCCATATCCTGCACGTACCACCCAGGTGGGTAGTCCTGTATTCATTATCAGCACAAATAATATGACAACAAGACAGAGAAGATCCAGGACTCGCTCAACAAAAACCGTTCCAAGGGAGGAACTGAATGCCACATTACTTTTGGCGCTTATGAGGTATGGCCGTATTAGTTCACCGATTCTAGCTGGAAGCAGAACAATGAACATGTTTCCGGAACATGAAATAGGGAAAAGTCTTCTCTGATCTATCTTCTCAATGGGGGATAGGAGGATCCCCAGACGAAGGGACTTGAAAAAGCTTATCAGCAGGGACACAGCTAATGCGACCAGTAAGAAAGCGTAGTGTGAGCCCTCAAGTTCCTTAATAACCTCTTCACAGCTAACATCTTTAACCGAAAGATAAATAAGCGCGCTACTTACAATTATTCCCAACAGAAGTTTTATCATCTACTTGTATGTCTGGGTTCGTGAAAAGACTCGAGTTCTGCATCGCCAAAAACTCCTTGCGGAGATACGCAGTTTTATCCTTTCTCCCCCATATTGGCGACACTCTCCCAGCCTTTGAAAGGTATCCTATATGTTGCGCTTTATTTGGGGGTGTCCACTATATCATCTTGACAACCTTGGAGATCCAAGGGGTCTTGACTTCAATGGCCCGGTTTTCACAAGCCTCCATGCAGCAATAACATCTAATGCAGTCCTTGATGTTTATAGCAACCTTATCATCAACAATATGTAACGCGGAAGGAGGACAGACTTCTATGCACTTCTTACATATCTCGCACCTGCTCTGAACGACTGATGGTCTGGATGTTATCTTGTCCTTAATCATGTTCTTCACGAACATAGGCAAGAAACCGACATTGAGATCCTCAAGTTCAGGAAACCTAAAATCTTTGATCATATACTGAGAAATCTCATCTCCTATGATGTCTATGTCTTCCAGGCGGCTGACCCCTGCATTCAACTCCTCATTGGCTTTAAAAATTGGCATACGGTCATAGTCTGCACCAACTATCTCACAGGCAACGCGATCAACTGCCATACCATCGCTGCCAAGAATCAACACTCCGATCTGCCTGGGAGAGCCTGCCAAAGGCCCATGGCCTTCCATCCCCACGATCCCATCAATAATATTCAGAGCCGGCCTTGTAAAACGATAAAGCTCAACCAACACACTGGCAAAGGTCTCATAGCTTCTTCCGGCGATATAGTGCCACTGGCTTTTTCGCCGGCCTACCACCGAACCAAACATGTTCTTGACACTTAGCGTCATATACATCTGCGTGTGGGTCTTTAGCTTTGCAATATTGATAATCTTATCATTCTCCACAACGGCTTTATCCACTTCCAGGCTTTTGAAGGCCTTCCCATCCGGAAATTCATAGGGCCTTTGATTCACGAAATCGACGATTTTGATGTTCAGCTTTTCGGCGACCTTAGCATATCCGATCTTCTTGCTGGCGTTCCGAGCAGTCCCAAACATGGGAGAATCACCAATTACAGGAATTCCCCCTGCGTCCAAGACCAATTTTGCTACACTTTCGACGACAATGGGATGGGTATTGACGGCCTTTTCGGCTGGGTAACCGCTAATCATATTCGGCTTGATCAAAACCTTGTCACCTTTGTCTACAAACGCGGCTATGGACCCTATCAAATCGAGTCCCTCCACGAGTTTCAACATGACACTATCCGGTTTATAATCCTCGCATCCTTTAACCACGACCACGCTCAAGGCATATCCCCCTTCCCTTTATAGTCCATTCTTGTCACGAATCATATTTTGTTAATCCGCCTGGCCAAATAATATCCTATATTGCGAACAAAAGCAGAAAGACTCATTGGGTAAACCAACATTGCCGTCTTTATCTTATATCCGTGTAAAAGGGTACCAACTGTTTTGAAGAAGAATACTGGAAGTCTCATAAGTGCGTTTATAGAGTTATATAGAAAAGGGAAATTAACAACTATAGGGAAAAGGACTCTCAGCTTCTTAATTTTTTCTTTATCACTAATTAACAGATTGCCGGAGTAGTAAAACGAACGACCAAATCCTTTCGACTCATCTATAAGATTGGCCTGGCGTGCAATTCTTTCTATAGCCGTCTTTGGATAGGGCTGACACAAATATGCGCCCGCATAGTCTGCCTCCAGTTTGATATTTAACTCCAAAGTCTCCAGGTCCAGCGCCAAACTCCCTTTTGGAATGCCGATCAGGTTCTGTGCATAAATCTTGATCCCGTGGGCATGAATGATTTTGCTTCTCTCGATCATCATCTTATTGCTCATCTTCCGAAACAAAACCTTGTCTCTTAACACTTCATTGCCAGTCTCCACTCCGATCAAAAGGCTTTTGCAGCCTGCCTTACTCAAACACGAAACATAGTGTTCCGTACAAACACTGAAAGACGTATTGGTCAAAAACGGTAAACCGACCTTTGTCCTATACTTTTCAGAAAACTCTTCAACCCAACGTCTGTTAAATGGGAAAATGTCGTCGAAGAAATGGAGCATTCTGGCATCATACCTCTCCTTCAACTCCACGCATTCCGCAATCACATTATCAACACCCCTTACCCGTATAGGCTTCCCCAGCCCCTTGTACATCTTCTTATACTCATTGTTAAAACAATAGCTACAATGGTAAGGACATCCTCTGCTTACCATCACCGAGCGGACATCGGATCTATAGAACTGCCTGTATTCACGGAACAGTTCTCTGTCGGGAAATGGCAGGTCATCCAGGTCGGCAGTCAGTGGAGTCAGTGGATTCTTCTTTATCTCCCCCTTGCCATTGGTGAAAACGAGATTACTGGCACTGTCCAGCGCCTTCCCCGCTTCCAGCAAGTCAAGAAAACCAACAAACGCCGTCTCGCACTCCCCCCGGAAAACATAGTCTATGCCTGGTTTGTCAATGATCTCAGGGAAAAACGTGGCGTGGGGCCCACCAAAGACCGTTGCAATATTATGTTTCTTTTTGACCTCGTTTACTGTTTGGTAGAGATACGCAAAGCTTGGAGTCAGAACACTCACTGCCAGCAAGTCAGGACTAACGGCGCAGATTATCTCCTCGACTTTCCTTGCATCGTTTTCGACCACATCAACCTTGTGTCCGTTCTTTTTGCACATTGCCGACAAATAGAGCGTCCCGAGTGGCTCCTCAAAGCCCAAGTCCTCCATATTGACTATGAACAAGATGTTCAATGACATGTCTCCAGTAATGCCCTCAGCCCTGGCTGAAAACTCCTATTTGTGTGAAGCCCCGCCGCCTCCGCGGACGCGGCGTACGGAGAGGTACCCGGACACAGCCCACAAAGAATGCGCGGCAAATCCCCTATGCGGCCCCTTGTTTCCTTGTTCCAACGGAGTAGACAGCCCCTATGCAGTCAGGACATGGAACCAAGTTGCTTTCATTGCGTCCGTCCCATCTGAACCGATACCCCCTACGCTCCAGAATCATGTAGGGGTATAGTGCGTGGGCGGACGCGGGACAGAGAAACTCTTTGTCTCTCATGTTCACCATGTATTTTGCCCCCTTTTGCAGAGAGCATCCACCGTTATCCTTCTCCAGCACGGTTATCTCTATGTCATAGTCAACGAAATCAATCGGATAAAGAGTAACACTTAACAGCTTGTTCAGAACATTCTTAATCTTTTCAAGAGCAAAATGTCGCCCGTAAGATATCTTTCGAATCACCAACGTAATATTACCGTTCATTCCAGGATGTTCCAGTCTTAATTCCCTATCCACTGTTGCATTGTACATTATCGCCAGAATTTGCGGATAAATCACCCCAAAAACATGCCAGCAAAACCCGTCTGGCAAGAAGCTATCTATGAACACCCTCCTCTTCTTGTGATAACGGCATGGAAACTGAATGTTGGATATATCAATTGCCATGTTGGAGCCAAAGGAGCAATCATTCCCGTTTGGACTATAGGCTTCTCCCGCCAAACTCTCGTATAATGCCAGGGGAAACTTCGTATTGAAATCGACAGATTTTTCGCCAGATTCCTCTCTATCAACTGTAAACTGATTACCCGCCTCATGACCAGCCGGGCACTCTTTGGCACTGTGCAATATCCTAATCTTGATTTCTCTGTCGCCCCATAATCCAACCCCCGCAACAACCTTTGCCAACGGATGCGGACACCTGACCAAGACTTCGTTGCGGTACAGGCTGTTGACGCGCTTTTTATGAAAATCTTTCTCGTCAATCGGCTTCCTGAAATTGAGGTCCTTATCAGCAGCTACCCAATCGAACCATCCGCCCATCGAAAGAGTGAAAATATAAGGTGTGAGGTTATAATACAGGAAAGGACAAATATCATGCGGAACCAGTTCGCAGATGTCCCCAAATGCCTTGCTGCCCTTGACTTCGGCCAAATAACTATTCACCGTACTTCTTTCTGAAGTTATCGACTACAACTCTGACTGCCTCTAAATCATACGAGAAAAAGTAACTCTTCAGGTCCTGAATGCTCTGCCGACAAAAAACACAGTCATTTCTTGCCAAATACTCCCATGCACCCCTAATTCCGCCATTCTCGTATATGCTTTGACCAAACTTCCCGAACAACCGGGCGCAGGGGTATACCATGCCGTTACTGTCAAGAAACATGTATCCATTACTCAGGTTACATTTTGAATAGTCATATCCATGAGGCAGCTCGTCCCCCTCTCTAAATATTTTGTGAACGGGTATTTCGAGGGGATAATCAATAATCTTATCAAGAAGTTTATACGACTTATCTAGTCCATAACCCTTGCGTTTATACTTCCTTACCCGCTTCCAGAATTCTTTCAACTCCTCAGGAGTCATAGCATACTCAATATCCTCATCCTTTACTATCGCCTCTTCAGCAAGCCCAAGGCTGGTATTATACCTTTCAGCCAGCCTCAGAAGAAACTCCAGACTTTCCACATTGTTTTTCGTAAAAACAGCCCTCATTTGTATAGGGACGTCATTTGCCAGACATATTTCCATGCTCTCGATAACTTTCCTGAAGGACCCTTTACCCCTGTTCTTATCATGATCCTCTTCGCTTCCGTCTATGCTGTGGCAAACCACACTCAACTTCTTTACGCTTTCAATATGCCGCCTGGTAAAGTATCCGTTTGTCCCAGTTTCGACCATCATGTCTTTTTCGACCATGTAGTCTACTATTTCTCCAAAGTCTTTTCTTATAAGTGGTTCCCCACCAAGGAGCGTTATATATCTCGTCCCCATGTCATACAGTTCGTCAACTATTCTGAATATCTCCTCTCTTGAGAACTCTTTCTCTCTCTGCCTCGCGGGTGAGTTCGGAAAGCAATATATACATTTCAAATTACATCGCTGAGTGATAAACAGACCAACATAAAGAGGGATCCTTTTCCCACTCGTCCAGGCCTGTGCGTACTTAAAAACGGCTTTACCTATCGGTAAGTACTTTCTTCCAAAGTGCATCGGTCTAACATTTCCTTTCCAATAGCGCCATATTTCAAAAGACTTCCCCACCCCAGAACGATTACGCCTACTACGTAAAGGAAACGAGATTTCAGGACAAATCGTCCGGTCGATTCTTCTATCTGCCTCATTGTCACCAGTCTTTCAATGCGCGCGTCGAAAATATTCTTATCACTATACGTGTCAGCCAGTTCTTCATAACGTAGACGCCCAGCAAGACTCAATTCATAGAGAATTCTTATCCTCCGAGAAGTTTCGCTCATATTGAATATGTGACAATAAGTATACGCCAGACCATTATAAGTCAGCAGAATATATGCTATTGTCCATGCTGCATCATAAGGGTCCAATTGGTCACTAACCACTACAACCCAGCTTGCGAGCAGCAACGGTATATTAACAAACAGCGCACATTTCACTGCAATCAACAGAGGGGAAGGATCGCTTTTGTTCTTCGGCAGAGTTCTGAAAATGGCTAATTGCATAAGCCAGAGGAAAATCTGTGAACAGATTATCAGCAAAATGACCTTAAAATGAATGCTCATATCATCCCCTTCCCATTGGAAGAGCGGCTAGTTTTCTAAGACCTCCAAAAACCGTTATTAATATTCGTCCCTTTCTTGAAAGCTTTAGCCAACCCTCTTTGTGCACAATCAAGGTTTCGTTTATTAGATCATGAACCCTTGGACCCATTACCTCCTCCTGTGTGAAACAGGAGAGAATTTCATCCCTTGTGGCTCCCCGGGGCATTGAAGATTTGATAATCAATAAAATCGCAAAAGTGGGGCAACGCGCCTGAGCTGCCGGATAACTGAACACATAGGCTAATGAGAGAGCAGAATATAACAGATATACCTGCACCTTCTGTTCGCCCGTGAGAACTGAGAATGTTCCTATAATTTCCGATCGAATAAGAAAACAGCCATACAGATTATGAATTAGACTAATACACAACACGGGAGTAAGCAAGAAGAGGCCAAACAAGCTTATTATCTGATGCTTAGGATGATAAATTCGCCATATTATGACATGCACTATAAGTGAGATTCCGAATAATAGAAATCCATAAACTGTCACAGCGTAATGCATGTGATACCCCCTTATGAAACCAAGGCATTGATATCGACCACTGCTTCCTGCCCCAGCCCTCTTAAACAACTTCCATCTTCCTTCAAGTTCCACAACCAATTCATAAGTGAACGTTGAAGGCACACTATTTTGGCTGATTCCAAATTGGTGTTGCAATTTGTTTTTCGATGGAAATGGAGGCTCGACACAATTTCACAACAAAACACACTGCTATGTTAATTAGGAATCAATCAACTAGAATCCTATTTGACAATTTGGTGGGCATAGGCACTCAGAAGATGCCCAACATTCTTGATATTAATGTCAGAGAAGGAGCAGCACCTTCCAACATAACAGCTGTAACAGCCAAGGTCGGCAAAATGGTCCCAAGCCCCCTTTAGTCCAGAGTCATAGACGTTCTTGCCCATCAAGCCATACATAGGGATGCATGGATACATCTGGCCTTGGACGTCTATATAAGCGCTCAGGCGGCCGAATGTACACAACGGCAACCCTCTCTTTTTCGTCTCCTCTAGGCTATACCTTTCATCTGTCCCCATATTATTTTTCAAGGCGTTCTCTATGATGGATGAACTGAAATGGATCTGGTAACCCTCATCTCCAAGCCTCTTCACATAGGTCCAGAAACGTTTAATATCTTCTTCATCCATCAGGGCCACTCTCCGGAATTCCTCAGAGACGTTAAATTCACTTAGAACCGCTGCGAAGGGTGTGAGCATGCAGCCAAGCCGTTTGGCTAACCTTCCAAGAAAGAGGAAATTCTCAAAGGTGCAATTGTTTTTTGTGAAGGTAGCCTCAATCCTGTAAAACCTTATGCCGCGAGACAATGCGTAATCGATATTGCTCATAACGGCTTGGTACGAGCCACTACCCCTGTTCAAATCATTGGACTCCATTTTTCCGTCTAGGCTTATGCAAATCCTATCCACCTTCTCTAGCGTGCTGATGTTCTTCTTCAAGAAGAAGGCATTAGTAACAAGCTCAATTGTCATCCCCTTATTACTTATATAGTGCACAATCTCATCAATATCTTTTCTGAGCAGAGGTTCACCCCCCTGGAGTGATACAAATCGAGTGCCCAAATCATATGCCTCATTTACTATCTTAATCAATTTGTCTAAAGGCATATCATTACTGTCCCGCTTATGGCATTGAGTTAAACAGTAAATACAGTTGAGGTTGCAGCGGTTTGTGAGCATTATATATAAAAATATTGGCACTCTTTTATTGAAGGTTTTGGCGGAAACTATTCTTGAGAATGTCCTGAGATCTCTAAATCCCTGAATGATCTTACGTGTCCCCATGTTTCTCGTCCATTCTGGCTATTATCCTAAGATGATCATGGAAGAACTTGATACGACTGAAGAGCATATAGTTCCATGAATAAAGACTAAAAGGATATGTAGCCTCCTTTTCAATGATTACCCCGGCGTCCAACAAGGTCTGGATGATTGTCCCATAGTCAAAGTCATTCGTGCAACATTGATGGAATTCTGCAATCAGCTTGTCTGAACGTTCACCGTTGCTTATTTGGTCACCCAATATGCTTCTCAATTGAGTTGCAATCCTCTTGCGGATGCCTTCCCTATCATAAATGAGCCGACGAAGCAGCATTTGAAACAGGATCAGAAAAGGGTACCCTTTCCTCATGTTTCTGGTCCTGTATGGTTCGAAGATAATATATATGTAACCACCGGGCTTAATGATGCCCATGGTCTTCTCGAGAAATCCCTTGTAGTCGTAAAGATGGTGAAGAATGCCCGATTGCACGATCAAATCGTAGCTCTTCCTCTCTTCAGTCTTTTGTTCTACGAATCTGACCACATTAGAAACATATGTTTTAACTGAACTTGTACCACCTATCTTTGTCCTAAGAACTTCAATCATCTCTGCCGACAAGTCGACGGCATCAATCAAAATATTCCTTTTCTTCGCCAGCTTTGCAGTGAGATATCCTGTACCGCACCCAAGGTCTAATGCATGAACTGGTAAATCCTCGACACCTAACCGTTTGGTAACATAATCTAGCTCGCCGTCAATTATCCGTTCAAAACACGCAGGATATCTGTTGATGACATCGTGCAATATAGCCTCTTTCCTATAGATACTTATGTTGGCTGAAAGCACCCTCTTTTCCGAAATCATAGCAACCCGACCTCCCGATTACCTCCCGATCCTTGGAACAGTTCCATCAAGAAGCTTCTACCATATCAACAGACTACCGGTCAACAGACCGAACATCAGCATTTCCCCTTTTCATAGTCCCATTTAGCGATACGTTAAGCACGGCGGCCCGAGAACCGGCGAATCACCAGCCAGCCAGATAATGCGACTATCACCAGCAACGAAAACCCCGCTAACCATAAGCCATAAATCAACTGGCGATCACAATACTGAAAGTGGACGGTGTGGCGGCCGGGTGGAACAAATACCCCTCGCTGCATGCCATTGACTTTATACAAACGAGTCAAAGCCCCATCGACTGTTGCGCGCCACTCTTTGGTCCATCGATCAGTCAGTACCAAGAACGTGCCGCCTCTTCTCGCTTCCACCTCCACCGTTAAACTGGTATTGCCTCCATGCATTGAAACTATAGTCCCCTTTCCAAACTTCTTGTCCTGTGAGAAGTCCTGGCCCGACACGATGTATGTTGTCAATCGCACATTTTGGGGTTCGGCCAACCGGTCGATGAACGCCTGCAAATCGGTGACAACTGCAATGGATGAAGAACAGTAGGCACGCGGCAGGGTGTCTTCGATTCTGTAAAGTCGGTATGGTCCATCTCGCGTAACGAAAGAGAATCCGTCATGAGTGATCTCCATGTCGCTAATCAGGTATTCCACAGAATAAAGACGCCATAAACGAAGAGCCTCAATTAATTGAGTTGAATCTGAGATCTTTCTTCTGTGCCATAACCTTTGTGAAGGAATATCTGCCAGCATTAGATTAAACAGCTGGTACTCCTCTTGAGACAAGACGGGTGCGGTAACCCCCCCTACCCCGCTTAGACCAAAAAACAAATTAACGCTGGGGCCCAAGGAACGGCGGGCTTCAAAGGGGTTCATGTCCCTGTTCCATACCCAAGAATCCTGGGAAGTAGCGCAGATGAAGCGCTTACCCTTTGGAATGACCTGAGCCAGCGGGGGCGGAGGTGAGAGGAAACGGCTGGTATCTATAGTGGGTTTCAGTGGAAGTCCATACCACATCAAGTCGCCAACTAACAAGATCAGCGCCAGCCACAAAAATGCCGTCTGTGGCAACCGAAACCAATACCGAGCGGCAACAAGCGCGAAGCACAGGACTAAAAATACTGACATAGCGCTCCCCAGCTTCATATGTCTGACATAGTTGCCACCGGAATTCACGGAAAGAGTATTCAGGAAACTACCCAATGAGCTGGGAAGCAATTCAGGATTCGAATGAAACAACCAGGCAGATATGGATAGCCCTCCCAACGTAATGAGGAGGAAGAAAGGAACCAACATACCCAACCGACCAGGATGACGTGACCACGAGTCCAAGGACAGCGTCAGTAGCACACTCGCACTGAAGACCCCGAGGAATAGAAATCGTTCAAAGTGGTGAAACATGTTCCAACCGGGGATGAGGCCATAAATGCTCCGAAAGTCAGGGAGAACTGGCACAAACAAGTTCGGCACGAAAAACAATACGGCCAAGAAGACTATACACAATAGGGGAAGCAGCTCAATACGATGTCTCACTCTCCAAAGGCCAGAGCAGCAAAACCAGGGCAGCATTCCCAAATAGATGCTCCAAATCCATGAATGGCCTGCAAGTGATGGGATCGTGGCATGCGGCACATCAGACCCAATAGCTTCTGGTGCAAACAGGGACTGGGAAAGAAGAAAAAGGCGAAACCAGCGCGACCCCTCCAAGGTGGAATAACTTCCTCCCCGCCCATACGAAGTGACAGAATCAAAGATCTGATCTTGAAAGGGCAGAAGGAAAGGAGCATCTAGCAGGATAGCAAACATTAGTATGCCAGCAAATGCGAGACACCATAGAGCACCTTTGTTGAAACCATGGAATTGTACAACGCGCACCCCATAATATACTGATACGATTGGAACCTGATAGCCGACATACTGGACATTGGGGAGCAGCAAGTTATTGCCTATCACTAGACAGGCCGCTAGCGCGAGAGGCAGACAGAAGCGCCGCGCCAACGATTCAGCCAACCAGAATAATAGAGGCGTACTACTCATCACGACTACTAGATCGTAATGCACATATTGGCGGGTAACACTCCCCGAAAAAGCGAACATGACACCCCCGATGACGGCTGCTAGACGCGAGGCACCGAAGAGTCTGAGAAACAGATAGGTGAACGTCTGTGCTACGACAAACCAAGACAGTGTGCTAATTAAGACGGCTCGAAAGGGCGAAAATATCCGCATCAGGACACAGTCAGGAAAGTGAAAGAACATGCCCCCAAACTCTCGAGCCCAACTGAAGCCCAAGTGTACGTTATCAGTCCATTGGAAGGTACTCCAAGGGGAAGGGCTCCTATAGATGTCAAAGAGACGCCCCATGACATGGATATGGTCAGAGAATAGATATGACTCCCCGAGAATTATCTCGCGAGCGTGAAAGCCAACGGCTGTTATCAAGAAAATGAGCAGAGGGATAATTCTCTGCCAACGCCTTGAGCCGTCGAAAAGACCAACGTCCTTTGGTGCTACTTCAGTCACGTTACATTTCCGTCCCATCTTCGGCCATAAGACACACTCCCCCCCGCTGGAAGATGCGGAGTATCATGGTCGGGTTTCGGGAAGCAGGCCGGTCAAAAATGGCCAAACCAAACGAGGAAAAGGGGTCTGAAACCAGTTCCTGTCACCTTTTGATAGAGCGCTAATCCGTTTCCCTGAATACAGGAACCAATCGTAACTCCAAAACGGGATTCATGTCAGGGACAGAAAGAGTCCCCAAATCGACAAATACAATTTGTAAAAATAAGGAAGAGCAGCCCCCGCGTCTAGTAGTGAATTCCTTTCGCGTTGTTTACTATCTGCTTTTATGCTCCTGCTTGAAGGACAAACATCTTTTGACCTTGCGGTACATATAAAACTTAAGCGTATGCCATAACGAAAAAAAAGCTGTCCTTCTCATGACGGCGATCGGACTGTCATGCCGGCGAATCTGAGGCCATACTAATTTTGCAAGCGAAATTGGGGAAAAATATATCAGCAAAGAATATAGTTTAAACAAAAAGGACATGAGTAATCTGCTTCGTCCGCCAATGACTATATAATCGAGGTACGGATTCAATTTTTCCGAGAGCAGAAGCTTACCGTCTTTCCTGTACTCTTCCCAAAGTGGCGTCCCCGGCAATGGGGAGAACAGGGACATTCTGTAGACATCACAACTCAATAATCCTGTCACAAAACTCCTGTTAAACTGATTGAAACTCTGATCTGGAATCCCAAAAATATGTAAACCAAAAACGACGATGTTATTTTCCTTGAGAATATTCGATGCCATCAAATTCTTTCCCGAGGAACTCTGTTTGTTGATTGTCTTTAGGTCCTCATCGCTATAGGATTCAAATCCAACAATGGCCACTGTCAAGCCAGTCTCACCCGCCAATTTAATAAGATCCGGGTTTTGGGCCACGGTATCAGACCTTATTTGCGTAATCCATTTGAACTTCAAATTATTATCCTTGAATGCCTGTAACATTTCATATGTCTTTTTGACATCAAGGCCGAAGGAATCGTCAGTCAGATAAAACTGATCACATCCCAGGCTTAATATTTGATCGATCTCCGTGAGCACACGCGAAACGCTTTTCACTCTGTAACCTTTCTTCCAGAAGGACGTCACGGAACAAAAATTACAGTCAAAGAAACATCCCCTAGAAATTTCAAGGGCAGAGGAATACCCCGGTGTAAAAAGTGCTTTAAGTCGAGGAAGATACTGTCGCGCAGGCAAGGGCAACGAGCCAATATCGTCAACAAAGGGCCGGCTCGGGGTTGAGACCTCCTTGTTGCCGTCCAGATAGGAAATTCCGGCTATTTCCTCCGGACCACGTTTGTCAACAAGCGCCTTCATTAACTCACGAAAGGTCAACTCCCCTTCACCATCGACGATAAAGTCAACCCCGGCACGCAGGAGATCGCTTTTCCTCACCATAGCGCCGTATCCTCCACTGACTGTGATCAGGGATGGGAGAACGGCCCTTACATTTTTTACGAGTTCACAGATACAGTCCGTATCGGCAACGGTTGAATTACTGATGGCCAAGACATGGGGTTTGAAATCGAAGAGGGCCTTCCAGATATCTTCATCTGACTTGTATTTTGAATGCCAGTTATCTACAATCTTTACTTCGCAGAAATCCTCTACCGCCCCAGCCAGCATGGCCAAGTTGAGGGCCGGGCAGTCCGGATACAGAAAGGTAACAATGTGGTAAAACTGAAGGGGAGAGTTTGTCAGAAGGACTTTCATCTTATTGTAATACTATCCGCGCCTGCCCATAAAAACCACGAGCGTCTTCCATTACCATATCACGAAGAACCCTGTCAACAGATCGAATCACTGGTGTCCAAAACAACAATCAACTCAAAAAACATCAAAGCTTCCTAAAGTTCTGCGGCCGTTTATAATATGCGGGCCTATGGTTAAGCCAAAGCACCCCACGATTACCCCATTCCGGGTGCACCCACCACTCTCCACATTGAAACATTACCCTTATACAAAAATATTAGTCAAACCGGGCTTCTTGAACAATGGATTGGAATCGACCTTTCAGGCCGAATCAATCCTTAGAGGTTAGGATTGCTCGTCTGATCGTCGTTCTGCAAGCACATTATACGACACATGCAGGGGAAACCTTCTAAGGTGGCATATCGCCTTTAGTAGTCGATAGAGTGCGCGATGCCTCATGAGAAGACAGTCTAGAAGACCATCATTGTTGTAGATCAGTTCACATGAGAAGCCCTGAAACATCAATGTATCGACAATTTTGTTGGGAGGGATCCCCCCCTCCTTGGAGAACTGATAGCCTTCCGCACGCCTCACAAGATCTGGCACATTCTGCGCGAGCAATCGCCTTATTCGGTTCGCCCACCGGTTGACAGGGGGGTTTGGCTCTTGTGTGATTACAATCCAAGCTTTTGCTTTGCAAACGCGTGTTATTTCCACAAGAATGCGCTCATAGTCCTGTATATGGTGCAAGACAGCGCTAACGAGAACGCCGTCAAACCGGGCTTTATCGAAGGGGATCTGCTTCCCGTCAAACACGTCGAAAGATGCTGTGGGACACTTCTGCACAGCGATGGATAGCATTTCTTGGGATACATCTAAACCTACAACTTGGGCAGATGGGAACAGTTCCAAGAGCTTCTGGGTGGAAGATCCTGTGCCGGCTCCGAAATCAAGAATGTGAAGGTTCGGTGAAAGGCCGTCGAGACGGGACAGAAGATTTTCAAGAAACAGGCCCTGATGAACAAACGGCTGTTGACCTGAATCATACGTGATAGCGGTTTCTCGATAGTACTCCCGATTGGCCTCAATCATATCCATATTCTGCATTTATTCTCCAATCTGAACAATCATTATAAAGTAAACCCCCGGCTCTGTCGGGGGCCTCCCAGAGTTCGACATTTCCGGTAGTACTCGAATGCCTATTGGCCTCCTGATGCTAAGAAGAAAGAGACAGCCATCCTCGAACTGAAAGATTGGGGCCCAGAACCCGGATTTGTGTGCCATCACATGCAGATGGTGACACCTGTCAAAAGGTTGCCATGTGAGCGCCTCCGAAAACAATTTAGGGAATCCTTCAGATACGTGTTCATGAAACGGGCTGGCAGACAGGCGAAAGACTCTCGCATAGCAGACTACCAAGGTATGCTGTTTCTCTCAGCCGCTCACATTTTCAAGCCTCCGGCTTTGCCGGAGGTAATTGACGTGCGCCTGGCATGGCGCATTTACCAAGCTTCTGGCATGACAGCCAGAAGGAACAAACGCTCGCCGTTACCGGTCGGAAGGGCCACGCCAACAAGGCAAGGACAGCGGTGCGGCGATTCACTTTGATTGCTAATACCTATTCAAAGATTTCGCGGCGTTTATCTCTCCGGCGTTGGCCAAACATGATAGCAGCCCCCAGGGCAACCTGACGCAACGATATGTGCTTCAGGGAATGCCACAACCACCGGGGTCGTAGATACATCCTCCGGTATGCTTTGTGAATAAGCCTTACCAACTCTTCTTTAGACAATTGGGGAGTTTCAATGAGTACGTACGGGTTATTGAGCGAGAAAAAATACTTGTCCCAGTCCCCTGCCTCCTCGGTCAGGTATCCCTGCCTCTCACACATTTCGCGAACTTCAGTACCAGGAAAAGGCACAAGATTGACAATGGCCATACTGTCCAAGGGGAGACTGAAGAAGAAATCCAATGACTCTTCAGCGTCTTGGACTGTTTCGCCTGGGTAGCCAATGATGCAATTGGCACCAACGAGGAACCCCATGGACTTTGCCAGTAGTATGTTCTCTCTTGCTTTTCCCAAATCCAGGTTCTTCTTCATCCTAGTAAGCGTTGCCGTGGAGCCTGATTCGATGCCGAACGACAAAGAATATACCCGGGCTTTCTTCATCGCCGCCAGAATCTCCTTGTCCACCATGTCGGCGCGAATGCCGTTGGCGAACTTTATATAGATCGGCGGTCTGAAGGCTGCAAGTTGGTGAAGGATTTCGAGGGCCCGGTCGCGTTGAATCGTAAAGTTGTCATCTTCGAAGAAGAGCTCATCAATCCCATAGGTGTCCACAAGAAAGCGTATCTCCGTCATCACCGACTCGACACTGCGACTCCGAATCTTCTTACCCATCACTCGGCAGCAAAATGTGCACCTATGGGGACAGCCTCTAGCAGACATTATAGGCAGGATTCTCTTCCCCCGTTTGAAGATACCATGTGTTTGGGTGCCAGAAAAATAGGTCTCTAAGTCCATCCTGTGAAACGCCGGCCACGGCAACTCATCCAGATCCTCGGACGAAAGGAAGGGGGCGCTCTCAGTCAAAATGATTTCATCGTCTGTCTCGAAGGTGAGGTTGTTTACCTCCCGCAAAGAGGCGGGTGAAATCGCCCCGTCTCTGAGCCGCGTACAGAGGTCAGGAAACGCTTTCTCGCTTTCCCCGACAAGCACATAATCTACCGAGGGCTCAGTCACGACCTCTTCAGGAAGACTCGAAGGGTGTGGTCCGCCAAAAACAACGGGAACGCCGGTAAGAATCTCTTTGATCCTTGCAGAGGCACGAAGCCCACCCAAATAGCCAGGTGTTACTGCACTCACACCAACAATGTCCGGCTTAAATGCCAAAAGCTTCTGCAAGGCATGCGTATCAATCCTGGCGTCAAAGACCCTCCCCTCCAATCCGTTCTGTTCCATGACTGCCATCAAGTAAAGAGGCCCAAGCGGTGGCGTGGTATTCTCGTCCGATATGTACGGAACATACAAGCCAACTCTCACGACTTCCTCCTAATGGCTACAATGGACAGGAGAGGCGCCCAGCCGTGGCCTCGTGGCATTGTGCTTACTATCTTGTCAAGCACGGGGGTCAGGCCGAACCAATGGAACTTGGTCTCCACCGAGAATCCTGTCCTTTGCAACAACTGGATCAGCCCCAAGGAGTCTATACCGTTTTCCTGCCACTCAGTCAGGTTATATAACTCTTGCGTTATCTCCTGGCTGGCCTTTTGATACTTTGACCTAGCATTGTAGAACCTTCTGTACAACAGGAGCAGCGGGCGGAATCGTTTGCTGAAGGCAGCATCCAGATCGTGATCGGAGTAGAATATCCCTCCCGGCTTGAGCACTCTGGCGACTTCGGAAACCAAACCTTCAAAGGCATAGAGATGATGCAGGACCGCAAAACAAGTGATTACATCGAAACTGTTGTCTGCAAAAGGAAGGCTGTCCACGTCTCCTGTCACTCCGAGGTCAAAAGCATCTCGGTTCGCGAAAAGGATTTTGGATGAGAGGTCTATACCCACCTTCAACGCGAACAGTCCTTCAGCACAGCGGGTCACGAGGCCGCTGCCGGTTCCGACATCCAGCACAGAACCTCCGGGAGCTCGCTTACGGATAGCGGATAGAGTATTACGAAGCCATGTCTCCAACGTCCAGGAACGGCGCCCATCTATCTCTTCGTAGCAGGGAGCCACGGCATCATAGAACTGCCGATTTGCAGCTTTTACGCGTTGTTCTGTCGTTTCTCCCTGCGTCATAGGCCACCTGTATTTAGGCTCAATTCGATCATCCGTCTATCTCCGGATTGTGCACCCCACTATTCATTGGACTATTTTTCTAACAAAGGTTAACACTCTCCTTGGTGAGTAGTTGGACAATGCATCTCTTAATCTGTTTGGAGAACTCGTGTAAAACCGGACCAGTCCCCAAAAACGCCAGAACTTCATTTGCCTGACGGTCATACCCTTTGGAGCATAGCTAATCTCATAATAGTCGAGGCCCTCAGGCGGTTTGTCCATCTCACCTGCCTTAAAGAGCTTCTCGTAAACCGGAGTTCCCACAAGGGGCTGGAAGCAAGTAAACACCACAAAATCGAAATCATTTCGACACGCAAAATCAATTGTCATTCGTATGTCGGCTACCCTCTCACTAGGATAGCCAATCATGAAAAACCCGAATGTTTTTAACCCCGCCCGCTTGATCATCTTCAGCTTTTCTTCCACAACTTGCAGGTTGATTTGTTTTCGCATGTTCTTCAAGGTACGTGCACTGCCACTCTCTGGAGCTATGAACAGGCAATCCCAACCAGCTAGCTTCATCAGGTCAAGCAATTCCTCATCCAGATACTCTACCTTAACGCCATTGGGGCAACAAAACGAGACGTTCCGCATGCCCAAATCTACTATTGCACGGCAGACTTCTTTGGCATAGTCGATGTCAAATGTGAAGTTGTCATCAATGATGTTAAAGCCATCTATTTGGAAGCTTTCATGAAGTTCCTTTATCTCGGCAATGACAGATTCGATGGGCCGTGTCCGCACCTTCATCCCATTGATCCGGCGTGCACTACAATATTCACAGGGAAAAGGACAGCCCCTGGTAGTCAGGATGGGGGCGGTACGTTTGGCAGTGTGATGTATGCCATAGCGATAGCCGATCTCCAGATACTGATCTAGGTTTAAAACACGGTAGTCACAATATTTCAGGTCATCCAGACTCTCCCAACGAGGTGGGTTGCAGACGATTCCTTCATTGCCGTCCTTGTAGATCAACCCGTCAATCTGTTTCAGATTGTCCACAGTCAAAACATCGTTCTCAAACAGCTCAAGGAAGTGACGAAACGGCTTTTCCGCCTCCCCGGAAAAAGCGTAGTCAGCGTTTATTGTGCTGAATATTCGGTCTTGGTATCCGGAGACACTTGGTCCACCCAAAACGATGGATAGTTCAGGAAATTGCTGCTTGATTAGGTTAGCTACTTCCCGAGCTGCCTTCAGATTGAAGTTCCACACGGACAAGCCAACCAAATCTGGATGAAATCTGTTAATTTCTTCCATAATGCCATCGTTATCACGACGACACTCAAGTACGCCATCCCAGAGTTTGATGCGATGCACCCTGGGCAAGTTAGCTGCCAAATATCCGAAACCCAACGGCAGCAGGTTGCGCAATTCAGTGTTTTCAACCCCCGGCCAGATGAACAGTATTCTCATCAGGCAAGGCCCTCGCGCTGATAGAAACTCCAGGCGCGCTCAACACTGTCACGAAATGAATACCTTGGACTCCAGCCAAGTTCTTGCTCCGCTCGCCTGCTAGAATAGTACTTAAAGGCAAACATATCCCCCACAATCTGTGGCGTCAGAAAGCGGCTACCGACAAACCACCCGGCAACCCCCGCTATTCTGGCCATTGGCGTGCGCATCCAAGGGGGAAAGGGTACAAACACGGGACGATGACCTACTACTTCTGCAATCGTGAGGAAGGTTTCGGCAAACGAGAGGTTCTCTCCACCAAGGATATACCGGCGCCCAGATTGGCCCCGCTCACCCGCCAAAATGATCCCTTCCACCACGTCGTCCACATCCACCACATTGCTTCCACCCGATGGTACGGGCACAATTGCAGATTGTGCAATTTTCGTCACCATCGTTCCGGAGTTAAGCGTCCAATCCCCCGGGCCATACGCAGTTGTGGGATTCACGACGACCACCGTCCGCTCCTGTGCCGCACGTAATGCTTCCCTCTCAGCAGCCACTTTGCTTTCCATGTAGGGATTGGCCCTAACAAGCTTCTCAACGATAGGGGCGGCTTCATCCAGTACATGATCCGGTGAATATGACAGGCCCATAGTGCACGCGCTGCTTACGACAACAGACCGCTCCACTTGCCAATGCCTGGCAGCTTCCACGACATTTGAGGTCCCCTGACCATTAATGCGGATCAGTTCTCTCCTCTTCCTCGCATCAAAGGTGATCATTGCGGCAAGGTGGTAGAGGCGATCACACCCCATTCCGATATCTTTCAACGATGCAGGCCGGAGAACATCTCCATAAACGGTCCGTACACCTTCTGGAAAACCGTGCTGCTCAGTCCTGACTAGCGCAACTACCTCCATGCCCTCATCATGCAATCTTGTGACCAGGCGTCTTCCGACGAAACCCGTCGCTCCGGTAACAAAAGCTTTCACTTGCCCGCCTCCGGAGGGAACACCTCCTCCCACGATACCGGCAATTGCTTCGTGTCAAACGTCTTACTTAGGTATTTCTCCATGAATTCCGCGTCTGTGGAGACAAGGCATTTCTGGTGATAGGTCGCAAAATACGGATTCTGAAGAGCGCGATTTCGGATCACATTGATGGACTCTTCGAACACATTTCCAAGCGAGATGTGCATAAACGGGCAGGCCAGTACGTCACCATAAGGCGTTAGGTACAAGATTTCCTTCACGGCCCCACATCCGTGAGGGCCGAGATTCGCCTGGAAGTCTGTCCTGAGATATCGTGAACTGCGCGTCATCTCATCTATGTATTCCAGGTCCTCCGGGGTGAGTAGCATCTGCTGATTATTTTCCCAACGTCCCGCAGGCACAGGCATAATAAAATAAAGCAAAACTTTGAGCTTCTGAGCCAACTGGACAAGGCCAGCAATGCCCTCGGTCCTCAATGTCTGATGTGTCACTACGGTGCCAAGCGTCACTTGCAAGCCCTGTTTAAGTGCAAGTTCTATGCCTGCCATTGCCTTTTCGAACGTTCCTGGAGTGCCCCTGAAGCGGTCGTGCTCCTCCGCGATGGCGCTATCCAGGCTGATGGTCAGGATGTCCACTCCCTGCCGCTTCAAGGCAACTATGCGATCTTTGTTCAAAAGGGTACCGTTTGTCGTGACTGAGATGACATTCCGTGCCGGTCGACAAGCACTGATGATGGCCCCAAGATTTTTGAACAAGAGAGGTTCTCCTCCCTGGAATGAAAAATTGAGTGTGCCCAGTGCCATACACTCGTTTGCCACACGGGCATAATCATCCACCGTCATCCTGGGAGCGCCTGGCTGCTTCAGAGACTCAGCAAAACAATGTTCGCAGTGCAAGTTGCAGGCAAAGTCGATGGCAAAGTCCACATACCTGAGTGGAGGGCGATTCAGGACATAACTACTGAAAACTGCCTTTGCCAGGCGGGGCAATAGCAGGGGCTTGCGAGCACGAAAGGAATATCTGACGTTGAGGAGGAACCTGGCAATCTTACGCATGAGGGTTCTCGGTCTCCCTCGATTGAGGGGCCTTGTCGCCAGCGGGTGGGGCACTCGTAAAGCGGGGATATGAACTCCCTTGACGGAAAAAAGGATAACTGAGTCCTGTTGCCAAAAGGATGGAAGTAGTCAGAATATAGCCCTTAATGAGTGTAACGAACCCATGGCTTGGCTGGGCACCGGGCAACCGAACAGATGCAAAAACGCGGCTTCCCAAGGCAAGGAGTGCTACGAGGAAGATAGCCCCGAAAAAAACAACGTCAAAACGAAACAGCGTCAGCAACGCCCCGGCGATAAGTATCCACCACAGGAGCATCCAAGGCAAAAGGAGTTGCTGTGCCGTACGAGTCAGGAAAAGGATCTTAAACAGTGTGCCCATCTCCGGCAGACGGTAGATAAAGCGCAGTGATTCTTTCAAGAAAGCATTACTCTTCCTAAACTTGTGAGGCAGGAACTCGAGTAGGGTGCTCGGAGTCCTCATCTCCAGGGCAAGCGCCTTTCGAGAGTATACAGTCCTATATCCACGTGTGTTGGCCAGGAAAGCCACATAGATGTCATCGGCCACGACATCGTCTGGAAACCGATCCAGCAGATCACGCCGAAATGCATAACACGGAGCAACAACAATCGACGACGTGAATGCATCGCTTTCAAGAAAGCGGCCCTTGTTTTGAGCATCCCAGTAGTAGCGGTTAACCTTGTAAGTCTCGGTAGGACGGCTGCATGCACCGACAGCCCAGACATCATCGGCGCGGGCAAATTCAGCTGCAATCCATTGAAGCGTGTCGGCAGACAATTGGGCATCTGCGTCGGTGTTGACGATGATTTCGCCACGAGCCAGAGACAAAGCCTCATTCAGTTGATTGATTTTTCCCGGTTGTGAGCACTGGACTATGCGCACGCGTTCATCATCTCTGACCGCATCGGTCAGGAGCCTGACGGTGTCATCCTCTGATCCCCCATCGGCATAAATCACTTCCACTCGGTCTTTGGGATAATCAAGTGTCTCAGTGTTTTCTATCTTGGACAGGATTCGGTCCGCTTCGTTGAAGCATGGGACGATAACGGTCACCTTTGGCCAGGTAACCGGGAAGGTTAGCTCTCTCTTGCCACGCAATAGTCCCAAGAACCAGACAAATATGAAATAACCGAACATGGTCCAGCCAAGAATGGCGGTTACGATGAGAAATATAAGAATCAACAGCCACATCTCACAACGTCCCAGTACGATGTCATCCGTGACTCAGTCGTGCAACCCATCTTTCACGACACACTGCGGAACAGAAACTTCCTGTCCTCGTCACGTGATCAAATTGTTAATCTCTTGGGAAAAGCCCAGACCGTCAAGACGGTTCGGCCCCTCTGCTCGTCTTGCTCCCCTCTCCGTAGGCCATTTCATAAAGGACGTACACCATTGGGTACCCGGAGTCGGTAATGTCCGAGAAATACAAATGCCTTTTCCGTACCTGCCAGGGGGGACAATCCGGACACTCACTCTGCCCTATTGTGCCTCCTCGATCGGATAACAAGACAAATCTTGCCTTTTCTCGCAGCGCCTTCGCCAAAATCATCTCATTGTTCATGAGCTGGTCGTCTCCCGAAACAATCCGCCGTCGCGTCTGCCAGAAGAACCTCAGTCCGTAGCAATGCATGAAGACTGCAGCCTTCTCCGGCACCAATTCCTCGAGACCACGGGAATTTCGCTCTACGCCATGGCTTCTTATTGCGGAACCTTTCGCCAACACATAGGCGCCTTGCCAGATCACGTAGTAGATTACGAAAAAAATGGTACACCAAAGAGCCACTCTGGTCAATGCTTTTGCCATCCTCGTCCCAGTGCTCCCGTGCAGCATATCCCTCAAAAGAGACGTCAAGAAAAGAAATGTAATCGGAAAGAGGGGCAAGGCTCTTTTGACGTAGAAAAACGTCGAGGATAACACCACCAGCATCCCCACCAAGAACATACCAAGGGCTATGGTACTCCTAGACAACTTCTTCCTGCGCAACAGCCAGAGACTGACTCCCAGCAACCCCAATAACAAAAGCATAGACGTAGTAGCCTCCAGCAAACTTATCTGTTTCCATCCAAACCAAATGTTCGGATGAGCATAGACGGGCGCATACCACAGCCTTAGGAAGTGTACGAAGTCTGGCACTATTCCCAACAGCCCGGGCGCTTCCGGATATATCTGCAAAGAAACGCCATCTGTAGAGCCACCGGCAAGAACGTGCACTGCTCGGGAGATGTTGTTTGTGTAAAGGGACAGCATTCCCATCTTGTGCAAGACCGCAAGTTGCAGGGATCCGAAAACGATCAGGCCGGCCAAAGACCAGGCGACGAATTTCACAAAGCGGCGGAAAGAGACTCTCTCCGACAGTGCGATACATCCCAAAAATGACAACATGTAAACGGGAAACATCTGTTTGAAAAGAAATAGTACTCCTCCACAGAAGGCAAGTGGGTTCAAGATTGCCAAAAGGGTTTTGGGCCGGGAAACATACAGCCAGGCAATCCCGCATAATGAAAATATGAGAACGTCCTCTATAAGGGCGTAGTGAGCCATAACGAAGTATCGATAGTTCACAAGATTCACCACACAAAACAAAACCCCCAGCCAGCTGGGATGTAAACGCAACAACGACAAGGCCAGCAGCGCCATTGAGGCTACGGATATGACTGTAAACACAAAGCGCAGGCCATAGTTGTTGAGCCCGAACAACCGGAAGCCCAGTGAGGTGACATAGGGTCCCAAGATTCCGAAACAAGCAGAAACAGGTTCGTGGTAGTCTAAGAGCTTTTGGTCCCCTCCAAGATACAAGCTCCTCGCGTCGGGAACAACCAGCTTTTCATCATGCTGAACGGTCCAACCCATGGAGTCGTATTCTGCGTCTAAATCAGCAAACTCAAGGAGGGCAAAAAGGGCAAGAAAGCAGAAAACAAATATGTAATAAGACTTCATGTGACCTAAACCGGTCAAAGAAGAGACGGTAGGTGTAGCCTCTTTGCGGGAGAGTTCTGTGTCGCCGGTCATGGTACCTTGCCCGAAACTCGGCTAATTGTCGTATGGTGGTCTTTCCATACTGGCGTGTAAGGATTGCATTTATAGAAGCCGTCTTGCGCTTGCCAGGCGCTTCGTCCCCGAGATGGTTGTGGTCTGTACACCAGGAATGACCTGGAGGTGACGGACGAGATCAAAGCGATACAAGTGACTTATTGAGGTGCGGAGTATAGGAAAAAGGGACTTGTATGTCAAGCTCTGTCAAGAATCGCCAAGGAAAAGGCTTCACAATCTGTCGTGGTTCATGATAATAAGCACATGGCAAAGAAAAGGCCATAATATTCTTGCCCGCATGGAAATCCAAGGCTGTATATGAATAACTACTTCCTCTTCCGAGGAGGGTATTATCCTGCGCTTGTGAATCGTTTTCCGTTGTGAACGTCAAGATGAACCATACCACATCATTTCATAAAGGCATCCGGACGGAAGTGATCGGAGTATTTGTCATAGCGCTGGCAGGAATTGGCATGGCCTGGCTCAGCTGGCAAAAATGGACTGACCCTATCATCGATTTCGGCCGTGAGCTTTACATTCCTTGGGCGCTGTGTCAAGGCAAGGTTCTTTACAAAGATATTAGCATGTCCTTTTATGGTCCGTTTCCGTATTACCTGAATGCTCTGCTTTTTAAGATCTTTGGAATTCACATAAATACAATTATCGGATTCAACCTCATCTTAATTTCAGTTATTGCCGTCCTTATCTATAAGATAATCAAAACCGTATCCAACTCGGCATGTGCCTTCTTTTCTGTACTTTCCTTCATAGTACTCTTCGCCTTTCCCCGCTATTTCCCCGTGCTTAATGACAATTTTGTTACGCCATATTCCCATGCAGCGACACACGGGATGGCCCTCTCATTCCTCGCATTCTTTTTTCTATCGCTTTATCTGCGCAAAAACAGGATTGCTTATGCGTATCTTTGTTGGTTTGTAGGTGGGTTGGTATTGTTAACCAAGGTAGAGATATTCGCGGGGTTATTTTTTTCTATGGTCGTCACGTGGGTATTGGTGCTGCGCATGGAGAAGATTCCTGCAAGTGTTAAAGTCGCCCGATCTCTGGTGTTCGCCTCTCTTTTGCTTCTTCCACTGTGTCTTGCTGGGCTTTTCTTCTCACGTCTGTCCACATTTCCACAGGCCATCCTCTGCGTCTTGAACCCATATTTCTTGATGTTTCACCGCGGGCACTCTTTTAGTCCCTTGTTATTGCGTGTCATGGGCGCGAATCAACCATTGGCCCATACAGGTCGTATGCTGTATTGGCTGGGCATCTATGTATTATTCGCTTTGATCATAATCGTAGTGAACCATTTGCTGAGTGCACTCAGCAAAAATACCAAATACAAATTCGCGCCTGCATTCCTTGCTTTTTTGATTACAACTCCCTTCATCAATACTACTATTAGTGGCAATTCTGCCTACCTGGACTATTTTTTGCCTCTTCCGATGGTGGTACTTTGCTTTGTGGTGTACATCATACTTAAGTTGCGGAAAACTGGGTTGACCGATATTGAGTTGAAGAAGAATCTTATTACCCTATCCTTTTCAATCTTCTCCCTTGTCTTGCTCGCACGACTGCTGTTTAATGTAAGGGTGGTACACTACGGCTTTTTTCTTGTCCTGCCGGGCTTTTTCATACTATTAATTATTGTTTTGCACATACTTCCTGCTCTAATGAAACGAATTACAGGAGATGCCCGATTTGGAATGATACCTGCTATTGTGCTGATTCTGTTTACTCTGTATTCCTACTTTTCTCACTCTGTAAGGCAATACAATCTTATTGATTACCCGATTAAGAGCGACCACGAGGTGATAAAGACTTTTGATCTCCGATATTCGGACATAGGAGAAATTATCCAGCAAGCAATAAACAAAATAAACATTGTTGTTAAACCGGATGAAACACTTACGGTCTTTCCTGAAGGTCTCATGTTCAACTATCTTACACGCAGAGAAAGTGCGAGTCCTTATACGGCTTTTCTTCCGACATTTTTTGCCGTATTTGGCAATGATATTCTGGAATCGCTTCAGGAAAAACCTCCCGATTTTGTACTCCTGGTAGAACGTTCGACATGGGAATATGGCTACAGATATTTCGGCATAGATTATGCCACTGAAGTTTTCCAGTGGATTAAAGATAACTATGTCGAGATCTCCCAAATAGGGAAGAAGCCTTTTTCAGGAGAGGGCTTTGGCATTGTTATCATGAAGCGGATTTCATCTTAGAGCCAGCCAACGATATGCCATTAGACCTTGTATACTGGTTTGCCTTGATCCTCCTATTATACCTATCTGCTCTTGGTTATGGCCTCTGTGTCCTCTCGTGGCTCAAACTCACGCCATACAATACGCCGATGCACATTATCTATGCTTCAGGCATAGGATACGGAACTACTGCTTACCTCATCTTTATTCTCGGGATACTTCAAGTATTGTATCCAGGGTCGGCTTATCCGGTTTTAATACTGGGACTTTTGGCTTTATGTTACAAGAGACAAGATTTTAGGAACGGCATGGGGCGGCTGTTCAAAGACATCGCACAGGTTGCTGCACCGCCTTTTACCTTGGCCAGATCGGCATGGCTTTCCTTCATCGTGTTGTTCATCTTTCTGAATTTGGGCATCGCCTTGGCCCCTCCAATATCTAAAGATGCTCTTATTTACCACCTTCTCGGTCCGAGAATATTCATTCAAAATCATGGCATGGGATTCATTTCAGGAAACTTTTACACCAATTTTCCTTTCACCACAGAGATGCTTTTTGCAATGGGCATATTGTTGAAAGGCCCGATTTTGGCAAAGTTGATACATTTCTCCTTTGGTGTCCTGACACTTGTGGCCATTTTTCAATGGACGGCAGCCAAGTCCTCTGTGTCAACAGGGCTCTTGGCTGCTGCTGTCTATTATACTCTGCCATTGGTTGCCAAACTGTCGGGCTGGGCATACATCGATCTGTCACTTGCCTTCTTTATTCTTGTCATGACCACAGCATTTCTGGATTGGAAGGAATCCCGACACACAGGCCTTGTTGCACTGGCGGGAATGTTTGGTGGGCTTGCCATGGGAATAAAATACTCCGGCATAGTTATGGTACTAATCATTGTGCTTGGTGCAGTTCTGTTCTTAAGAAGAAAAGACATTCCTCGGGATTCATCCATGGGAACCACGGCCATAAAGGTTCTTATCATCGCAGCTGTTGTTGCCTCGCCATGGTACCTCAAGAATTGGATTTTGACTGGAAATCCAGCCTATCCCTTCCTGTATTCCCTTTTTGGTGGACGGGAATGGTCACAGGAAATGGCCAAGACGTATGCAATGTTTCTGTCTTTTGTTGGAAGCGGACCCGGAATGTTGAATTATCTCAGACTCCCGTGGGATATCTGTTTTGTTGGAGGTGGTACCCGTCCTGATTTTGACGGCTTTATCGGGCCAATATTTCTGCTGGTTCCCATTCTATCAATGGCTGTCCGGCCAAAATCTGTCGAAATAAGGTTCATGCTCTTTTTTTCTCTGCTCTATTTCATCCTATGGGGCATGTTAATCCAGCAGCTACGTCTCCTAGTCCCGATTTTCCCGGTCCTGTCCATTATCCTCGCCCTGTTCATTTACAAAACTCCCAAGGCGTGGCGTCGGACCAGGTCATGCATTCTGTTTTTCTGTCTTTTCACTTTCGCAATCAATACGTACTTCTATCTTGACCACTTTAGGCGCATAGCGCCTTATAAATATCTATCGGGAATTCAATCAGAAGCGCAATTCCTAAGATCACACCTTCCCAGCTACACGGCGATTGAGTATATCAATCATCATCTAACCGATCGTGACAAAGTCCTGTTTGTTTTTCTTGGAAACGGGCTGTACTACTGCAAACGCCCTTATGTGTATGATCCGGTATTCGAAGCCAATACCTTCATGGATGCCATAAAGGCAAGCACATCGGCAGCAGAGGCGTTGACACATCTCAGACAAAAAGGTGTGACCCACATTTTGATAAATCATGATTATGTGCCGAGTATTGCGTCTATCTTAGGTGAGAGGCATCGAGAAAAGCTTTTCAAGCTGATGGGATTACTATCACCTGAGGCAGGCTTTCGAAATTATCGGCTTTATCGGGTAGACAGGCAATCTTAGAACTTCAGATAAAATTGATGTGTATGGGTGATTCTCCCGTATTTTTTTTCATCGAAACATGGCCCTGCCTTAAATCCCATAAGAACTCATTTACCTTATGCTGTAAGCACAAGGAACCGCACTGAGTCTTTGCATCGAATCTGTCTGAAGCAATTAAATCGATAACTTCCCAATATCGATCGCTCTGCCATAGCTCCTTGAACGAGGTATCAGCTATGTTTCCAATATGAAACTTCTTGTATCTATTATTGAAAAGCATACCGCACGGAGCAACAAGGCCCGACCCGGAAAACTGCATGATAAAAGGTGGACCATAACACTGAGAGTATTTGCGCTTTCCACCGCTCATGAGTTTGGACCATTTTGCCTTAACTAGATATGCCTCGTCTGAAAAATTTTCCGCTTTCTTTAAAATATCGACCATATCAAAATACTTAGAGTAATCAACGCCCAGAGAACCCCGCTCATCGTCGCTGCAATGTTTTATTACAAGGTAATCAACACCAAGCTTCTTCCCAAGTTTGGTTAAAGGAAAAATCTGATCCTCAAAGTCAGGTAATAACACCATCTGGAGCCCAATAGTCACTGCAAGCTTCTTCTCCTTCTTTATTTCTACACACTTCTTTACTGTATTGCATACTGTGTAAAAACACTTCTCTGAACAACCATGAATGTGCGCATACCTTTCTGGTTCACCAGCAGATACATTAAACCGCAAATAGGTGAGAGCACGTAGAATTTCTTCCAGTTTATCCTCTCTTAATAAGTACCCATGTGTTCCCAAAGCCATGTCCAACCCGTTTGCTCTCCCCCTCAGTATGGCATCATACAAGTGAGGGCTGCACGTACTTTCCCCGTCACTTACAAAGCTTATGGCCTTGACCCCGATGTCGGCAGCATCGTCCAGAAACCTGAAAATCACATCCCGGGTCATTCGCTTTTCATCGTTTGCCTGAAGCTGTCCGTAGCAATACACACACCTGTATGTGCATCGTCGTGTCAAAGCACAATCAATGGTTATCGGCGCAATTCTTTTGCCATTGAGCCAAGCCTTGACCCTGTCTTGGTGCCAATCGAGCTTGTGCCCGTCAAGTATCGGTTCCTTTTTCAATTCTCCTTCAACTTCCATATCTATTTCAGCCTTTGAAACGTAGCTGACTCGACCGCAATGTGTCCCTGCCCCGAAAGATCCGTTCCTGTAAAATATAAGTCCTTCACTAAATGAAGGTAGCCCCTGACCACCGCGAAAAAAGACTTTAACGAAATCGCCTTGGATGTTCCAGAGCTTCTTGTCCTCAGGAGGTTCGGCACTTCAGCAAACAAATACCCCCTCTTGATCGTCTTTATCAACAACTCGGTCTGATAAAAAAAACCCCTGCTCTTAAGTTCAAGTCCGGAAAGAATCGATCTTCGATATAGTACCGTTCCGTTTGTGTAGTTTAACCTTGTTCCGAACGTCAGATTGATAATAGACGTATAAAGAGAAGAGAGCCTCTCGCGCGTTTTCGACCGGGCCCCCTTATTGCAAATAAAGGGAACCACAATGTCCACATTCTCGAGGAGATTAAAATACCGAAGAGGTTCGAGGGGTTCGTTTTCGTCATCGCCCGGGAACATTGTGACAATGTCACCGCGAGCCTCTTTGACTCCGTCCCAGAAAGATGCCCCGATTCCTTGGGGCGTCTTGTGCACGATCATCTTAACCCTTTCTTCGCTTGCAGCCCTGTTTTCTACCAGGGGACCTGTGCTATCTGTGCTACCATCATTCACAACGACTATTTCGCCATTTATATCGGTGTCATCAAAAGCAGAGAGCGTCCGCTCAATAGCGGATATGATATTCTTCTCTTCATTGAGGGCAGGCATGATAACACTCAAAGAGAGTTGGTCTTTCTTGTAACTCATCCTTTGAAAAGTCTCCGTGCTGCATTGACGATGTCTTTCGCACCAGGATAAAATGCATCTTCCAGGGCTGAAGCAGCAGGTGTCGGGGTATCAGGGAGGCAGACTCGCCGAATAGGGGCCTTCAGGTGGGTGAATGCTTTTTCGGCAACGATTGAAGCAAGCTCGCTTGATACGCCGCCTGTGTTCCAGCCATAATCGGCGATTACTAACCTACCCGTCTTCTTGACCGACTTCAGTATAATCTTTTCGTCTAGAGGCTTCAGGGTCCTGGGATCAATTATTTCACAACTGATCTTATGTTTTTCTTCTAGTACCTTTGCGGCCTTTAATGCTTCAGGTACCATGTGAGATATGGCCAAAATACTAACATCCGTCCCTTTCCTGACAACCTTCCCCTTTCCCATTGGGATGGTATACATCTCTTCTGGGACATGATCGACGTGATCATAGAGCCATCGGTGTTCGATGAACATCACCGGGTCCTCATCAGCAATACTGGCCAGAAGAAGACCCTTCACATCATAGGCATTGCTGGGCATAACCAGTTTTAGTCCTGGGACATGCATAAACAGGCCATGCAGGCTTTGCGAATGCTGGGCAGCCGACCCCCAGCCTCTACCGATAATAGATCGGATGGTAAGGGGAACATTTTGCCTTCCGCCAAACATGTACCGCCATTTGGATGCGTGATTCACGATTTGATCCATTGAAAGGAGCAAGAAGTCCATCCTCATATGCACGAGGATCGGCTTCATGCCCGCGATGGCCGCACCGACGGCTATCCCTGTGAACCCGTTTTCAGCCAAGGCGAGGTCCATGATTCTGTCACGACCGTATTCTTTGTGTAGATCAAGGGTGGTGCCGAAGATGCCGCCCGGGTCATCCACTCCTTCGCCCATAATAAAAACGCCTGGATCCACTTCCAGGGCTTGATGTTGAGCTTCTCGGATGGCCTCCCGATACGTCAGACGCCTGTCGCCCTCGCGATAGGGCAAATTGTCTTCACGGTCAATGGCATCGGCTTGTAATTTAGTCCATGGCATGTCTATTTCCACCTTAATTGAGCGAAAGTTCAGGATGCCCCAGATCCAAGGCGTCATAGGGTGAGGCTATAGTAAAGCTATGCCGAACCCTTGACAACGCAGGAGATGGGGTATCATGAGCTTTCCCGAAGGGTAAACAAAATGAAGATCAAAGACAAAAACCATATTTCACTGATAGAAGTGATACAAAATCTCCAACAAAGCCAAAAATGTCGTTTCATCTTAATATGATCCAATGTTTCTTCATTTTGTTTACGATCAATTGAGGTTCCAGACATCTTCTATGAGTTCACTCGCCTTCGGATGAGGACTCCCTTTGCCGAATAGATAAGAGTCATGTATCTCACGATCAATCTTGCGGGTGATCCTATCGATATCTGTTTTTGCAATGACACCTTGATTTACTAGTCTTCTTTCAAAACGCCTGATAGGGCACCTCTTCATCCATCTATCTAGTTCCTCCTGCGTCCTATAACCCAACTTGATATCACAGTCTGGCCCTACGTGCCCCTTCCAGCGATATGTCCTGCATTCCATCAAGGTTGGGCCATCCCCTTTTCTAGCTCTTCTTACAGCTTCTCGGGCAACTCCAAAAACCTTCAACACATCATTGCCGTCGACTCGAACGCCGGGCATCAGATAATGCTTAGCCAACTTATAGATATGATCATGCGGTTGTCTTTTGGACTGATGGGAATGCGTAGCATAGAAATTGTTCTCACATACAAAGATGACCGGAAGGCCTTTGAGAGCCGCAAAATTAAGACTCTCATGGAAGGCCCCTTCATCGACGGCACCATCACCAAAAAAGGAGACTGCCACCTGTTTTGTTTTTTGCATCACAGATGCCAAGGCTGCTCCCACTGACAACGGGATATTGCCTCCAACTAAAGCCGTAGATCCACACACGCCCGCCTCAGGATCAACCACATGCATGGAGCCGCCCTTCCCTCGAGAACATCCAGTCTTCCGGCCATAGAGTTCCGCCATAAGCCTCCTCATGTCGCCCCCCTTAGCCAGGTAATGCCCATGACTTCGGTGGGTACTGAAGACATAGTCCTCCCTGCGCAAGTTAGCACACACGCCCGCAGCCACAGCCTCCTGTCCTATATATAGGTGGACCGGCGTTTTCATGTCCTGGTCACAATAGACACTGACTATTTTCTCCTCAAATCGTCTGATCTCTAACATCAATTTGTACAACTTGATCAATGTCTTTTTCGGAATGTCCGTCAATCGTGCTGTGTCTTTTTTCATATCAAAAGGGATGTGTGTAAATGTCTTTCTAAATGAAGTTTACATGCGCATGGGGGTTTTTCAATTCCCAGAGGTATCTGTTGATTTCATCCAATCTGCACACCTCTCGACATTTTGAAACGTCCAACTCGTGCTCTACCATCTTCAAAACCTTTTTGCGTTTTGGTCCCTCCCATATCTGAGAAAAGGTTTCTTCATATAAGTTGCCATAGAAAAACTCCTCTTTCCCTAGAAAAGCGCTGCATGCCCAAACGCCTCCATCTGAAGATATATATGCCCAAAAGGGCAGTCCCAAACAACGATCATATCCCCTTTCTTTATTCTTCAGCTTCATCATCGTATGATCTCTGAATAGGATTTTGAAGTCTTCAGTGGCGATCCTATCCAGATTCTCTTGAAATGATAACATCTGCATGTAGTCAAAGCCTTTGTCCAAAGAATGGCTACTCAATGGGTGTTTTGAAAAGGGTTTTATCGTGAAATAATCCACGCCGATTTCTTTCAATATGTTTGCGAGTTCTTCGGTCTCCTGATAGTTTTCCGGAATCAGTAGTAACTGAACGCCAATCGTACAACCATAGTGATAGCGCCTCTTTGTCGATATTATTTGTTCCAGGTTGTGAAGAACCTTGTCAAAATCGTCTGGCTGTGTTCCGTGAACCCGGGCATAGTTTTCCCTGGTGGCTGCATTAAGACTAACTCTGATCCAAGACAATGCTTTGAGGCTCTCTCGACCCATGCGATTGTTGATAAGAACGCCATTTGTGGTAACGGCAACATCGATTCCGCAGCCTTTTGTATAACCGATCAATTCTTCGATGTCTTTATGTAGAAGGGGCTCTCCTTCACCCGCATACATCATGCTTTTGACACCGCCTTTAGCCATCTCCTCAATTCTCTTCTTAAAAACCTCAGTATCAATATATCTTGCCTTATACCCCAGATATTCAAGGGCACAAAAAATACATCTGTGGTTACACGCGCCTGAGGCACCCACTTCAACATAAATAGGGAAAAACTTTCCCCCCTTGAGCCACTTATCAACCCTGTCCACGTGGAACATCAGTTTATGGCTGTCTATCCGAATATCAGCCATCTAATCCTTCCTATAGTATTCTATAATGGTATCCAGTATGCAGTGGCAGATGGCATGATGCACAACTTCAACATGCCCATATGAGTTGGAGGAAACGTAAAAATTAAGAGAACCTTTTCCACGGAGGGGATTGTCTGCTGCAAACCCGGACAACGTAAGAACCTCGCATCCTCTTTTCTTGGCAGCCTCCACAGCCCGAAGGATATTTTCGGATTGTCCGGAGCTGCTTATGGCAACCAGAACATCCCCTTTGTCGGCAAACATCTCAATAGGCTTTTCAAAAACATGCCTGTAGCCAAAATCATTGCTGATACAGGTGAGAAGAGCAGCATCGTTAAACGCTATCGCTCGCATCCCGCCATTTTTCCAGTAGTCGGTTGCCTGGTGGCTTGATATAGTAGCGCTAGCGCCGTTTCCTACAAAGATGATTTTGTGCCCTGCGGATGTCTGGGTCTCAATCAGCATGGCTGCTTGCTCTACGCCCTCTCTGGCCTCCAATACGTGGTCCTTTGGACCAGTCACCTGAATGTCCCTCAAACATCTCTCTAAGGCATTAAAGTATCGGGTTATTATCTGTTTCATCTTGTCGGCCTTTTTCTCTTTGATCACTTGAGGAGTGTGGTCAAGAACTTAAAAAGCGGAACAGGTTCAATCGATTCCCGGTTACACACAACTTGGACTGCCAACGCACCCACCGCATTTCCGATGAGCCCCACTAACTGTGCTGGAAAGCCTGCTGCAACGCACAGAGATGATATTGACAGATATGCATCGCCCGCCCCTACCCTGTCAACTATCTTTGTAGAAAAGACAGGGGTCTCGTAGAAACCGTTTTGCTTATCGTAAGTTACGGACCCACGATGGCCTCTCGTTGTCGTGATCAATCTGCAGCCAAGCTTTTCAGCCACCGTATCTATAGACGCTTTTAGAGGACCGAACTTGTTGTGTGTGGCAAGCCGAATCTCTGGTTCATCTATGCAAACATAATCGGCCTTGTCATATTTTGTAATAAGGTTAAAACCTAAGTTAGAGCTGTTGGTCTGGGTATTCACTGCCAGAAGCCGGCTCCCTTCACAAAGAGTCTTTATCATGGGTGGTCCAATAAGACCGTGGCCGAAATCTGAAACCAATACTAGGTCATAATCGTCCATCACGCTTTCCAGATAGTCACATATCTCCTTTTGAATCTCCCCCCGGAGACCCCGGTCATTAAAGAAATAGATGCCGAACATTTTGGTCAAGAAAGAGGGTTCCACATATCGACGCTTGATAACCGTGGGCGCGCCCTCCTGATAATAGATCTTGGGCCTGACATTGTCCTTGAGGTGATCTAAGACGAACTCTTCGCGGGAGTCTTCTTTGCCCAGACACGTAACAAGATGGACATTATCACAAAATCCGGCTACGTGATTAGCAACAGCCAGGATCCCCCCCGCGAATACCTCCTGGCTCACATGCTGCGTTGAAATTATCGTCTCTTTGGGAGATTTACCCATTGGCTGGCAATACCAATACTCATCAATAATCGTGTCTCCGACAACGAGCACCTTGAGATTCTTCATGCCTTCCATTTTTTCGATGATCGTCCCAACTTCATAATCACCTCGCAATTTCTTCAGGAATTCCTGGGTTTCTCCGGGGAATACATCAAAGTAGGTATTTAAGAGATTGGTTGAGCTAAAAGTAATCTCATCAGTAAAATGAAGCTTACCGCCGATCGATTTGACAGCATTTTCTTCTTCTGCAATCTTGCCGGTAATATCCTTTTCAGGGTCAGAGTAGTCGCCCCCTTTCACATAAACGTCCGGTTTCAGCATTTTTATGGTGTCAACAGCTGTCGGCCACTCATTGATCGCAACGCAGTCAACACAAGAAAGGGAGGCCAATGACTCTGCTCGCAATGCCTGATTAAACACCGGGCGTCCAGGACCCTTTCCAACATATTTGTCCGGCGTCAATGTCACAATCAGAACATCTCCCTCTCGTCTTGCAGCCTGAAAGTGACGAATGTGCCCAGGATGAATCAGGTCGAAGACACCATGACAGAGCACGATGGTCTTTCCTTCTGATTTCAGTTCACCCACAATGGATACAACTTCTTCCAACGTCTTGATCTTGGGATCGGAAAAATCCAAATTCATCATTGACTACTCCCCTCCAGATCATCCTTTTCGGGTGCAAGATACTTAAACCACCCTTTGGTTGCATGAGCTATCTTTTCAGGCGTCCAAACAGGAGCCTCACGCCAATAATCGATATTTTCAAGCATCATGGCAACTCCCTGTTCAAAAGAGATTTGAGGAGCCCAGCCCAATAAGTCTCTGACCCTGGTCGTGTCAGCATGGGTGCAATCAGGTTCGCCCGGCCTCTTGGGAACATGAACCACTTCGCCTCCCATCAGTTGAACCAGTTGATTGATGCTGTAAGTATGCCCGCTACCAAGATTCATGATTTCGCCTTGGATTTTGCTGTTCGCAGCCATCACAAGGGCCTGGACCACATCGGTTACGAATACAAAATCTCTGGTTTGGCTCCCATCTCCTACGACAGTAAAGGGTTCTTTTTGCAGTTTCTGTGCCAGAAATACCCCAAACACAGCACCATAAGTGCCGGATGTGCGTGAACGAGGGCCAAATACATTAAAAAGACGTAAAGATACGGCAGGTATCTTGTAGACCTGGCACCAATGCATAACACATTCCTCTCCAAGGTATTTTGTCAGGGCATAAGGATACTGAGGCCGGATATCGGCAGACTCCGGTGTTGGGTAAATCTCTGGAACCCCGTAACAAGAAGACGACGCCGTATATACAAATCTCTTTATTCCATGGCGGCGCGATGCCTCAAGTACGTTGACCGTACCATCCACATTCGAACGATAATATACCAAAGGGTGCTCAATGGATGGAACAATGTCGGCCAGTGCTGCAATATGAAAAACCCAGTCAGTCCCCTCAAAGTGAGGCAAGATCCTTTCAAGTTCTGCTATATCGACCTTGTGAATGGAGAGCTTCGGATTTGATCTAACATGGTCAAGGGTTTCAGGGCGGCCAGTAGAAAAGTTGTCCAGCACGGTCACCTCATGACCATCACCTAATAGATGTTCTACCAAATGACTCCCAATGAAGCCGGCGCCGCCAGTGACTATGCAATTCATAATTGGCTTCCCCTTACGACTGATCCTCGCTGGTCTTTAGCTTTAGAATTTTTTCTCTTAGCCTAACATCATTCGGATTCAGAGACAACGCCTTTGATAACAGGTTTATAGCTTTCGCCCGGTCCTCTTTCAGAACATAAACAAATCCTAGGTTCTTGTATCCTTCGGGAAGTTGTGGGGTAAGGTCTATCACTTTCTTGAAATTGGACATAGCTTCGTCGAGGCTTCCAAGGATCGCATAACTCTTACCCATAAGATTATATGCCGGACTGAAATTCGGAGCCATCGTTATACACTGATTCAGTTCAGAGATAGCCTCCTGATATCTTCCGCCCTTGAAGAGTGGTATCCCACCCATCTGGTAGTGGATTTTGGTGGCCTGCTGCCATTGATCCACATTAAGAATTCCCCCCTTGTAAACAAAACAAGTGAAGCCTCCCCACCCTAAAGGACGGGGGTTCCCGGTAAGGAAGATTAACATTCTTGTATAGCTCCCCTTGACCCCGCCCTAAAGGACGGGCGTTCTGCCTTACGGCAGCACTTTGTGCGCGGGGAGCGAGCCGGTCAAGGCGAAAAATATTCCGACGAGCACCAAGGCCATGCCTCCGTCGTTAACAACTTATTGCCAATAGATATCAATTTGATTTTATGCTATTTCTGAAAACAGACGACTACTCTCCTTTGATGCAACATTTAAGCACAGTCACCCGATAAAACCCTTTGCGGCTGTTACGTTATGGCCTTATACGGCACAGCGTGAGATGGCCAGCTTGAAATGCACTACAGGATGTGCGGTTCCATGAAGGATTCTAACAGAGACTTGTTCAAAAGGCCGGCGGCAAAGGTGATCTCTGTGGCAGTTGGCCTGTGCTTTGTAATATTCGCTGTGGTCTGGGTGCGTGCCTTTTATGGCTCAATGCACGCCTATCAACAAGGAGAGGGATATCTTGAGAAACACCAATATATTAAGGCGATTACGTTTTTCGACCGATCCATCCACTGGTATACACCCTTCAATCCTTATGTTCCCAAGTCGGCCCAACGTCTATGGGAGATATGTGTACAGGCCGAACAACAAGGAGATATCCAGCTCGCCCTGATTGCCGTTCGAACCATAAGGCAGGGGTTTCTGGGTACCAGGAGTTTTTATGTCCCGGGAAAAGATTGGATTAGCAGGTGTGATAGCAAAATCGCCCATTTGATGACCAAAGGGTCTGGGGAAGAAGACATGAATAGGGACACTGCTCTCTCGTTCTCCACGCAGAAGGCATCGGAACCGAACGTCTTTTGGACATTTGTCCTTGAAGTTGGCCTCCTCGGTTGGATCGGGTCTGCAATCGGATTCTTGATGTATGGTCTGGCACAGGGACAAACTCTGAAGCTCAGATCCAGACCCGCCATCTTATGGGCCACCATGGTCATCATTTTCTATACCTTGTGGATTGTTGGAATGGTGAGAGCTTAGGAAAAATGAAGGGAACCCTGAAACAGTTGGCTGCGGAGGGACTGTCCAATGAAAATCGGCCTTATGAATAATCCTTCCGTATCTGTTTACGATGAAATCATCTCTTTTGGAGAGGCGGATTACGATTTTGTAGACCTTACCATCGAGGGGCCAAGAGCCGTGAATCCAGACCCGGAAAGGGTCCGTACACTCCTTGACCAATATAATGTGTCAATTGTCGGGCACACCGACCCCTGTCTCCCATATGCTTACCCGGTCGAGTCGGTGCGCAAAGCTTGTTTCCAGGAACTCGAACGCTGTGCAAAGATCTTCTCCGCTACCGGGGCAACAATTATGAATATCCATCCGTGTTATTACTCTCCGCCGGCCATGAAGGAGGATCTGATCCAGCTAAATATAGAGGCCCTAAAACCCCTGGCGCAGATGGCCGAATCCTATGGGCTCACCCTTGCTCTGGAAAACTTCAAGGCGCCGTTTGATTCTGTCTCTATGTATTCCCAACTCTTACAAGAGGTTCCGGGGCTTGAAATCCATCTTGATTTCGGACACGCAAATCTTGGCAAAGATGACGGCGCGAGCTTTTGTACACACTTGGGCAAACACATCAAGCACGTCCATTTTTCAGATAACCGAGGAACCGAGGATGATCACATGCCACTGGGAGTTGGGAACATTAACTGGAAAAAGGCCATCTCTGCATTAAAATCGATCGGATATGATGGCACGATCACCCTCGAGGTGTTTTGCGATGACAGGAGCGTGTTGCTCCAGCACTTGGAGATCAGCCAAAGGCTTGTGCTGGATCTTTGGAACAGTTAAGCACTCAGGGGCTTCGCCCCAATTGGAATACCTGCCCGCCATCGCTCTCGCTCAGGCGAGGCGGGCGGGTTGGAGCAGTGGAGTACTGGAGTGATGGGTTATATCTGGCCCGTAAATCTCGAAACTCGAATATCGTACTGTGTTCAAGGCGTGAGCCGCAAATCCGAAACAAATCCAAAATACGAATTTTCTAATGTTCAAAACAATGCTGATTAAAACTCCAAACACAAATTTTCGGTCATTTGAATCTTGAAAATTTGAACATTGTTTGCGGCTTACGCCTTGAAAAAACTACGGATTTGCGGCTCACGCCTTGAGAACAGTACGATATTCTGATTTAGGATTTTCTTTAGGCATGCAAAAAATGTTAACCACAAAGATACTTGTGAATTCAGTAGGTCACAGAAGTTCCAAGAATTAAGAGGGAATTGAAATGGACCTTTCGAGCCTACTGCAAGTTCTCAGGGAAAATACCAGATTGACCCGCAGACAGGCATGCCAGCTCGCAGGGATATTAGGACTCTCTTTTTCTGGCCTGGGACAATCTCGGGCAGGACATGCCTTAGCAAAAGGCCCAACAATCTTTGACAAGGAGGACCCCATGAATCTGCCCGCACCAGATATTCATGGAAATCTACCCCTGGAAACGGCCATCAAACAAAGGAGGACTGTAAGGTCCTTTGCTGATAGGCCTCTTACGGTCGATCAGCTCTCGCAAATTCTATGGGCCGCCCAAGGCATAACAGACGAGGGCGGCCTGAAAAGAGCAGCTCCCTCCGGGGGTGCCCTCTACCCGATAGATGTCTATGCTGTTGTGGGAAAAAATGGCGTCCAAGGGTTGGCCCAGGGGGTACACCTCTATGATCCACACCGTCACTCAATCCGGAAAATAGTTGCCACAGATCAGAGAGGTGATGTTGCCGTGGCTGCCCTGAGACAGATGTGGATGGCTACTGCACCTGTTATCTTGGTGCTCACGGCTGAATACAGTCGCATCACCATCAAGTACGGTGAGCGCGGCGAGAGGTATGCCATGATCGAGGTAGGCCACATCGGTCAAAATATCTTTTTGCAATGTGAAGCACTCGACCTAGCAGCAGGCATCGTGGGGGCCTTTTACGACAAGGAAGTGGCCAGGGCGATCCACGCCAAAAAGAACCACGAGCCTCTCATCATCATGCCCGTGGGGTGTAAGCGCTGATTTGAATTCCTGGGACATTTATGATACAGAACAATCTCCCAGACGCGATGTTACTCGTTCTGTGAGACCTTTGCATAACTCGTTGGAACGGCCCTCATGAGCTTTTTGGGGTACCCATCCGGGCAAATCGCAAACTGTTTGAGGCGTTTGCCCGAGTTTAGCGCACAACTTCACTCCGTGCTGCGATTTAGTGAGCAAGCCCGTAGATGGGTCAAAAAG
>SDBU01000583.1_pt1 | contig 51082 bp, 38 predicted proteins | sample 2277071 | NCBI WGS metagenome assembly SDBU01 (sample SAMN10397929, study PRJNA504765) | marine sediment metagenome | isolation source: marine sediment core GS08_GC12, 126 cmbsf | place: Arctic Ocean: Gakkel Ridge, Loki's castle | collected 2008
CAATTTTGCGCGTTATCAACCTCGACCGGCAATTCACCCGTCCAGGCTTTCGAGGAATTTAAACGATTTGAGGTGCCGTGGCAAGCCGAGATGATACGACGCGAACGAAATAATCACCTCCGCCGCTTCTTTTCCGCGCTTTTTATCGTGGGGCAACCCCTCGGTTATCAACAGATCGCAACCGTCGATCAGATCGGCGTAATCGTCGAACGAGCCGATATCCCCCGAATAGATGATTTTCTTATCGTCGGTCTTGATGACATACGAATACGATTGCGTCTTGTTGGGATGCCCGGCCTTTTCAATCGCGTCTTTATAATGCCGGAGATGGCTGTTTGCCCGGGCATATACGGTGATATTATCATCCCTGAACATCGGGTCGGGCTTGACCGGTTTGATAGTCAATTCGAATCCCAGCCGTTCGGGAAAAAGATATGCGGCGATCATGAACCTCTCCACCGCGTCAATAACCTCCTCGGGTAAATACGCAGCCAACGGCTCGGTCCGTTTGGCCAGATGCATCATCTGCAACTCCAGAAACAGCCCGGTGATATGATCGGGATGAGTATGCGATATAATGACAGTGCCGATATTATGATGATCTATATGATGCCGCAAAACCGACGACGATACCCCCTCCCCGGCATCGAACTGATACAGGTTATCACCGCAACCCACGATCAACGACGCGTTGGCCCTGTCCGGCGACGGATCGCCCGCCGAACTTCCCAGTATGATTATTCGAGCCATAGGAATTTATCGGGAGACTTTCGATCTGAAAAACTCGACCGTCTTTTCGATACCATTCTCGATGGAGACGGTCGGCGACCAGCCCATGCTTTTCTTTATCAAATCGTATGAGATGACACTTCTCATCTGTTCGCCGGGCATCGCCTCGCGGTTGACACGTTCCTGAGAGGAGCCGATCGATGATTTGATCATTTCGTAAATGGTGTTGATATCGGTCTCGATACCGGTGCCGACATTGTACTCGCCCGATTCGGAATGCTCCATGGCCAGCAGGTTCGCCTTTACCACGTCGCCGACAAAGACGAAATCCCTGGTCTGCAAACCGTCGCCGTTGACAAACGTCTTATCGCCCTTCAAAAGCTTCTCGCAGAATATGGCTACCACCCCGGCCTCGCCGTGGCTGTTTTGCCTGGGGCCATAAACGTTGGCGTAACGCAGGGCGACATACTCGAGTCCGAATTGAAGCTTGAAATAATAAAGGTATTTCTCGAAAGAGAGTTTCGATATGCCGTAGGGGCTTACCGGCCTTAAGGGATGATTCTCGTCGGCGGGGAAATAATCCTGCTCGCCGTAGATAGCGCCGCCTGTCGATGAGAATACGAATTTCTTCACGCCATGTTTTGCCGACGAGCGCAACAGGTTTATCCCGCCGAGGATATTGATCTCGGCGTCGTTGGCGGGGTCCTCCACCGATTTGCGGACGTCCATTTGCGCCGCCATGTGAAATACAATATCGAATTTCTCAATCTCGAAAACCTTATCGATAACCGCCTCGGAGATATCGAGCTTTTGGAATTTCGCTTTTTCGGGGATATTCTCGAGTTTTCCGGTGGAAAGATTGTCTATGATTACAACATCGTCGCCGCGTTCGCATAACACCAAGGCCAGATTCGAGCCGATGAACCCCGCTCCCCCGGTTACCAGAATTTTCATTTCCCGATCCTTTGCCTGTCTTACTTAGAAGTCCCGTTTCCTCATCGACGCGATACCCAATTTAAGCGGTACGATCATGGCTGTCAAATTCAATATCACCATCAGGCCCACAGCCAGACCGACCTCGAAGGATGGAAACGGCAGATCGGGATACATTATATACAGGGTATATCTATTGGCGGGCAACGCGGCGATGCCGACCATCAGACCGACATATATGAGGCTTATTATGGTTGTCAGCATACCGCCCATCGACGACGCTATTTTCCCGGGATTACGCTCGTCGAACCGCGGGTATACGGCGCCAAGGCCAATAGAAAGGCTGGTCAGCGACATGGACATGAACAATACCGAGAAAAAAGTCAGGAGCATTAATACGCCGCGCAAACCGAGCATTATATTCGATACGAACGCTAACATCTCCGAAAGGAGCAAAAATATCAAAAACGCCGACCAGAATTTCTCCCAGAATAGCCGTCGCAAGGGCATTGGCGACGATGTTATCGCCCAGATAGCGCGGCCTTCGAGGCTGATGGTCGGGAAAACAAATCTCACCGATAGAGTGGCGAGGATGAAACCTGAAAAAGCGAAATTGGCGAATCCGATCAACGTTTTCCAGTATGAATCCTCGACGTCGGTGGGGAAATATTTCAGGTTTATCAAATAGATTACCAGAAGCACCAAAAGCACTGTGAACTGCGCCCACTGCGCCGGTTCGCGCACGAATAGTTTGAGATCTTTCGAAAGCACCGCCCTGAAATCCGACGGCAGCCAATCCGGAAGCCGGAAGAAACGCGAATTAGATTTTCTGACGACGTTCGTTGCCGGTTTGCCGCCATGATGTTCGGAAGCCGCCAGCCAGCTTTTATAGTAGTACTTTCCCGCGGCTTTAAATACCACGCTTAAGAAAAAAAATGTCGTCGATACCATTGCCAGCATATAAACCAGAAGCGCCTTCCTGCTCTCTTCAGCCAACGTCCTCAAGGTCTCCGAGACCCAATAACTGGGAAGAAACGGGAATGACGTTACTCCGATCGACCCGATATATCGATTGAGCACTCTCCAGTCGGAAACTACGTTAAAAGCCAGCGATGACGGCCTTCCCAGCTTGAAATAAAGCACTATGACCAATATGAGAATAGAGAAAAGCGCAATCATCAAACTCCTGGGGCTTATGTGACTCGATACCAGAAACATCAATCCGGAAAAAATTACACCGATACAGGCCGGTATGATTATAAAGGGCAGAAGTACGCAGAACGTTTCGAAAAAGTATTCCCACGGAGCAAAGCCCCTGACAAGACCATAGGCGTAAATCAAGGGCAAGCCCAGCAGCATCACCGCCCAGGTGGAGTAAAAAATGTTATCGATAAACTTTACGGTGAAGACCTGTTGATGGGAGATGGGAGTCGAAAGCAAAAAGGCGGTTTCCCGCGAATGGTATAGGGTCGAGATGCTCGTTACGATATTGGAGATAACCAGCATCACGAAAATCGCCAGAAATCCCATAGAAACGAGCTTGTTCATAAGTAGGAAGCCGATATCCTGAAGAGACGCGAGATAATCGAAAACCTTGTAGAAGAAGAAAAAACTGCCCGCGAAAAAGCAGGTCAATACGAAAATCCCGACAAGGATCTTGGTCGTCTTCTCGATATTCAGATGCGTCAAAAACGATCTGGCCGAGACGGTTTTATAATGAAGTATGTGAAGGGCGCTATTCATATCCCGAATCGAAATTAGGCTGAGTCCCGATATCTCCGCCGGTCAGTTTCAAAAACAGGTTTTCGAGGCTCTCTCCATCCGATGCCGCTTTGGAACGCAATTCATCCAGCGTACCCAGCGCGATTAATTCTCCCTCATCGACTATCCCGATCCTGTCGCATAACTCCTCGGCGACGCTTAAAGTATGAGTCGATACGAAAACAGTTGTACCCCGGGATGAGACCTTCTTCAGTAAATCCTTAACCAGCCGCACCGATTGGGGATCGAGGCCGACCATCGGTTCGTCCACCACGAGAACTTCGGGGTCATGCAAAAACGCCGAGCAGAATATCACCTTTTGACGCATTCCGTGCGAATACTCCTCGCATCTGGAATCAGCCCAGCCGTTCATCCCGAACAGATCGAACAGCCATTCGATTTTCTTCTCGATTTTCTCCCGCGGCATTCTGTACAGTCCGCCGGTAAATTCAAGATACTCTCTGGCAGTCAGCTTCTCATAAATATAGGGCGAATCGGGGATATAGCCGGTCTTCATCTTGGCCTCGCCCGGTTTTTGAGAGATATCTATTCCGCAGATCTTAACCGTGCCGCCGTCAGGTTTGAGCAAGCCGGTTATCATTTTGATTGTGGTTGTCTTGCCCGCGCCGTTGGGTCCTAAAAAGGCGAAAAACTCCCCCGATTTAACCTCGAGCGAAAGGTTTTTTACAGCCGCCTTATCGCCAAACTTCTTTGTTACGTTTATAAGCTCGATCATTTTCTTTATAGATTCTCACCGTGTGAGTATTCCAGCACCGTGACGGAAATCTTACCGACAACCCTCATCAGGTCGGCCTGCCGTTCAAAACCGCCTTCAAGCAGTTTGATATGCACAGCGTCGGTGGTCTGTTGCCCGAACGTAGGATCGAAAGGACGCCAGCCGTCCAGGTAAACCGCGGGCCAGGCGTGATAATAAAAGCGCCCGTCTTTATATACGATACCTATGCAGATTTTGGTCGGCAACCCCGACGCCCTTGCTAAGGCGGTATATAGCGACGTATGTTCGTTGCAATCGCCGCGTCTTACCTCGAGTATATCAACCGCTGACGGCAGTGAGACCGTGAGATCCTTCCTTACATTCTCAAAAACCCATTGCCCTAACGCTTCGGCTTTGAGCGTAGGATCGGTTAACTCCGCGGTTATTGTATTCGCCGCGTCTATGATCCTCGGATCATCCACCTGCAATAATGGTCGAGGTCCTAAAAAAGCCAGGCTGTCTATTAGCGTCGATTTTTTTAACTGAAAAGGATGAATCTCCAATACCAGCGGGTCGGTCGAAAGCACCGTTTGAAAATCATCATCGAGATCGAAAAACTCCGGCTCGATACCGTTAAGGCTGACTTTCAGATACCGAGCGTTTCTCGCGTCCTTGATCTCCCCGATACATGGAACCGACAATTGTTCGAGAATATCCAGACCTCCGCTTTCGACAACCGGTATATCGAGGGCGCGATCTTTATCGGTGCTGACCATGGCCAATCCCCCGGCTTCCTCCTCCCGCAATACGACCCCATTATCGCCAACCCACATCAGGCTGGTCACTCCGGAAAACGCCATGGTTATCCTGTATCCCTGGCGGACGCCGAAATCGGTCTGGACGCTTTCAAGCGCCCCTACCACGATCTCCAGTTCGTCAGTGGAAAGCGAAAAGGGATCGAAAGTCGGCAGAAAAAACTCTCCTCGAGCGAACCCTCGAGCTTTGACCAGAAAGGGAACAACCGCCGGCAGATATATCCCTTTGCCGGCATCGAAATCGGCCATGGACTCGCTATTACCGGAACGCATTTTGACCACCAGCTTATCACCCCTAACCTCGCCCTGGACATCGGTTATGTAATCATCGGCCATCAAGCCGAAGGTAAAAACCTTCATGGAGTAATCAAGATTCAACACGGCGTATGAATCGAGATAAACCTCCCTGACCGTCCCTCCCATAGGAAGCTTGATAAGAGAATAGTCTTTCAGAACGTATCCTAAAGGCGTTTTGGAAAGCGACTGCATCGAATATCCGATCTTCTGCCCTCCCATGGTTATATTCAGCCAGGTTTGGAATTCTCCCGTTTCAGAATCGCTTAAGTTGATGTCGCTAAGATCGGTCGAGCTCGATGTGGCGTAGTTTTCGTCATATATTAAGACCATCGATATTATCCATAAGGCCATGGAAAATACCAGTGGCAAACTCGATCCTAAACCGCTTTTGAAAAATTTCGCCATATAAACCTCTAACAATTAATATCGGCTTATGGATGCATTGATTAAACCCAATCTCTACGAATATGAGCGAGCGACATCGATAATGATTTCGGATGCCTCCCGTATAGCGTTGTCGTCTATATCCAGATGCGCCACCGCTCTAATACGTCCCCGGCCGAAAGGCACGAGTAAAAGTCCTCTGGCTTCAAGAGCGGCGCAGAAATCACTCTCTGAAACGGGCGATTTGAGATTGACCACCACAATATTAGTAAGCACACGTTCGGTATCGAGATCGAATAACCCGGATTCTGCCAGGTTTAACGCCAGTTCCTTCGCCCGACGATGATCGTCGATTAACCTCTCCAGGTTGTTTTCCAGTGCGTACAGCGCCCCGGCGGCGATAATCCCCACTTGCCGCATCCCCCCACCGAACATTTTCCTGATCCGGCGGGCCGTTTTGATATTTTCCTTCGATGATACCACGGCCGATCCGATTGGCGCTCCCAATCCCTTGGAAAAACATACCGAGACCGCGTCAAATCCCGATGTTATCTCCGTGATCGGCACCCCGATATACGCGGCGGCGTTCCAGACACGGGCGCCGTCGAGATAATACTTAAGGCCTCGTGATTCCGCCAATACCCTCAATGATGATATCGTTTCGAGCGGATAGACATTTCCACCGGCCCGATTGTGGGTGTTTTCCAGAGCCAGCACGGAAGTATTCGGATGATGGATATTTTCAGGCCTGATTTTCGGCTCAACCGCCTCAGGAGTCAAAATCCCGCCGGGGATATCTATAGAGGAAAGCTGTATTCCCGATAAGGCTGAAGCCGCCGCTACTTCGTAATTGATAATATGGGCTCCGACCTCGCAAATGACTTCATCGCCGGGCCGCGTTAACATCCTGAGAGCGATCTGGTTCGCCATGGTACCCGACGGTACGAACAGAGCCGATTCATGACCGAGAAGCCGAGCGACCGTCTCCTCGAGCCTCTTTACAGTCGGATCGCCCTCGAATACATCGTCGCCCACCTCTGCCTCGGCCATCGCTTTACGCATTCCGGGAGACGGTTTGGTGACCGTATCCGATCTTAAATCTATTATTCTCATAAAAAAAACCCCCGCCGTAATATCGGCGGGGGTTGGAAAAACTACCCTACTCTAACGACATTCTTAGCTTTAAGTCCCTCGGGAGTCTGAGCGATTTCGTATTCTACCTGTTCGCCCTCTTTCAATGTTTTATAACCTTCCACCCTGATATCGCTATGATGCACATATACATCCTCAGGCTCGTCAACCGACGTAATAAAGCCATAACCCTTTAAGTCGCTGAACCACTTAACCTTGCCTTTTGACATGGACCCTCCCTAAATGATGCCCTTATTTATCAAGTCTAATCATAGCGACAGGCAAAGTCAAGTAAATTATCTCGAAATCAGCCCATCAAAAATTGCATCGCGACCCCTGAAATAAGAGGCACCGTCAGGTTATCGTCTACGTAAACCGTTAACGCTTCGACAATTGCGGCGATCAAAGCCCCGCTGATTTTTATCCATAAATCAATCTCGGGGACGATAAGGGCAACCAGGCAACAGCTTAAGAAAAAACTCGCCGAGCCTTCGAGTGTTTTGCCTCTGAATTTGATCTTACCCCATAATCGCCCCACGATAGCGCCGGCGGTATCCCCAACAACTATATAGGCGATCGCCAAAATGGCGATCAGCTTATCGAATATCAGTATAGAAATAATCGAGCTTGCCAGGATGTAGGTCGCGCCGGTAAAATTCTTTTTTTCATGGGGTCTGATCATTATCCCGAAAAGTTTCTGGATTATCGATTTACTTTTGCTGCCGCCGAACAATCTGATCATATCCACCGACAGCGTGATTAAAAGCATCGCGCTGAGGAGAGGTATGATAGTTCCGGTGTTTGTAAAATAATATATAACGGGAATAACAAGCGCCCCTAAATGGGTGGTTTTTCTCAATATCTCGCCTTTAAAGGAGATATCGACAAAATCGTCAGCGGCGGTGATATTTCCCGACCGCCCATCGGATTGATTCATCTTTACCCGGCTGATTTTCTCATGCCGCCCGGACGATTATCCCTTGGATTTTTCTACATTGATGATTTTTCTATCGGGCGCCTTCATCTTATTATAAAGCTCTTCGTTTATCCTGATATCGGCGGCGTCTTTCCAATCTTCCAAAATCGACGCCTTATGCGCGGCGTTCCGGGTCTTTTTCAGCTTATGCTTGATTCCCGGCCGTACCTGCTTTACAGTCCTGTCTACCTTTTTCGACATAAGTTTGATTATATGATAACCCCATCGGGTTTTGACCGGTTCGCTCAATTCTCCCACGTTCAACGCGTTTGCCGCGGCGTAAAAATCGTGCCCCATATCTTCGGGTCCGATATAATCGAGATTGTAGGCTACTTCCCGGATCTCCGGTTCACCGGGGTAATATCTTTTGGCCATCTCGACGAAATCGGCTCCGGCGAGTATCGAATCGCGTATTACCGAAGCGAATTCCGGATCCTCGAAAATAATATGATGAACGAGCAAAGGACGTTCGAACGTATATTCCTTTATATTGGCGTAGAAATACTCGCTTATTTCCTCTTCGGACGCCTCGTATTCGGCGTCCTTGAGAAGTTCATTGACTCTTTTCTTGGCCTCGCGGTAGTTATAGTCGTTATAAGCGTCGGCCACCTCCGGATCATCGTAGTATCCGAGACTTCTCGCCGCGCTTATTAATAGCAGACCATTGGACAGAAAGGTGAGCATATCCCTTTTGTCATCGACAGTAACCGTATCGATCTGTTTCCAACGCATATATTTTGGAAGGGACTCGCTATAGACCTTGAAATGAAGCGTATCGATAGAATTTACCGACATGACCCAGGTTTCGTCGGGGAATTTATCGTCGGTTGCCAGAACTTCGTCGTTATAAGCGAATTGCCCGGCCTCCTTGAGCGAGTCTATGAAGGTCTGGGCGGATTTTTTCTCTTCCTCCCGGCTTAATCTGGATTGCAATTCCCTCCGCAGATCTTCATCCAGAGGCCTTACGCCCTCGGGTTGATAATCATCGACGCGAATAATATGGTAACCGAATTTAGTTGAAACCGGTCCGCTGATCTGCCCCGGTTCGGAGGAGAACGCGATTGAATCGAACTCCGGCACCATGCGGCCCCGGAAGAAGTATCCTAAATCCCCTCCCTTCGAGGCGTTGCTTTTATCCTCGGAGTAAGCGGCGGCCAGGGAGTCCCAATCTCTGCCGGCAAGGGCCATCTTCAAGATTTCCTCGGCGGCGGTTCTGGCTTCATTGTCGGCCTGCTCTACCAATTTTTTCTTTTTAGTTTCGGATTGAACATCAGATGTATCCGGATTTGCCCTGCGAATGAGTATATGCCTGGCCTTGACCCTTTCCGGCTCAACAAACTCATTTTCGGATTCCCCGTAAAATTCCTCGATACGGGCGGAGTCTATATTTACCCGGCCGTTAATCTGATTGTTAAACAGGACTTTCTTGGCCACCTCGGCTATGTTGCCCTTCCTGGATTGCTTGAATTCCCAATCGCTTTCCAGCGATTTCAGCACCGAATCGATTCGTATTTCAATCAGGGTATCGAAGATAAGGCTGTCTAAGGCCGAAGCCTTTACACTATCGGGGGGAACCCCGTAGGTTGAGTTTCGACGGATTTCGTCCATAACGGAATCGACCTCGGCGAATTTAACGGCGCGGCCGTCCACAAGCGCGATTTCCGCTTCGGGCTTAATAAAATTCGATGATCCGAACAAGCACGCGATCGATAAAACGGGCATCAGAGCCAACAAGATTTTTTTCATTTTCTCCTCACTTAATATCATTTCGAATCGCCAATAATAGCAAAATTAGGATTTCAAGTCAATAGCCATAAATCGAAACCGCCCTTTTCCTGGCAATTACAAGCCGTTTCAGGTATACGATAAGACAATTTTTAACCTTATGGCTATCTCAATCATGTTAATTCGAATGTGATACCCCGAATTCAGCCCATTACATCCGCATAATCATCGAAACGAGATATGTGCTATCGAGATCGGAATGGTCTCTCATGGCGATATCGATCGTAAACCGATCGAGACGCAATCCCGCTCCCAGGGTTAAATTCCCTATATCGGATCCGATCCGCGCGGATAATTTTTCTTTATAAACAGCCTCGATACCGAGATGGGTATCGAAAGAAATAGATCCGGTCGACAACTGTGACGCGTAGTCTCGTCCCTCGAACCGCGTATCAGCATCGGCAAACAGGCTCCCACCGAGATTTCCTTTCGAACCTGATAAGGCAAAACCCACTTTCGCCGTCGGATTAACCCTCTGCTTGGATCCGGTTGAATACGAGATAAGGGTACTGGGAATATCCTGAAGGTTTATCCCCACTTTCGCCCAGCGCGCGAGCGTATAAATGGCGCCGATATCGACACCCAATCCGATAGCGGACTCGTCAACAATATCCCTGTACACCATTTTGGCTGTCATCCCGGCGCTGAAACGCGATCCGAATTCGCGGCCGTAGGAGAAATATCCGACATAATCGGCATGGTTTTCCTCCCTTACCACCCGGAAACGGCCGGTTTGATCTACCGTCGTAACCAGGATGCCGCCTCCGCCCAGACGGTATAGCGAAACAGCGAACGCGGCCCGGTTTCCGTCGCTCCCCATGGGCCGGGCATAGGCGACGAAATCGTGGTTGAGCAAGCTCCCGAACGTCTCCGAATGCATGAATGCCGATTGAGGTCGTTCTATAAATGATAATCCGGCTGGATTATAATAACCGCTCAGAACGTCACCGCCGTAAGCGACATAAGCGCCTCCAAGTGCAAGCGGTCTGCCGCCGACCCCGAGATACATGAAATCCCCGGCGTATTTCGCGGCGTATACATCTTTAGAGGCCGATGGTAATATCATCATGGCCGAAACGACAAGAATCCACTTTTTCAAATCGAAACCCCGCATACTAAATTCAACCATCTTAATTATCGGTAATGTTCCAACGGTTGTCAATCGGTCTGTTTCAGACTTTCAAACCCCGCCGATAATTCAGGTAAAGCAAATTTACGCTCGAAGACGCCCATTGTTCCAACAAGACGGGGCTCTTTAAAAAAGCCCCGGATTATCGCTATTTTAAGAAAAGCCGATTTAGCTATTTCGCTTCCAGGCCGCTTGCGTATTCTTTCCATGTTTTTGTCTCGTAATAGCCTTCGCCGAAATATCGCAGGATATTGATAAATCTATCCGCAGGTACATATCCCGGTATGTTATTGATTTTTTCACCGTCAGGCTTCAAAAACCAATATGCCGGATATCCCCTCACTCCGAAAGATTTGGAAAGGTCCTTTTCACTGAGGCTTCCGTTGGCCGTCACCACGGTTTCTTTTGATTCGGCGTTTACCTTAACAACAATAAACTTTTCGGAGAGGTATTTGGCGACCGTTTCCTCGGCAAAAGTCTCCTTATCCATCTTTTTACAATACCTGCACCAATTGGTATAAAAATCGACCATGACAAGTTTGTTTTCCTTGGCGGCAAGTTCCAAGCCCTTATCATATTTCACCCAATTTAGCTCGATAACCTCTTTTGCTTCTTTCGTATCGGTGGCTCCGATGCCGGCGAACAGGAATACACCCGCCGCTATAACTATCGTCGCGATAATCCAATGCCTGATTCGCATTCGCTGCTCCTTTTAATCTGAAAGTATCCTGTTTTTGATTCTTATACGCCCGTATCTATCTATTTATACCAGTATCGGCTCGAATCCGAAGACGCTGAATCGAAGCTTAAAAATCGCGGCCTCAAACGGCAAGCCGCTACATCGCTTTAACATAGTAAAGTCGCTCCTTAAAAGCAATATTCTCCAACTACGTGCAATCATCATAATTTTAAAAACAATTCTCCCGCGGCTATGGTTCCCCCCGTCCTCCAGATCGACGCGATCTTATCTTCTATAATTTCGCTATAAAAAACCGGGGCTAAAAATGACCTCTATTTTGCCTTCCGGATCAGAACCACATTATTATGGCCGATTATATTTTTAAGCTTGCTAACCAGTTCCGGCGACGGATCTATTTTGAATTTCGTGGATTTAAACAACAGCCTGTGGCCGTTTTGAGAATATACCACCAGAACCTCGCTGTCACCCGCGTGGGTCGAAAACTCACGGCTGATTTTCTCGGGCATATCCTCATCGATATTATCGATTGTAAGCCTTAACGCGGTGGGAAATTCCTTCGCCACCGTCGATAATAACGTCAAATTATCGCCCTTTACCTTGGGTTTTTCCCCCTCCCTCGTGGAAGCTGTGCCGAAAATCACCACGGTATTGCCTTCCTCCAGAATCATACGCCTTTTCTCCACCAGGTCTGAGAATATTATAATCTCGCCGGCGCCCGTGTAATCCTCCAGATTCAATATGGCAAATACTTTTCCCCTGGCGCTGGTCTGGATTTTCACTTTGGTCAGGACTCCCGCGACGGTTACCTTCCGACCGTCGCTGGTTTTCTCCAGGTCGCCCAGGTCTAGATTTTTAAAACACTCGAAGATATGTCTATGGGGATCTATGGGATGGCCGGAGATCCAGTACCCTAAAGACTCTTTCTCCTTGGAAAGAATTTCCGTCTGAGACCACGAATCAGTTTCGGGAAGGTTGGGAACGGGTAAAGACGACCCGCTCGATTCTCCAAACAATGTCGATTGTCCTATCTCTTTATCACGTTGCACGGCCGAACCGTAAGCTATCGCCGGCTCCACCCCGGCTACAAGGGCGGCCCTGTGCGAACCCAGGGAATCGAGAGCTCCAGCCATAGCCAGACTTTCGATAGTCCTTTTATTAACCGCTCTGAGATCGACGCGGCTGCAGAAGTCGAACAGGTCTTTATAGTCATTGTTTTCCTCGCGTTCTTTGACTATTACCTTTACCGCCGACGCACCCACGTTTTTAACGGCGATCAATCCGAAGAGAAGAACCGAACCATCGACAGAAAAAGCGCCCTCCCCTTTATTTATATCAGGCGGCCTTATCTCGATCCCCAATCTGTCGCACTCATTTGTGAACTCCATTATCCTCGATGAATCGGACATTTCCGAACTCATCAAAGCGGCCATGAATTCCAGCGAAAAATGAACCTTCAGATAGGCGGTCTGATAAGCGATAAAAGCGTAGCAGGCGGAATGGGCTTTGACGAAACCGTAGCGTCCGAAAGTCTCGATCTGTTCGAAAATCTTTTCGGCCACCGGTTTTTTAATTCCTCTCACGATAGCCCCCTCGATAAATTTGCTCCTTTGATCGGCCATGATATCCGCCTGCTTCTTACCCATGGCCTTGCGAAGGATATCGGCCTCGCCCAGGGAATAGCCGGCAAGCTCCCGGGCTATCTTCAGCACCTGCTCCTGGAAAACGATGACGCCGTAGGTCTGCTTGAGGATAGGTTCCAGGTAAGGATGCTCGTATTTGATCTCCTTCCTGCCGTGTTTGCAGTCGATATAGATATCGATCATTTTGGCGTCCAGAGGCCCCGGGCGATAGAGGGCGTTCATAACCGTGAGATCCTCGAGATTGTTGGGTTTGAGCTTTTTGAGGTATTCCCTCATACCCGATGATTCGAACTGAAAAATCCCCACCGTCGCGGCGTTGGTAAAGAGCTTGTAAACCGCGGAATCATCGAGCGGGATTTTATCTATATCCACTTTCACATCGCGTTTTTTCAAAAGCTTGATACAATCATCGATAACGGTCAAAGTTCGCAGGCCCAGGAAATCCATTTTCAAAAGCCCGATAGCCTCGATCCAGTGCATATTATATTGAGTGGTAATCTCGCCCTTGCTCGATTTATACAGCGGCGCGTAATCGGCGATGGGACCGGGCGCGATAACCACCCCGGCGGCATGTGTTGACGCGTGCCGGGCCAACCCCTCGAGCACCCGTGAATAATCTATGAGTTTCTTAACGGCTTCGTCTTCGTCATAGCGGCGCTTAAGCTCTTTTTCCTTGGCCAGCGCTTTGTCGAGGGTTATATCGGGTTCCATCGGTATCAGCTTGGCGATAGTGTCGACCTCGCTGTAGGGCAGCGACATTACCCGGCCGACATCCCTGATGGCGGCCCTGGCGGCCATGCTTCCGAACGTTATTATCTGGGCGACATTTTCGCGGCCGTATTTATTGGTGACATAAGCGATAACCTCGTCCCGGCCGCGATCGGCGAAATCGATATCGATATCCGGCATGCTGACCCGTTCGGGATTCAGGAACCGCTCGAACAAGAGCCCGTATTCGATAGGATCGAGGTTGGTAATACCCAGACAATAACTGACCATGGAACCGGCGGCTGATCCTCTTCCCGGGCCAACCCTTATCCCCCGAGACCTGGCAAAATCGACAAAATCCTTAACGATCAGAAAATACCCGGAGTAACCCATTTTCAATATCACGCTTATCTCATAATCGAGCCGTTCCTGCAAGCTGGAGGTGACCTTTTTATAGCGCTTCTCCATCCCCAGTTCGCAAAGATAGCGAAGATATTTCTCCGGCTTATCGAAACCCTCCGGTAATGGAAATTCAGGGACTTTATTTTTATAAAGCTCCAGTTCGAGACTGCAGGCCTCGGCGATTCGTATAGTATTGTCTATTGCCTCGGGGTTTTCCGGGAAAAGCTCCACCATCTCGTCGGGGGTTCTGAAATAGAGTTGATCGGTGCTATATTTCATCCTGTTGGTGTCGGAAAGAAGCTTCCCGGTCTGGATACAAAGAAGAGCCTCGTGGGCGTTGGCATGTTCCTTTTTCATATAATGACAGTCGTTGGTGGCAACCAGGTTTATCCCTAACCGGGAGGCGATTTTTTTTGTCATCTCGACATTTTTTTTCTCGGCCTCGATACCGTGGTTTTGCAATTCGAGATAATAATTTTCCTTGCCGAAAATATCGAGATATCCGCGAGCCACGTCCTCGGCCTCGTCGAACCGATTGACATTGATGTATCTGGCCACTTCCCCCTGCAAACAGGCCGAGAGAACGATAAGACCGTCGCCGTGTTCTCTTAAAAGCTCCTTATCTATCCTGGGTTTGTGATAAAAACCCTCGAGATACGCCGATGTGGTCAGCTTGATCAGGTTTTGATAACCGGTCAGGTTTTTAGCCAGAAGCACAAGATGATATCCCGATTCGGTGAATCCCTTTTTCCCGGCTCGAGTGTGTCTGCTTTCGGGAGCGACATAGGTTTCAATGCCTATTATCGGTTTTACGCGATGTTTTTTCGCTTTAACATAGAACTCTACGGCCCCGAACATATTGCCATGATCGGTTATGGCCAGAGCCGGCATTTTCATTTTCGACGCTGTCTTCAGCATATCGTCTATACGGCAGGCGCCGTCGAGAAGCGAATATTGCGAATGATTATGTAAATGCACGAACCTCGCGAAACTCATAGGTTATCCTTTAAATTACCGTTGCCCCGCCTGTTTCAATTTCAGGTTACAATAAAGAACTGCCCGATCATCAAATCCATATCGTAATAAGTTCAATCTCGATTCGACAATCAAGACAATTTCAATCCCCCTGCCAGAGTGTTGACTTTTTACCGCGAAACAGCAGGAATAGTTTGAAGAATACCAATCCCGCCGCGAAACCGCCGATATGAGCCATATAAGCCACGCCCGAGGACTCGCCTCCCAGCGAGAATTGGTAGAATATTTGAAGCGCTACCCAGTAAAGGATGATAAAAAACGCGGGCAGCCATATCAATCGTACAAAAAACAGTATCCAGATAAGTGTCAGGATCTTCGCCCTGGGATATTCGAGGAGATAAGCGCCCATTATCCCGGCCACCGCTCCCGACGCGCCTATCATCGGGATATGAGAATTGGGATCGGGGATTATCTGCGCCGCCCCCGCTATAATTCCGCAGGCCAGGTAGAAAACGATAAACCGAAACGGCCCCATCCTGTCCTCGATATTGTTGCCGAATATCCAGAGGAACAGCATATTCCCGGCCAGATGGAAAAAGCCTCCGTGCAAAAACTGCGAGGTTAGAAAACTTCCCGCGGCCATAAGCGGCCCGGACGCTGTCAATTTGCCGGCGGTAACTACATTATAAGGAATCAACCCAAAACGGACGATAAACTTAACATCTCCGAAACCGAGAATATCGGTGTAGAGAAATACGATTATATTGAGCGATACCAGAACGACAGTTATCAACGGAAATCGCGACGTCGGGTTATTGTCTTTTAAGGGAATCATTTGTTAATGGCGGATTGTAAAGCTTGAGGTTTTTCTTTTCTTATTTCCCTGCTTATCGAAAGCCTCGATTACGATCGTATGTTTACTCCGTTTGAGGTTATTTCTTACCCGGTAGGTAAACTTTTTCGTGTCGATATCATATTCGGCCGGCACCCAGATACCGTCGATCCACATTTGCGGAGTGGAATCGAGCATGACCCCTGAGATATCGTCGGTAATTACGCATGATAACAGCGGCTTGCGGGATTTGATTCTGCCCTTCGGCCTGATCGACTTAATTCTCGGCGGATCGTTATCCTCCACCAACGCTACTTTCCCCAGCCCGAAACCTTCGATTGACAAGACAGATCCACTGTTGGTCCCGATAAATCCCCATTTATCTTTTAATGATGAGTAACCATAAACGCCCACCCGCCTACCGTCAAGCCCGAGACGCCTCAAATCGAATTGGAAGGTGATGGGCTTATTCGCCAGAAGATTCGATGGTTCGATATCATAGATGACAGCGTCGTTCCCCATTACCTTGGCGGCGTTGCCGTCGGAGGGGAAGATATAAGCCGGGTAAAACAATGAATTATCATTTACGAGCAGCGTCAAAGCCGAATCGGGGGAAATCGCGCGAACCCTTTTCCCTTTTCCGGCGGGAAACAAAAACAGGGTCGTGTCTAATACCACCGAAGATTTATCCCGTATCGTGATCCTGGTTTCGCCCTCGATAATTTCGTCGAAAATATCGAAGTAATATGTCTGGATACCGCCTTGCATCATTTCACCGTAGATATCGCGGACATCATCAGCGACCCGGATGGATAGCGACGTATGAATAGAATCGGGACAATACTCGATTTTCAGATGACCCGGGGTTCCGCTGAGGCGCAGCCCGTTCGCCACGGCGCAGCCGCTAAAATAAATCCACGGCGAAAAATCACCGCTCGCGTCGGAAAAAGCGAACCTGTAATCCCCTTTCGTTTTCATTTTTTTAAGATCGGATCTGACGGTATTCAGATAGGCCACCATTCCGCCGCGATTCCAAACTTTCGACTTCAACGAACTCTCAACCGTTTTAAAAATCGAACCGGCGGTATTGCGATACTGGATATGGCAGAATCTTACGGTATCCAGCGTAAGAAAATCGACCTCGAGGGTATCCCCGAATCGGTAATAGGAGATAAATTCCGGCTCGGGAGTTTTGAGCCTGGCGGAGGCCAGTACGCCGGTCAACCGGGATTCGTTGCCAGCCTCATCCGTCGCTACAATCCTGAAATTCCTGATTTGTCCGGGCTGGCCTGCTGGAGGGATAATTCCGGATTTATTTTCATTACCCCAGAAATACTGGTCCGCTCCCGGGGGGATAAATAATTTGTAAAAAACGTTCTCGTCGTTGTCTCTGCCTTTACCCGAGCCCGCTATTCCGCCCAATTCCATATCGCGGATATAATCCTTTTGTTTCGTGGTTTCGTAGGTTATGCTATCGGCGACCGATGAGAAAATAAGCGAATCATCGAGGTATAATCTCAAGCTGTAAAACCCATAGAGAAATCCTTTACCGTCAATCTTATCCCCCCCGGAAACCGACAGAGTCGCGTAACCATCGGCAAAAATCGTATCACCCAGAACAAAATCATATCCGTTCTTCAGGGAATTGAATAGCTCTATAATAACGGGAACGCCCGGATCGAATTTTTCGGGATAGACCCGTATAGCCAGCCTATCGAATACCGGAGCTTTGTTGTCTGTTACGCCGAACCCGAATTTCAGGGGGTTTAGCGGATTATTGTTCGCAGAGCGAAGCTCGAAATGGAGATGGGGCGCTCCTGCCCCCGACGCTCCCGATAAACCGATAACCTGGCTTTTTTTAACGGGAATCTCGCCGGCTTTGAAATAGATATCCTGGCGATATCGCTTCTGTTTCAACTGGATTTTTCGAACTCGTTCATCGAGATCTTTCTCAAACCGAAGAAGATGTCCGTAAACCGCTGTACGGCCGTCGCTGAGTTTGAGATAAACCGCTTTCCCGTAACCGTTATAGCTTGTAGTAACCCTGTAAATATAACCGTTATCCACGGCATAAACCCTGAAGCCGGTTTTCCCCCTGGTGCGAATATCCAAACCGGCATGAAAATGTCCGGCCCTGTTATCGCAAAAACGCGATGTTAACTCCGGCGTGATTTTCATGGGCCATATATAATCGTCCGCGGTCAATGTTGCCTGGCTGCCGAGCATAAGCGCGGTTGTCAAAAAAAGCAGCGATTTCAACATGGCCTGAAGGTATTATAGAGTGGGTCAGCAGTCAATAGTTTTACGCTTATTTTTATTTTGCCCATCATCATTTGTTATACGCATGAGAAGACTTTAGATTTTTCCTTCTTAAAATCCTTGATTCGCGGGATCTATTTTCATTTATTGTTTCCGCGAATGCCTGAAACATAGATGAAGATAGTCATTATTCTTTAGGTCGAGGATATTTAGAGAAAATGAATAAAAAACACCGGAGTAAAAAGGATTTCTCCACAGGCGAAGGGCTCGATCCGCTGGAACCTGTCGATATTTCCGCCATCGACGATTTCGACCAGGCTCTGGCGGCTATGGAGAAAACGTCGTTCGGCGGACGGCAGCTCGGAGAGGCGGCCGCGATTCTAACCGAGATGTTCACCGACCCCGAAGATCTTACCATTCTGACGTTAAGCGGCGCCATGACCGTGGCAAAGCAGGGATTGCTAATCTGCGAACTTTTGGAAAGAAAATATGTCGATATTGTCGTCAGCACCGGAGCGTTAATCACTCATGGTCTTATCGAGGGTATCGAGAGAAGTCATTACAAAGTCCCTAAAATGCCCGACGATCAATTGCTTTCGAAAGGGATGTGCCGGGTTTACGATACCATCGAGCTGGAGACGTCATTCGAGCGTCTTCAACAAATGGTCGACGCGAATTTCGAGCGTTTGCTTCCCGCCGAGGAAAGCGGCATCCCGACAGGATCGGCCGGTTTTTTAAAAAATCTCGGGGAATTGGTCGCCGAAAAGTATCCCGATAAAAGAAGCATAGTCGCCGCCGCTTATAAATCCGACATACCCATTTATATTCCGGCTTTTACCGACAGTGAGTTGAGTCTTGAAATAGTATTCAGGATGTTGAAAAATAACGATAAAATAAACGAATCTCCCTTTAGGGAAGTTCCCTTGCCGCGGTTTAACCCTTTCAGCGATCTCTACGATTTCGCCGCCAGGGTTCACGACCATAAGGGCAGCATGAGCATTTTTACGATCGGAGGAGGCGTCCCGCGCAACTGGGCGCAGCAAATATCGCCGTTATTCGATATAATGCATCTCGGCGGGATGCGGATCGATCCTAAAATTTATTCGCGCGGCGTGAGAATCTGCCCGGAACCCGACCACTGGGGAGGGTTATCGGGCTGTTCCTACGAGGAAGGGGTTTCCTGGGCTAAATTCATACCTGTATCCGAGGGCGGCAAATACGCGGAGGTTAAGGCCGATGCCACGGTAGTATTGCCGTTTCTTATTAAGGGAATTGTACAACGGATAGAGAAATCGAAATCTCCTGAATAGCGACTGGAAAATATATTCGTGAAGATGAAAATCGCTTATTTTACAGAATCGCTTCCGCCTTTGATCGACGGTGTCAGCCATACTCTCGGTAATTTGCGAAAATCGCTCGATTCGAGCGGTATCGATTATAAGTTCTATTCGCCTTTTATGCCGGAAGAGCGTTCTTGGGAAGGACGGGTAACGCAAATAACCTCGGTGCCGTTTCCGTTTTACAGGAAATACCGTGTTTCCTTACCGGCCTTTCACGATTTGAGTAATTCCCTCGATCGCTTCGAGCCCGATCTGATTCATATCTGCAGCCCCTTTCTGCTGGGAATGTCCGCGGCACGTTACGGCCGGGAAAAGGGCATTCCGGTAGTGAACTCATTCCACACGAGATTCGTCTCCTATTTAAAATATTACGGTTTCGGATGGTTTGAAAAATACGGCTGGGTTTATCTCAGGTGGTTCTATAATAAATGCGATAAATGCTTCGTCCCGTCCGAAGCGACGATACGGGAGCTTCGATCTAAAGGGCTTCTGAACCTCGAACTTTGGAGCCGGGGAATCGATACCGAACGATTCTCCCCCGTATTCGCCGATCTGAGCCTAAAAGAGCGATGGTCGCCCGATGGGAATCCAATCGCGGTTTATGTCGGCAGGCTTGTGAAGGAAAAGGATGTCGAAACCCTCTTGAAAGCTCATTCTATTCTTCGAGACAAGGGAGTGGACTATAAGCTGGTTTTTGTCGGCGACGGCCCCATGAAAAAGCAGATAACGAAGAAAGCTCCCGACGCTATACTGGCCGGGCATCTCGACGGCGACGATCTCTCGCGCGCTTACGCCTCATCCGATATCTTCGTGTTTCCCTCAACCACCGAATCTTTCGGCAATGTAGCCCTGGAGGCGACGGCATCGGGATTACCGGCGGTGGGCTCTACCGAGGGAGGAATCGGGGAAATCATCCGGGACGGCGAAACAGGATATACCGTTTCTCCGGGGGATCATCATGGTTTTGCGGAGCGAATGGAGACGCTTCTAACCAACGACTCCCTGAAAAACTCCATGTCCGCGGCGGCAATAGATTTCGCGTCGACAAGAAGTTGGGATAATATCAATAAAGGACTTTTTAAAAATTACGAGGAATTGATATCGCGAAGTAGAGAACGAACCGGGCGAACCAAAGGGAGCAAAGCGGATATTACTCATTCCCTGCTCTGAGTCGTCATCCACTCAAGAAATTGAAATCAGTCAAATGAATACAAAACGGAAAATAATCTTCCTCAATAGAAAAAATCCGAATTCGATCGGCGGCGTGCAACGTCATATCGCCAGGCTCTGCGCGGGATTATCGAAATCGTTCGAGATCGAAAAGATAGGCTGGAGCGGCCCTGAATGGAGCGCCCCGATTTATTTCCCTTATTTTTACTATAAATCGATGGGCAACGGAGCGGAGCTTCTGCATTGCGATGACGCGGTAACTGCCCTGGTGGGCGCTAAGATCGAGAAAAATTCGGGAAAAAAAGTAGTAGCCACGGTTCATGGCCTCGACGTTATCCTGCCTATCCCCTGGTACCAGGAGCGATTGAAAAAAGCGTTGCCGAGAATAGATAAGATCGTTTGTGTAAGCCGGGCTACCGCTGAACAGGCAAAAAAACGAGGTGTTTCCAACGAAAAGATCGAGATTATCCCCAATTCCGCCGAGAGCGTAAACGGATTTTCTAAGAAAAGCGAAGAATCATTCCGAAAATTCGAAAATCGAACCGGAATCGATCTTCGCGGCAAAACAGTGCTCTTCAGCCTCGGCCGTCCCTTGCGGCGTAAAGGATTCGATACTTTCATCGAGAATGTTTTCCCATTTCTACCCGAAAACTGCGTTTATATCATCGCCGGTCCCGCCCCGAAAACGCCGTCGTGGATAAAAACTCTAAAACCGGTTCTGGGCAAAAAATATCATCGTCTGCTGTTGCTCGCGTCCGGTTGTGATACGGTACATGAGAAACTTATCGAACTTTGCTCTTTTCCCCGGCTGCATTATCTAAACGAAGTCTCCGACGAACTTCGCGATACCATTTTCGCATTGAGTGATCTTTTTATCATGCCCAATCGCAGAGTAGAGGGGGATATGGAGGGGTTCGGCATTGTCGCGCTGGAAGCCTCGGCAAGAGGAATCCCGGTTATCGCCACCGGCATCGAAGGAATCACCGACGCTGTTATCGACGGGCGCAACGGATTTTGCGTGGGAGAGGGCGACAGTTCGAAAATGATCGATATTATAAAGTCATTTATCGATGATCCCGATAAGCTCTCCGATTTCGGAAAAGAGGCGAAAAAATTCACCGAAGATAACTTCTCGTCGTCGAAAATCCACGCCAGGTATTCAGAGGTCTTCAGCGAACTGCTTGACGGCAACGGAAGATAGCAGACTAAGCCTGTTCACTTTATAATGAAAAATTCCCAGTTCAAACGATGGTTGGATCGCTACAGTATCGGGCGGCTATTACGGCTCGTTTCTATAATAATACCGCTGGCTCTTGCCGGAAATATCGCTTATCTGGTCATATCGACCGATTCCGATTTCCTCGGTCAGATCGGACGATTTGATTTCCGCTTTTTCGTTCTAGCGGTTCTACTCGCCCTCCTCCCCTGGTTCGGACAGAGCGTGCAGATCCTTATATGGGGTCGCGTGTTCGATGTAAAGATCACGCCGTTTAAGGCATTCAAAACGGTACTCGCCTCGGATATAGGCGCGGCCATAACCCCCACTATGCTCGGGGGCGGTTACGCCAAGCTCGGATTTTTAATAAACTACGGTTTCGCCCCGGCCCGGGCGACACTGGTCACATTTCTGGGCAGTCTTGCCGATACCATTTTTTTTGCCGTAGCTTTACCGCTGGCCGTTTACCTTACAAGTACCTGGGAAAATCCCCATATCCTGAAAATCTGGCACGGTCTCATTTCTAATTGGCCGGTAGCGATAGCGGTTGGTCTGACTCTTCTCGGCCTATTGATAATTATCAATAGATTTAGAAAAGGAGTGACCAATCCCGATAACGACTCCGCCTCCAGCCAAAGCATATCTTCGAAAATCCGCCGGGGTTTGAGCAGGTTCAAAAACGATCTCGCCGCCGCCTCCGGCTTTGTCGCCAAGAACGGCAAGGCGGCATTCCTTGCCTGCGTCCTGTTCGCGGGTATAGGATGGTGCGGCCGTTACGGAGCCATTTCGGCGCTGGTGATGGGACTCGGTTACACTGTCGATCCTGTTCTTTTCTTCCTGCTTCAATGGGTGGTCTTCACGACCATGACCATGATTCCCACGCCGGGCGCGATCGGGGGAGCGGAGCTATCGTTCTCCCTCATCTATAACGGCCTGATTCCGGGTGAGGCTATTCCGATAATGACAGCAGCATGGCGGTTCGTCACATTTTATACGACGGTCGGGCTGGCGTCGATTATATTCGCCGTATCGAGAATGAAAATCTTCTCCCGAGGGAACGAGCAACCCGATTCATCAATCGCGGAGGATTCCGAAATCCAGAAATAACGATACTTTCAGACCGGAGCGTTTTTGATAATACTCGGCAATGATAACCTGCTCAAGGCTAATTCGGCCGCCATATTAAACAGCAGTCAGTCTAAAACCCCGTGCGGTAACGACCCCTGGGTGAAAACAACAGCCGTCGCGAGTAAGAATCTGATAGAGTCCGGATATACTATCATAACCAGCCTGGGGCTGAATACCTGGGAGTTGTCCGTTTATCTTGTTTCACGTTACGGGGGAAAGCAGATAATTATCAGCCCCGAGACCGATGATAATGATGGCCGATCGATCTTTAACGAGACCATCCGTCAATTCAAGCTCGATCCCGATCTTGCGGCCATGGTTTTCGTCAAACCGGCGGAGCATTCCGGCAAGCCTAAAGCCAACTGGTATAATCGGGATAAGGCCGCTGTCAATATGGCTAAGATTCTGATTCCAGTTTCCATACGGGCGGGCGGCAAGCTTGAGAAGCTGATAGAGAATGAATCCGGGCAAAAACCTATAGAGACGAAATTTACAGTCGAATACCGCAAGCCGATCGTCTCCCCGCCCCGCTATTCGAAAGAGGATATCGGTTTCGACATGGATAATCGGGATTACCTCACGCACTGGATAAGAACCTGCCATGGTCCCTGGCCGGGACAATCTAAATTTGAATATTACGAATCTCTTTTGAATTCCAGCTCCGCTTACCCGAACAACGCTTTTAAGACTTTGAAAAATATCGCGGATGAGATGACGATCCGGGCATCGGCGAAAAGAATTCGCCGACAGGAACGTGTAATCGGGTTTACCGAATCGGACCCGATAGAAGTATTATCCCGAATGCGCTGGCTTCCCAAACGGACCAACTGGAATTTCGAACCGTACGGTATCGCTATTCGCAAACAGGCCGCGATGAAGCTCGGCGTCAAACCGGTATTTTACGGGGATTCCAACGATTACGACGCTTTACCCGAAGAAAAGCGGCCTTATTTTCAATCGCGGGGGGAAAAAGATGTCGACTGGAGCGAAGAGAAAGAATGGCGGCATTTGGGGGATCTCGATCTGTCGAACATTCATGCCGGGGATTACATATTCCTGGTCTGGAGCCAAGACCAGGCGGACCATCTGCGCAGGATTGTCGAAAACGGGGTCAGGGTTTTATCCAAAATTCGGGAGGATGAGGAAGCGTAAGCCGTTTAAAAAACTTGACGCTATTAAGTTTCCATTTCTATAATAGTCGGAAATTAAGAAACGATCTTTTAAAACCCAAGACCCGCGCTATTTTGTTAAAGAGAACTTTTTCTCGCGCAGATATTGACAACTTCATTCAGGAGGCCAAATAATGAGAGAGCAATGGGATAACAGGTTCGCTTTCATCCTGGCGGCTATCGGCTCCGCTATCGGTCTGGGAAATATCTGGAGATTCCCTTATGTATGTTATCAGAACGGCGGCGGCGCGTTCTTGATCGCCTACATAATCGCCCTCCTGACAACCGGAATTCCGTTGCTCATACTTGAATTCGGACTCGGGCATAAGATGGAGGGGGCTTCTCCGTTATCATTCGGCAAAATCAGGAAAAAGCTGGAATGGTTCGGCTGGATCCCGGTGCTTATAGGGTTTATGATTGTCACCTACTATTCGGTAATAATGGCTTACTGTATAAAATACGGGATAGCGTCGATAACGCAAGCCTATGCCGCCGATCCATCCGGCTATTTTTTCAATGAGACCCTGGGGATAACCTCCGGCCCCTTCGAATTCGGGGGGTTCACCAAGCAATTCATGTGGCTGGCGGGCGGGCTTGTCGTCTCCTGGATCTGGATCATCTTCTCGGTCTGGAAAGGCGCCAAGACCGTGAGTAAGGTTGTTTATTTCACCGTGCTTGTACCCTGGCTTCTGCTGATTGTCTTCGTCATCCGCGGCGTCACGCTTCCGGGGGCGATGGACGGACTAGCCTATTACCTGACCCCCGATTTCTCAAGACTGCTCGATCTCAAAGTCTGGATGGCCGCCTACACCCAGATTTTCTTCTCGCTGTCGGTCGGTTTTGGAATCATGATCGCTTATTCGAGTTTCCTGCCGCGCAAGACAGACCTGGTCAATAACGCTTTTATCGTCGGGTTCGCCGACGCTCTGACCGCGTTCGTGGGAGGGCTGGCGGTATTCGGCGCCCTGGGCTACCACGCGCATATTCTGGGAAAACCTATCGATCAACTGAGCGATATCGCCGGACCGGGGCTTGCGTTTGTTACCTACCCGGCCATCATCGCCAATCTGCCGTTGGCTCCTATGTTCGGGGTTCTGTTTTTCCTGATGTTATTAACCCTGGCGATCGATTCCGCCTTCTCGATGGTGGAGGGTTTGACCGCCAGTATCATAGACAAATGGGGTTTCTCGCATCTTAGAGCGAATCTCACCGTCTCGATTACCGCCCTGGTGATCGGCATGGTCTTCTGCACAGGCGCGGGGCTTTTCTGGCTGGATATACTTGACCATTTCATGAACTATCTCGCCCTGGGGATATCGGTGCTGGGGGCATGTATATTTATCGGATGGACTTACGGCGCCGGGACTATCAGAGGCTACGCCAATTCATTATCGGATTTCGGCGTGGGAAAATGGTGGGAGATAAGCATCAAATATTTCACCCCTATCCTGCTTGTAGTATTGATCGGAAACGAAATATTAGACAGGATCAAAGGCTCTTATGAGAATTACGGAAGGCTTCCGGAATTTTTAGCCGGATGGCTGATCCTCGCGCTACTGGTCGCGGCCTCGTACCTTATGTATAAATCAAAAGGAAGGAATTAATCATGCCGATATCAGCCTGGATAATGTTGTTTGTAAACGGCGGGATACTCCTGGGAGGGCTGGTTTTCTGCGCCCTGCGGAGCGGACGGAAATAGGGTTGTTGGGTTTTGCGGAGTATCGGGCAGACGGGGATATTTTGGGACTAACGTAGCAACTCGGCATGGAGCTTAAGCCGAAGGAGAAAGAAAAGTAGATTGTTCATCGTTAATTTTGACTTTACTTTACAGGCGCAATCTAGTTATGTATTGGCAAAATCCCGCCAACCCCCGGCTCTTATCAGCAATCCGTCGAAAAGAAATCAAGAATTGACCTTATGTCTATATATAGACCCATAATGGCGTTAATATTCGGAACTTTCCATGTTTTCTATAAGTTTAGCAAGTTAATGCAGATATTACTTGAATTATCCGGTAAATATCCTACATTGTTCTTTGAGACGATACTTTTTTATGGAGGTGAAGAGTAAGAAAACAAGTTTTTGACAAATAGTGTAAATCTTAATCCTTTCTTTGGAATTGTTTATAATGTTTAAGGTAAAGACGGTTCGATGCATCCGCCCCGAGGCAAATAACCTTTTTCAAAGATGAGAAACGAAAGAGGCAAGAATGCAATCGAGCAATTTGTACGTGGGAAATCTTTCCTACTCCGTAACAAGCGAAAATCTTAGAGAACTTTTCTCAAACTATGGCGCGGTAAAAGACGCCAAGGTTATCGGCGACCGTGGTTTTGGCTTTGTAGAGATGGAAACAGTCGAGGATGCCGCCAAGGCTATCGAGGGTTTGAACGAAACCGACTATGAAGGCCGTACTCTTAAAGTCAACGAAGCTAAACCTCGCGAGGACAGAGGAAGCCGCGGCGGTTATCAAAGAAGATAACTAAACGCGGAATAGACTTCTAAGAATCCTAAAATCTCGACTTTAGCTTGAGTTTGCTTCCAAGCAAAAATGAGTTTAAAGCGATATTATAGGGGAAAGCTGTTCGGCTTTCCCCTTTTTTATTAAAGCTAAATTAGCCGTTATTATCCCGATCCGCATAATCCGACATCTATAAAACACCTGGTTTCCTAATTATATGTTGTCAGAAGCTTCTCAATGGAATTCGTTAAATCTTAAGAGACGGTATTATTATTTCAAGTTAAAATCATCTCATATTCAAATGCCTCTTGATTCGTGTTGACTTCAGCTCCCCGGCATGATAAAAAAAACCGATGTTTAGCGAGCATGTTGGCCGCCGAAAGGAAATTGTATGAGATTCTGTACGGCTATAAATTGCGTGGATGGACGAGTTCAACTGCCTGTAATCCGGTATCTACAGAAGCGGTTTGACGTCGAGTATGTCGATACGATTACCGAAGCCGCCCCGAACCTGATACTATCCAGCCAGGAAAATCGCGGCGCGCTTAAGTCGATTAAGGAAAGACTGAAAATTTCGATTGATCGCCATAATTCGGTCGGCATAGCTGTCGTCGGGCATCACGATTGCGCCGGCAATCCGGCGAGCGAGAATGAGCAGATCAAACATCTGCGAAAAGCGATTCAAACTCTTCGAAAACAACGCGATACCATCGAAGTAATAGGCTTATGGGTCAGTGACAAATGGGAAGTTCATGAAATCCCGGAACATGATGTCGGCCGCTAAGCTTTCAGGTTTTGAAATCTTTATGTCTTGATTCCTAATCGATTCGAATCTAAATCCTTGAAATCTCTATCTTGACTTACTCCGCTTCCTGGCGAATTTTTTGAAAGGGCCTTTTGGGAAGCTCTGGCGTTTTGATGAGCGGCCTTTTGAAAAATTTCGTTTCGGAGCTCTTTCATCCGTCGAATTTTCGTTCTGTAAATTCAACAGATCGGCTTCCTTTAAAAGGCGCTTCTCGGAAGGCAGGTCAGGCAGAGCCGAAATCGTCAATTTGGTTTTCATGAATCTCTCGATATCCCTGATCGATCCTTTTTGATCGGTATTGGCGAAAGAGATGGCGTGCCCGGCTTTTCCGGCGCGGCCGGTGCGGCCGATACGGTGAACGTAATCTTCCGAGTTCGCCGGCATATCGTAATTGACCACCAGTTCGATTCCCGAGACATCGATTCCACGGGCGGCGATATCGGTCGCTATGAGAACCTGGTATTTTCCCCGCTTGAATCCTTCCAGGGCGCGCCGCCTTTGCACCAGGCTTCGATCGGAATGAATTTCAGCCGCTGCGAAACCCATATCCTTTACCGTGACGGTCAATTTACTGGCCATCCGTTTTGTCCGGGTAAAAACAAGCACCGGACCGGAACGCTGTTTGAGATGGACCGCTAAAAGCCGCCTCTTATCCTGGTTCTTGATGAAAAACATTTCATGGCTGACCTCGGCGGGTGTCGCGCCGGAACGGTCGATCTCGATGCGGGTCGGATTTTCCATGAGTTTTCTGGCGATAGCCTCGATTTCTTTCGGCATGGTCGCTGAGAACAGCATCGTCTGGCTCTTATCGGGAAGCGATTTCATTATTTTCTTGATGTCGGGCATGAACCCCATATCGAGCATCCGGTCGGCCTCGTCTAAAATGAAGACCTCGATATTAGCGAGATTGACAGTTCTTCTTTCGATATGATCCAGGAGCCGTCCGGGGGTGGCGATAATAACGCGAGGATTCCTTTTAAGAGCGTTTATCTGTAAAAACATCGAGGCTCCACCGATCAAAACTTCCGAACGCATATTTACCGAGCGGCTAAAAGCCTGAAGCGATTCATCCACCTGAATGGCCAGCTCGCGAGTCGGGACTAAAACAAGTCCGGCGCCTCTTTTGGTTTTTGACAGACGCTGGAGCATGGGAATGCCGAATGCCAGAGTCTTGCCGGAACCTGTTTGGGCGATGGCGATAATATCGTCCCCGCGAATGCCAACCGGTATCGCTTCTTTTTGAATGGGAGTCGGATTCGCGAAGTTAAGTCGATCGATCTCCCTCATAAAGCTCGGGGCGATGCCCAGGCCGTAAAATCCGTTTTCCGCTTGTTTGTTTGCGCTTTTACTACCGTTGCTTTTCCGGGCAGTGTCGCGCACTTGTTGTTCTACTTTCAATTAATCCTCTTTAACGTATACAATATAACGTCTGTTTCGGGGTTATTAGTCTTGGGCAATTAAGGGATAAATCGTTGGATGTCAAGGGAAAATGACGATTTTGGGGGAAATTCGCGCGGAATAGGGGTGAAGGTGTGGCGGGGTATGGAGTTAGGGCGGGGGCGGGTTGTCGTAGGTCAGGAGCTGAAAGCTCCTGACAATGATGCTTTTAATATGTCGTCAGGAGCCCTTTAGGCTCCTGACCTACCTGCCTTGTCGGTCGAAGGGACCGAAGAGATCATCGTGGCTGATGGCTGGGCGTTCTACATAAGCGAGTACATCGAGATGTTCACTCCCAAGGATGGCGGAGAGCCGTTCGAGGTGCGTGGGAAGATCATCGAGGTCTGCCGGAAACAGCCCGACGGGTCGTGGAAGTTCGCGCGCGAGATCTGGAACCTCAATAGCCCGCCGGGCTAGGGGGTTTGTTGACAAAGTAACCCCGACTGGAAAGTCGGGGCTATTAATTTAAATAATTTCCTATCCCCTTTAATAGCCGGGGCTTTCCAGCCCCGGATTTTATAAAGGTATTTGAATTAACATGGTTATTCGGCTTTTTCAACACCCCTTGGGAGTGAGGTCTCTTCCGATCGCGACATAGGTGGCTCCGCCGGTTTGCGGGGTAGTTTGTCCCGAACCCAGCGCAAACGGGCTGGATTATAGAACGCATATTACTTGACATAATAATACATATGTTGCCTCTATATATAGGAGGAGCTTATTGTCTTGATTTTTGTTGACATGGATTATGGGGAAAGCTATCATGTTATTAAAATAGTTTGTATAGTATTTCTTTTGCAGCGAATTTGTGACAGGAGATAAAGTGGCCAAGCACTCATTTACACCTTTTCAGCGCTACGCTGTGTATACTGTTCACGGTGAAAAATGTTACCTGTGCTCAAAGCCTATAGATTTGAAAACGATGGAGGTAGATCACATCATTCCTGAGCAATTACTTGATGAACCAGACAGTTTAATGTCGGTTTTACAGGACTTTAAACTTCCCGAAGACTTCGATTTAAATTCTTATCATAACTGGCTCCCTGCGTGTAGACCGTGTAATAACGAAAAATCTAATCTAGTTTTTAAACCAGCTCCGATTATCCTCACCAGACTTCAACATGCGGCCACAAAAGCAGGTAAAGCAGCCCAATTAGAGCGCGAAACAATTACTACTCAAAAGTTATCACGTGCCTTAAACATGTTAGAGCGCGCCAAAGAGACAGAAGAATTAGAATCAGAATTAATAGAACTACTGGTAGCCTTTCACGAAAAGAACCGAACACCTGAAGTATTGGGCGATCCCATTAGGTTGACACCACTTTATGAGGTTCTCAGCGAAGAAAACGGAATCAGGGTGGTTCGTGGGCCACATGGCGTTGGAGGAGGCCCAGTCAATCCGAATTCTCAAGGCGGTTTTGTTTGCCCAACCTGTGGGCATAGTGCATGGAATGGTACTCACTGTGTAATTTGCGGGGAAATGAGCGATGACTGATGTTACGGCTAAGTCTCATATCAAGTCGATTCAACGGAAGACTAGCCTTCGCCGCTGGGCTAAACCATATTGTGGAAGGATATTCTAATAATGGCAATAAACATAACAAACAATACAGTTTTCATATTAGGAGCAGGTTTTTCAAAATGTGCAGATCTACCTGTTCAAACCGAGTTTTCTTCGCTTTTAACTTCAAACGAATTTAACACTAAAATTGACGAGGCTATCACGAGGGCAATTGAGAAATTCCTAAAAGATGTGTTTGGATGGAAAAACGCTAGAGAAATTCCATCTTTAGAGGATATTTTTACTTTTATTGACCTTTCATCAGGAAGTGGGCATCATTTAGGAATAAAATACACTCCCAAGCTATTAAGAGCCCTAAGGCGAATGCTTATTTACAGAATTTTTCAAATTATTGATCACCGTTTTAAATATTCTAATGACATTGAAAAACTTCTGAAGTTTCATGAAAAAGATAACTGTTCATATATAGTAATGAATTGGGACATCGTATTAGAACAGCAGTTGCGGAAAATTGACAAAAATAAAATGATTAACTACATAACGCCATCATATGATTGGAACAATAATAAAAGAAGTGATTCGGGGGGAGGAACAAAAATTTGTAAAATGCACGGTTCAAGTAATTGGGTTTACTGCGAAAACTGCAAAGCACTATTCTATCATCTTGACGAAAAAATATCCCTCCATAAAAAAGTTGGGCTCATAAAATCTGATTTCAGATTGTTTGATGAAAGGTTTACGGACAAATATTTTGACGCATCACTTGGAATTAATCCTGATGAAAAAAAATGTAAGATATGTAACAACAGCGTTGCTTCGCACATAGCGACATTTAGCTATAGAAAATCTTTTAGAACCGCAGCTTATCCCGCTATTTGGTCTGAGGCAGAAAATATTTTAGCAAATTCCATGAAATGGATTTTCATAGGCTATTCTTTGCCAGAGGCAGATTTTGAGCTTAAACACCTGATTAAAAATGCTGAACTTAGATTCAAACATAAAAATATTAAGCGTGATATTGATGTTGTAATTTATAAAGACGATAGCACAAAGAAAAAATATGAAAGATTCTTTGGTAGTGAGAAGGTAAATATAACTCTACGCGGCTTAGCAGATTATGTATCAACTTTATAGAAAGACAATTAAGAATGCAACTCCCAGGGAATACCTTATTTGAAGGTATTTGCGAGGTGCTTTAAGGGACTGGGAGGAGAAATCTTCCCAGCACCCGACCTGGGTAAATCAGCGCACTTAACAAATAAAGCCACCTGACTTTCTCCAGGGACTTCGCTCTGTAAGCTATGCTTCATCAACTAATTCCCGGCTCTTTCCCCCCCTAAAACCACCGCCCCCGCATCCACAGCGACACATTCACCAGCCCTATCAGCACCGGCACCTCCACCAGCGGGCCGATTACCGCCGCGAACGCCTGTCCGCTGTCGATTCCGAATACCGCCACCGCCACCGCTATAGCCAGCTCGAAATTATTCGATGCCGCCGTGAACGACAACGACGCCGTTTTCGGGTAATCCGCGCCGATCTTTTTGCTCATAGCGAAACTCAAAAAGAACATGACCACAAAATAGATCAAAAGCGGCACGGCTATCCGGACAACGTCGAAAGGAATGGAGATGATGACATTACCTTTCAGGCTGAACATGACCACAATGGTAAACAGCAGGGCTATCAAAGTGATGGGGCTGATTCTTGGTATGAATACCGAATGATACCATTTCTTGCCCTTAAGACGGATCAGCGTAATCCGGGTAATCAGCCCGGCCAGAAACGGAATGCCGAGATAAATAAACACGCTTTTCGCGATCTGCCCGATGGTGATATCGACAGCGATACCCTTAAGCCCGAACCACTCGGGCAGGACGGTTATAAAAACCCAGGCGTATATACTGTAGAAAAACACCTGGAAAATACTGTTGAAAGCGACAAGCCCGGCGGCGTACTCGGAATCGCCCTCGGCCAACTGGTTCCAGACGATCACCATGGCGATACATCGCGCCAGGCCGATCAGGATCAGGCCGGTCATGTAATCGGGATGGTCGGGAAGAAAAACGATAGCAAGGACAAACATGAGGATGGGGCCGATAACCCAGTTTTGCACCAGGGATACGAGCAATATCCGCCAATCCCGGAATACTTTCCCCAATTCCTCGTACTTGACTCTCGCCAGCGGAGGATACATCATGAGGATCAACCCGGCGGCGATGAGGATATTCGTAGTTCCCACCCTGAATCCGCCGATAAATCGCTCCATTCCGGGCAGGAGATAACCGGCGCCGATACCCACGGCCATGGCCAGGAATATCCATAATGTCAAAAAACGATCCAGAAATGATAACTTTTTCCGCGCTATCCCGCTCATTTATTGTCTCCTTTACCGTATATCATGCCGCAACGAATATATGATAAATACAGCAACAATGTCTATAAGGTTGTCTTACCAAAAATCGGAAAATTTTTATCCCGGTGTTTGCGGTCGGACCCTATCGCCCTAACGGCTAATTGTGTTGATCAGCCCAAGCGTCATATTGTAGCCGTTTTCATGGTCTCTGCCTCCCACCGAGACGCCAAAGGACAACCCTGTTTGCCTGTATAGTTTCAGCTCCCCTCGATAACCCAGTCCCACCGTTTGGTAAGCGGAAGAGGCGAAGTATACTACATGCTCATAAAAGCTATCCGTCCGATATCCGATACCGAATTCCCAAATTCCCCCTCCGGAAATCATCGGAAATGAATCAAACAAACGTCCGTAAAAAAACATTCTCTCATCTCCCAGCTCCACGCCTAAGGACGGGGCGATCTCGAACTTTTCATCGAGAGGACCGCTCGCCTGATAAAACCAGTATCCGTCGTCATTGTCATCATAAAGGAGTAATCCCGTATCGATACTCATCATAGGCAGGGTCGTTCTAACCGATGGAATAATGTATATCGCCTTAATTGTCCTTTCTCTCGGTCCCCAATAATCCGGTCCGGGCGGCGGCATATCCGGCCAAATATTGTCCTTATGATAATACTCCAACGACCCGAAAGTGCATCTGACGCTGATCATCGAAACGGGCGAATACGATATCCTGGATGCGTATTCCTTGAAGTATAGGCCATCGGACCCGACATTGCCTCTCCACTTTGACGAAAACGGAGTCACTTTTGTACCTACTCCCGCCGCCGACTCGATAACAATATAATCTCCTCCATTGACCGCGGAGATAGAAATTAGTACCGTAAAAACCGAAATTGAAAATACTCTCATAGTTTTATCCCAAGCCCATAATTACATACAACAATACTGGAGGAATATTCCACAAAAAATCACGAATATCAGTCGTTTTTAATCGAACGGAGCTAAATTATTGTTAAAATAACTCAACCGGTATAATATCCACGATTGGTTTTATCCCGGTGTTTGCGACGAATCATCGGATGGACGTTTGATGTCGTCGAGCTTATTATCCAGCGACGTTCTCAAAGACGGATCCTTGGTGAGTACTACGATGGAGATCCTTCGATTTCTGTGATCGTAAGGATTATCCTCGATCATCGGCCTGTTGGCGGCGAAACCGCGGATCTCGTAGATCTGGTTCTCCCTCAATCCCCCCGGTTCCATGTATTTCCTGGTATTATTAGCCCGGTCCGCGGAGAGTTCCCAGTTGGTATATTTCGCGCCGTAAGAATACTTCCGGCTATCGGTATGCCCCTCGACAATAATCTTATTGGGAATCTTACCCAACTCCTCGGCGATCACCGAGAGAATTACGGTCCCTTTGCTTGAAAGCTTGGGGCTTCCCAGATCGAAGAAATACGAAGAATCGCTATCGGTCTTCGACGCTTCGATAAGTTCTATGCGCAACCCCTCCTGGGTCATCAGAATCTCCACGTGCTCCTTGATCGATTCGAATTCAGGGATTTGCATCAGCGCGTTTTCCAGGCGGTTGCCTATTCTCTGGAGCTCCTCTTTGGTAGCGTTATCTCCGGCCATCGACGGAGCGGGTGTTCTAAGATTATTCAGTGAAATACCCGAACCGCCCTGGAGAATCGAACTCTGTCCCTTCTTTCCCCAGTTGGCAGGATCTCTAAAGTAACCGGCAACATTATCCTTAACATTCTGGTCCAGGCCCACGATCCACATTACCAGAAAAAAAGCCATCATGGCGGTTACAAAATCGGCGTAGGCAACCTTCCACGACCCTCCGTGATGCCCCCCATGAGGGGCCGCTTTCTTTACTATTATTATTGGCCGTTGTTCTTCGGAGTCCATCCGCTATCCTCGTTCCCTGCTCTGACGGCAGGCTTCCTCCAGCTCGATAAAACCGGGCCTTGCCGTTGACGATATGGATCTTCGGCCAAGTTCAACCGCGATTGACGGGGCCATGCCTTTGTGAAAACCGAGCAGGGCCTGTTTGACGATTCTGTAGGCCTGTTGCCTATCCTCGTTCATGGTTTCCATATTTGTCGCTAAGGGTCCGACAAACCCGTAGCACAATAATATCCCGAGGAACGTGCCGACCAACGCCGCGCCGACCTTATGCCCTATCACCTCGGGAGGACCCCCGATGGCGCCCATGGTGATTACCACGCCTAAAACAGCCGCGACAATTCCCAGGCCAGGCAACGAATCGCCGACCTTGGCCAGCGCGATTGCCGGTCTTCCGGTTTCCTGATGATGCACCTCGAGATCGGCGTCGATTAAAGCCTCGAGGTCATGCGCGGGCACTACACCTGACTGGATCAAGCGCATCGTATCGGAGAAAAAATCTACCAGATGATGATTCTCCAAAAATTCCGGATATTTGGAGACGACGTTGCTTTCATGTGGATGCTCTATATGCGTCTCGAGGGCCACAAGCCCGTCCTTCCTGGCTATCTGAAAAATCTCATAGAGCATTACGAGTAAATTCGTATAAGTCTCTTTCCCCGGCGGCGAACCCAGGGTCTCCTTCATCTGACTTAACATCAATTTGAGGGTTTTTATAGGAAGCGACACGAGTATCGATCCAACCATACAACCGCCGATGATCAAAAATTCCGCGGGTTGAAACAATACGAGAAGATGACCGCCCTCCCATATAAATCCGAGTATCACCGACAGCGTCACAATGATAAAACCGATTATTATCAGCATACTACCCCGTCAATCCTCCGAACATCCTTCAACTAAGTATCCGTATCTATTTTATTCGTCAGTTTCGGGAGAAAATGAAGCCCTCCGGGAAATATTGCCATGCTCCCTCAAGCACTGCCCCTTTGTTGCCGTAATTGACTAATTACCAGTCGGATACGAAAACGCGTGGTCGTTCGCATGGCGAGTTTTAGCGGGAATGTCCTCAACTGGTTCTAATAACCGGGGTAAAATCGTGAGAATGAGGCCGATTTGGATTTCTATACATTGACTAATCTCATAAATAGCGAAAAATAAATTGACTTTTACATATTATTTTCGTTACAATTGAAACAATATTACGAAAGTTGACGTAATTTTCAGGTAGATTTTGTAACCGTCGAAACGGAGAGGAACTTGATGAGCATTCTTATTTCAAATCCAATACCGTACCAGGTGGCTGTATTTCGCGGCGGGAAAGGTATATCTAATACCTGAATTAAGACTATTGCCTTTTAACCCGCCGCGCCCTCCGAGGTCCGGCGGGTTTTTTATTACCGTCGAACAAACTTAAAAACATTAAACGACGAGAGAATGATGAGTACCGAATTATTCGAAGACAAGATTTTCGAAAAAGAACAGGACGCGATCAGCGCCAAAAAAGCGTTCGGCATGCTGATCCCCGTCTTAAAAAAACATAAAGCGCGGCTGATATTAAGTTTTTTTCTATTGACCATCGCCACCGGTTTATCGGTGTACTGGCCGATCCTGGTAAAGAAAGCGCTCGATGTCGATATTGGCGGCGGAGATTCCAACGCGCTTTTGACCACCGTGATTTTAATCGGATTGATCCAGGCCGTCTCCCTGATCCTCTTATATATTCAACGGGTTAAACTCGAGATAATCGGTCAGGACGTGATGCTCGAGTTGAAAACGCGGATATTTTCGCATATGCTGTCTTTAAATATTTCCTATTTTGACACCCATCCGGTGGGAAGGTTGTTGGCCAGGGTAGAATCGGATACCGAATCGCTTAGAATGCTGTTCACCAATACCGTTGTCATGCTAATCAGCGATTTAGTGCTGGTTATGGGGATTTTCGGGGTGTTGTTCTATCATAGCTGGCGGCTTACTCTCGTTCTGATTCCTATATTTCCGGCCATCTTCGCGTTACTCTTCATTTTCGAGAAGAAAACAACGCCCGGTTTCCTCGAAGTGCGCAAGAAAATGGCCGAACTTACCGGTATCATCAGCGAATTAATTCAGGGTATCTCCATCATACAGATCTTCAACAGGGGGAAATGGGCCAGGAGAAAAGTCGAAGACGTCAACAGGAGAAAATTCAAATACGACGTCTATGTCAATATAGCCGTAATCCTGTTTTTCAACATAGTGATCTTCAGCCAGTATCTTATGATAGGAATCGCCATCTATTTCGGCGCTCTCTGGATACAGGCCGGAACCTTGACAGTGGGGACTCTGGGGATGTTCATTATTTTAATCTGGCGCTCCTATGAGCCAATCTACCGATCCTCGGAGCAATTCTCTATCATTCAAAAGGCGGTGGCCGGTACGCGGAGGGTTTTCGCGCTTCTGGAAAACAGGCAAATCCTGCCCGAACCGAAACAGCCTGTCCTATGGTCCGGTTTGAAAGAAGGAATAAAATTCGAGAATGTCTGGTTCTCCTACACCGACGACGATAAATACGTCTTAAAGGATGTCTCATTCGAGATCCCCAGGGGCAAGAGAATCGCGTTGGCCGGGGTGACCGGCGGAGGAAAATCGACGATCATCTCTTTGCTTTTGCGCATGCACGACCCTCAAAAAGGCAGAATCACCGTAGACGGAATCGATATCCGGGATATTCATACTTCGGATCTTCGAAGACGATTCGCGTTGGTATTGCAGGATATATTTCTTTTCCCCGGCGATGTACGTTCCAACATCTCTCTGGAGTCCGATGATATCCCCGTTGAGAAGATCGTTCAGACGGCCGAGACCGTGAACGCTCATAAATTTATAAACAGGCTTCCCGAGGGATACGATACTGAGATCTCGGAAAAGGGCATGAACTTCAGCCGCGGAGAACGTCAACTGCTCTCCTTCGCCAGGGCGCTGGCTGTCGATCCTGATATTCTAATACTGGACGAGGCTACGAGTTCGGTGGATCCGGAAACCGAGAGGACCATTCAACGATCTTTGGGCAGGCTGCTGGAGGGAAGAACATCGTTTATAATCGCTCACCGGTTATCGACAATACTTGACGCCGACGAGATTATAGTCGTCCGCCGCGGAGAGATAATCGAAAGGGGAAGCCATGTGGATCTGATCCTCAAAGACGGTTACTACGCCAGGCTTTTCCATCTGCAGTTTAAAAATAGAAACGGGGCGGTTGTCAATGTTGAATAAAATAAAATGGCTCTGGAAGTATTACAGGCGATACCCCTACGTACTGGCGGTCTTGCTTATCCTCACCCCTGTACAGGCCGCGATACATGTGACCTTACCCAGACTAATCGAATTCACGGTCGATTACGCCAAAACCGGGGTATTATCCGAAAACCGCGCCGCCGAAATCATATCGGGGTTTGGACAGAGCCTGGGGATATCACCGATAGCCGCCTTTGCGCTAACATTAATCGGCTTGGGTTTGATTTCGTTTTTCCTTTACGCTTTCGTGCAATCCCATCGCGGCTGGATGAACCTCAAGCTCGAATGGCTGTTCAGACAGGATGCGTTCGACGGCATCACTTCCAAGGGTCCCGATTTCTTCAATCGGTTTCGCACGGGCGATCTGATCACCCGACTGACCGACGATGTCGCCGAGAAATTATCGTGGTTCGCCTGCTCGGGAATATTCAGGTTTTACGAGGCCTTATTGATGGTCGTTTTTACCATTACCATGATGACCATGATCGATCCGATACTTACCCTCTGGACGGCGGGTCCGCTGCCGATTTTGATCATCGTGTTTTTTATTAGCTCGTCGATTCTGGACAAGAGGTACGACAGGCTCCAGCGGAGTATCTCCGGGTTTAACAACATAATGGAAGCCTGCTTCTCCGGAATAAGAGTTGTTAAGGCCTATGTCAGGGAAAAGGCTCAGAAAGCTAAATTCGATAGCGCGGCTCGCGATCGCCGAAGCGCCGAAGTCTCGGCTGTTAAGACGACAATACTGGTCGACTCCCTTTATTTCTATATCTGGCAGTTCGGGATAATAATCGCTATCCTCGCTGGCGGTTATAGAGTGATAAACGCCGATCTCACGTTAGGCCAGCTAATGGCTTTTATCTACTATGTGATTTATCTTGTCTTTCCCATGTTCGATATCGGCCAGTTCCTGGTTAAATCGCGTCAATCGGCGGTCTCTATCAATCGCCTCCTCGAACTGGAAAATGTGCCGCCGATGATTTCAGAGCGGGGGTATGAAAACGGGGACAAGATCGATGGTAATTTAAGTTTCGAAAATGTCAATTTTGAGTTCCCGGGTTCCGAACGTAAAATTATCGAAAATTTGAATTTTGACGCCGGACGAGGGCAGACCATTGCCCTTGTCGGTAAGATAGGATCGGGAAAATCGTGGTTGGTCAACTTAATCCCAAGGCTTGTCGATCCGACCGGGGGAACGGTCAAACTCGACGGCCGGGATTTGAGAGAGTATAGCCTCGAGGATCTCAGGAAATCCGTCGGTTATGTTCCCCAGGAACCGATCCTGTTTTCCGACACGGTTGAGAACAATATCAGATTGGGCCGTGACGATATCGACGATGAAACTATCGATTGGGCTATCGAAATCGCTCAGTTGAAAAATGAGATATCTGATTTTCCCGAGGGTCTCGATACCAAAATCGGCGTCCGGGGGATGTCGATCTCCGGCGGCCAGAAACAACGTCTGGCTCTGGCAAGAGCGTTGGTTGGGAAACCGAGGATACTGATCCTGGATGATTGTACGTCGGCTCTCGATTCCACGACCGAATCCGCCCTCTGGGATAAACTCCACGAAGTTCTGCCCGATATTACGGCCATCATCATTACTCACAGACCGGATACGCTGGAGCGTGCCGATAAAATCATCGTCCTGGAGGACGGCAGGATTGTGGAAACCGGCACCCATAACGAGCTTATGAACAACGGCGGGCAATACGCCAAAATATATCGTCGTTACAAGCTTGAAGAAACGGTTAAATAGGGTTATCTTGAGCCTGAAGGCAGGGAGGCCCGGGATCAGGTCGCGAGATTTTCTAAAACCTCAAAGGCTCGCGACCCGTATCTATTATGATGATGATACTTTGTTGGAAATAGAATTTCTTATGAGGAGGAACTGGGATGTCGAGAATATTTTATATCCCTCTGCTCGCGGTTTTGACAGGAATCGGAACGCATACGAGTGCGGAAAGTAAAAACGTGATCGAAAAACTCAAACAGAACCAAAAGATAGCCGATTTCCGCGTCGAACATATTTACGATAACGATATAGGGCAGGCCATGGGCGCCCGTTTTCGGCATATCCCCAGCGGATTTGTTTTGGATCTGCTTCGTATCCAATCGGTACCGCAGGCGTTCATCTGGGTAAACTCCCCTCCTCCGTCCGACCAGGGCGAGCCTCATACCTGCGAACATCTTCTCTTAGGCAAGGGTACGAAGGGACGGTACGTGGCTTCTCTGGAGGATATGTCGCTGGGCAGCAGTTCGGCGTTCACTATGCAGCTTCAAACCTGCTACCATTTCCATACCGCCGCCGGCACCGATATATTTTTCGAACTTTTCGAGGCCAAGCTCGACGCTTTCATTCATCCCAATTTTTCCGACGAGGAGATACGCCGCGAGGTCGCCAATATAGGTTATTCCATTGACCCGGTAGACAGCACCCTGAGGCTCGAGGAAAAGGGAACCGTTTACAACGAGATGGTCAGATCCTTTGAGAACCCCTGGTCTAATCTCAGCCGCAAGCTCGGGGATCTTCTCTATGGCCCCGGCCATCCGGTATCTTATTCATCGGGAGGACTTCCCGACGCTATCCGCACGATGACCTCGGAAGATATGCGGAAATTTATCGACGATACCTACCATCTTGACAATATGGGGATGATCGCGGCGATTCCCGATGAGATAAGTATCGATGATTTTCTAAAACGATCATCGGAGATATTCAAGCGTGTGGAACCTGACGCGAAAGCGGCCAACGATCCCGCTGCCCTGGATGATCGTCTGCCTCCTCCGCGAATTTCCGAAGCGGGGATTATAGAGCAATCGTATTTCCCTGCTGAGAACGAAAAGGAGCCGGGATTGATTCTCTATGCCTGGCCCCCATCTCTAAACCTCGATCCCAACGAGGAGCTGTTGTTGGAGCTTTTTATATCCAACCTGGCCAGCGGGGAAACATCGAATCTGTACGGGAAATTTATCGATTCTGAAACTAAAATAGTGGATATCGGTTCCAACTCGGTTTTCGGCTGGCTCGATACCGATCCCGGACAGCCGGTTTATATAGGATTTAGCAATGTCAATCGGGAAGCGACCGAAATCGAGATGATCGATTCGATAAGGACAATCGTATTAAACGAAATCAAGGCTATTTCGAATTACGCTGACGGTTCTTCCGAACTTTCCGAATTCAACGAACGGGCAAAAAACAGAATTATCGCCCGGCGGCGCGAATTGAGAAAATTCCTCAATACACCGCCGAGATTCGGGTACCGCGGCACCGGCTCGCGATGGTATTACCATTTAAAACATCTTCAGAAAAGCGATGATTTCAGGAGGAAACTCACCCTCGATAGCGAAATGAATTTCGCTGAGAAAACTCTCGGATCCGATAATAACTTCTGGAGCGAATATCTGAGTAAATGGGGATTGTCGAATACAAAACCGTTCGGAGTAGGCGCCAGGGCCAACCCTGAGATGCTGAAACAATCGGAAAAGGCGCGCAAGGATAGAATAGCGAAGTTCATATCGGATCTTAAGGATGAATACGGTATCGACAACGACGACGAGGCGCTGAGTAAATTCAAGGCTGACTACGATAGCAAAACAGCGGCTATCGAGGAAGAAGCCAAAAAGATCGCCATGCCGAAATTTGTCGATAATCCACCGCTTACACTCGATGATCAATTGCGCTATTCCGTGGAAATGCTTCCCGGCGGCGGGCCGCTTGTCGTATCGACATTCGATAATATGACCAGCGCTACGATGGGATTGGTTTTCGACCTCCATGCCGTGCCGGAATCGGACCTTCTATACATATCCGCTTTGCCGATTTTGATGATGGATGTCGGGGTGATAAAGAACGGCGAAAAATTATCCTATGACGAGATGATCGAGAGTATTAGAAAAGAAATTCTGGGCCTGGATACATATTTCAGTGTCAATAACCGCACCGAAAGAGCGGAGCTGGTTGTCAAGGGTTCCGGGATCGATATTGACGAGTCTATCCGGGCAATCGATTGGATGACAACGGTTTTGTTCGATACCGACTGGTCGGTCGAGAACCTCCCCCGCATCCGCGACGCGATCGATCTCAATCTCAAGAGCCTGCGTAATACAATGAAAATGAGGGAGGAAGCCTGGGTGCAGGACCCCGCAGGAGCGTACTGGAAACAGGATAATCCGCTGCTTTTAAGCGCTAATTCATTTTTAACAAAAATTCACCATCTGCATAGATTGCGCTGGATGCTCAAAGAGGCCGATTCTTCAACCACCCGATCCGAATTCGCGGAGTTTATAGGTTTGATCGCCGGTTTCGCTGATAAAGCAAACAGAGAACAGTTGGAAAATCTCCTGGCCGCCCTGACCACGAACGCCGAAATCGCCGAAATCGCCGAAATCGGAAAAAATATTTTCAACCGATTCGAGAAATTCACCGACAGCGCCAAATCTCTGGCAAAAGAAGCGGCGGAGGATTTACGAATTACGCTGGCCGATATCCCGGATAATTCGTTAACGGACGACTGGCAATATCTTTGCGGGCAGATCTATTCGGATCTTCAGGTAAAACCGGAAAAAGTACTTTCCGATTTGAAAAACGTTTTGGGTTTTTTAAGAAAATCCGATAATGTTCGGGGGTTTTTAATAGCCAATACCGAGAATCAAAAATCGTTAAAGCCGCGATTGAACAATCTGGTGGAGCGATTCGATAAATCACCGACGGAACGTCAGACATACAACTCCGATCAGTTGATTATCTCCCGGTTAAAATCACGAACTCCCGGCCCGGACAGGCCGGTATATGTCGGATTGATCAATCAGAATACTCGTTCCGGCGTTTTCATCAACACCTCCGCTTGCGCGAGCTACGAAACGACCGACAGCGAAACCCTTCTTAAATTCCTCTCGGCCAGGCTATACGGCGGAGGGGGCGCGCACAGCATGTTCATGAAAACCTGGGGAGCGGGGCTGGCTTACTCCAACGGTCTTCGCAGTAACGAATCATCGGGCAGGATTATCTACTACGCCGAACGCTGCCCGGATCTGGCTCAGACCATGCAGTTTGTTGTCGATGAACTGCGGAAATCGGATCAGGATCCGTCACTGGCCGAGTACGCCGTAGCCCAGGCATTTATAGGCAACCGCGCCGGATCCCGTTACGAGAGCCGCGGAGAGGCTATGGCCGCCGATATAGCCGACGGCGTTACGTCCGATGTCGTTTCCAGATTCAGGAAAAGTATTCTTAGGCTTCGCGACGACGATAATCTCGCCGAAAAACTATATTCTCGCATGGAAAATACCTACGGCGAGATCCTGCCGGGTTACGGACCGCGTGGAAAAGATGTCCCGGGGGCGATCTATTTCATAATCGGGCCGGAGGCGCAATTCCGGTTGTTCGAAAACTACCTCAAAGGTGTGGAAAGCGGCGAAACGCTCTACAAGCTTTATCCCAGGGATTTCTGGATAACCGAAGACAGATAGCCGGAATTTTAATAATCGCTCGCCCGGGTTTAACATGTTAGATAAACCAGTTGAAATTAAACTGGCCGGATTATCGCTCTTATGCTAAATTCGGAGAGTTGAATTAGCGAATGGTTTCTAATAAAGGAAAACGCAATAGTGAATAAAAATCGCGATAGCGCCGGAAAGTCGGAAGCGGTTACGCCCGGATCGAACGCTCCTTCGAATTTCATAAAGGATATTATCGAGGATATCAAGAACAATAAAAACGATAGCCGTGTGCATACCAGGTTCCCGCCGGAGCCGAACGGTTACCTTCATATAGGGCACGCCAAATCGATCTGTTTGAATTTCGGGCTGGCCGCCGAATATGACGGCCTTTGCAATCTTCGTTTCGACGATACAAATCCTATCAGGGAAGAAGCCGAGTATGTGGAAGCGATTATCGAGGATATCAGCTGGCTCGGTTTTGACTGGGGGGATCGCCTTTTCTACGCTTCCGATTATTTCGATACTCTCTACGAATACGCTGTCAAACTTATCAGCGACGGCAAAGCGTATGTTGACGATCTCACCGCCGACCAGATCAGGCAGTATCGTGGAACGCTCACAGAACCGGGCAGGGAAGGCCCTTTCCGAAATCGACTTGTTGAGGAAAACCTCGATCTCTTCGAGCGCATGAAAGCGGGCGAGTTCGAAAACGGAGCTAAGGTGCTTCGCGCCAAAATCGATATGTCCCACGGAAACCTCAATATGCGCGATCCTGTGATATACCGCATTTTGAAAGCGCCGCATCATCGCACCGGAGATAAATGGTGCATCTACCCGATGTACGACTGGGCTCACGGGCAGTCCGATTCCATTGAACGCATAACCCATTCGCTCTGCACCCTCGAGTTCGAGGATCACAGGCCGCTTTACGACTGGTTCATTCAGAATCTTGAAATCTATGCCCCCCGACAGATCGAGTTTGCCCGGCTGAATCTCACCTATACTGTTATGAGCAAACGCAGGCTTCTCCAGCTTGTGGAGGAAGGGCATGTCAAAGGGTGGGACGATCCTCGCGTGCCGACTATCTGCGGGTTGCGACGCCGCGGTTTTACTCCAAAAGCGATCCGCAATTTCGCCGAACGAGTCGGGGTCGCCAAACGCGACAGCACGGTAGATGTCGCCCTGCTCGAGCATGCAGTCCGGGAGGATCTGAATAAACATGCCCAACGGGTCATGGCTGTACTTCGTCCGCTCAAAGTGGTTATAGAGAATTATCCCGAAGATCAAACCGAAGAGCTCGACTGCGTGAATAATCCCGAAGATCCGAGCGCCGGCAAACGCAAGGTGCCCTTTTCTAAAGTCCTGTATATAGAGCGCGCCGATTTTATGGAGGACCCGCCCAAGAAGTTTTACCGTCTTGCTCCCGGTCGCGAGGTAAGGCTTCGTTACGCCTACTTTATCACCTGTACCGACGTTATCAAAGATGACAACGGTGAGATAACGGAGCTTCGCTGCACCTACGATCCCGCGACCAAAGGCGGTGATTCACCCGACGGCCGCAAGGTTAAAGCCACTTTGCACTGGGTATCGGCCGATCATTCCCTGCTTGCGGAGGTCCGTCTTTACGATCATCTATTCACAAAAGAAAATCCCGACGACGCTGATGAAGGCAAAACCTGGCTGGATAACTTGAATCCTAATTCCCTCGAGATCGTTACAGAATGCCGGGTGGAGCCGTTTGTGGCCGATTCCAAACCGGGCGACCGATTCCAGTTCGAACGTCAGGGTTATTTCTGTGTCGATCCCGATACGACCCCCGGTCATCTCATCTTCAACCGCACGGTGGGCCTGCGGGACAGCTGGGCGAAGATTGCCGGGAAGGGATAATAGTTACCAAGCAGGCACTTGGTAACTAGAAGGGAAAGTCATTTCATCGAAACATCTTGACTCTAAGAATGAAACCCTGTAATTTAAACGTGGTATTCAGCATCGTGATATCGTCTGTTTTTCAACTGAATAAGCGGTTGGATAATTTATCGAATCCTCTTGTAGGGAATTCGATAGGAGGCCGGTCATGTTACGTTCAAAATCAATCTATCTTTTGATCACATTATCGATATTATATCCGGTGTCTCCCGCGACGAATGCTCGATGCGACTGGTTTGAACTCATCGGCTCTATACCAACCTAAACGAAAGAAGGTCAGAAAAATGAAAAGGTTAACGGTAATTTCAACCATTTTACTCATTTCGATGCTATCGTGTTCAACGAATGATGGATCCAGGACTCATCCATGGGCTTCGTTCCCCGCGGGCTCCTGGGTGGAAATCCATACCTATCACCGTATGACGATGGCAGAACAAGAAGAACCATCAGTCTGGGAATCTGATTCCAGGATTACCGTGATAAATACGGAAAAGGACAGGGTCACCCTCGGGCATGACATTCCATCAATGAATATTCAGGAAGAAGCCCTACTACCCGTACCAGCAACGGACATCTTTCCCGGCGCCCGAGCGCTCGGCCAGTGGCCTCACGACATTTTCCCTATCGGTCCCGAACGTCAATCGGGAATGACACCAGAAGATAAAAATCCCTTTCCAGAAAATATGAACCTCAAAGTCTTGGAGGAGAATATAGTTATTTCTCTGGAAGGCGAAAACTACAAGACGACGCTCTTTTTGAAGGAATGGGATATTTCCACCGGAACAGGTAAGAGGCATTATACGATGAAAGCATGGGTAGCAGACGGAATTGAGCTTCCGCTCAAATGGATAATTACCTCTTCCGATGGAACTGATGATTCGGAAACAGAACTGGTGGCCCTTCAGGATATGGTGAAGATCGATGAGAAGGAACTGCCCTGTTTGATGAGTGTAACAAGGAAGAAACTGGGAGATGGTGTTATTGTGAAAAAACGCTGGAGTTCCTCAAAGGTACCCGGTTTTATGGTGAAAATGGAATCGCAATTCGAAGGAAACGGTTTTACTCTCGAGGTTCAAGAGTGGATCACGGACTTTCTTGCCCTGTAGGCCCGGAGCGGAACATCGGGAGGCAACACACGAGATATTCAATATTGTAGCGCCCACTAACATTTCTACAAAAAAAACGCGACACACGAGGACGTACGCCACGCACAGGAATGGATGCCGCATCAAGTGCAGCATGACAAAGAGGGGGTTACCGGGTGGCATGCTTTTACTCCGACCGCTGGTCGGAGGATAAATATGTAGCTGTCAGGAAGCCCCGCCAAAAGCGGGGCTGATAGCGCAGAAAAAAATGTATAACCGGGTATTTTTTCTGTTGACACGCAAGTGCCTAATCGACTAAATAAACAATAATGATATTCAATGTTAATAATACGCTTCAAAAAGGAGGTTTTCATGCGTAAAGAACACTTAACCTGGATGCTGGCGGCGGTCCTGATGATTCTGATTTCGGCGCCGGTGGGGGCGGAAGAATGGGCGATTAAGGCGGACGTATCCGAAAGCTGCAGCTGTAATCCGACCTGTCCCTGCGTCTTCGGCTCGCCGTCCACTCTCGGACATTGTGATGCGGTCGGCCTGGCGGAAATCAAAAAAGGCTATTATGGCGATGTCGTTTTAGACGGGATTTCTTTTGTCTATACCACTCGTTTTGGAAAGTGGATGAAATATACCGTCAGCGAAGAAGCCACCGATAAGCAGGCGGACGCGATCGCGAAACTATTCGGAGCGGCTTATGGAATGGGCAAAGTCGAAGTATTATCCACCACTAAGGGCCCTTTGACTATCGAAAAAACCGACGGCAATGTAAAGTTCTCGGCTCCCGGCTCGGCGGTTGAGATAGAACTGGTAAAGGGATCGGGCGGACAACCGATTGTTATCGGCAATCTTCCCGCCGAAGGAGTTCCTTTTCCTCACCTGAACCAGTATACGCAGCATAAATCCGTTACTCTCAAACACGACAGCAAAAATGAGGAATTCAGTTATTCGGGCACCAACGGCTATACAGCGAATATTGACGCCAGAGGCGGAGAATAAATAGTAGAAGCCATAAAAATCGTTAGGAGCTTTCAGCTCCTGACCTACGGCTAATAGCGGTCGGGTCGAGTGATCCGACCGCGCATCTTATGTCCTTCAACAATCTCTACCAGATAAAAAAACGTGGCGCACGAGGACGTACGCCACGCACATTTACAAGCGAATCCTAAATCATCCCCATTTGCCCTTTTTCATATGGCCGGCCAGTTCGGCGTGGATGGAGCTTAGAAGCATCTGACTGCAGTTTTTCGCCTTGGTGAAAAGCGCTACACAATTCGGATCGAGGTTGTCCTCAATACCCTCCTCGGCGATATCGGCCATATCGGTTAACAGGGATGTCAAATTCATATGAAGCATATTCGTGTACCGTGAACGCTGAACCAATTCGGCGGCATCGTCGGCCAGCTTCTCGAATTTCTCTTTGGGCGCTCCGCACTTGGGGCATTTATCGGGGGCATCGTCGCCCTCGTGAATATATCCGCACGCACTGCATCTCCACATCGTGTACTCCTTTCATCGAGTCATTTTGTGATAGAATAGCATAAACTCGATAAGTATTCAACAGGCAAATAAAGCGTCATGCGCGGGAGTGGATACCGTATCGAGCGCGGTATGACAATGCGATAAAGATCACCACGTCGTCCCGTCTTCGACGGAACTCCTCGCGATGACGTTGTCAGCATAATTCACACTGGTTACCAAACTCCAGCTTGGCAACCGATATCAGTCCGTAAAGGTAACCAAGCAGAGTTTGGTTACCAGATTGCAAAAAAGAAAGGATCGAGCGATCCGATTCTCCGTTAGCATCTACTATAAAACTTAATTCCTCTTAACCTCCAGGAACTCCTCGAAACTCTCGATCTCGCCGGACATGAACGAATCGAGCATGGAATCGATCTTTTCGACCTCGTTGGAGATAACGATTTTAGGAGCCACTATCAACTCCCTGGCCCTTTTCTCCAGATCGATCTCCTCGGCGGTTTTATCCTGCCAGTTTCGCAGATAGAGATCCTGGATCCGCAAAAAGGACGAGACTGCCACGTAAGCGTCGTCGAGATACGCGAAAAAACCATTGCCGTTTTTGGGCAGAAAATCGTCGGGTTGGTAAATATACGAGATAATCAAACCGCTGAGCCGTTTTGCCTTCAACGGCGTCTGTTTATCGTTCCAATAACCGTTTAACTGTTTCAACGTCATCGGGAGCAAAAAGATGAATTCTTTCAGGGCGCTAATTTGTTCCTCGGTAGCCGTGCCGTCCATTTTTTTGGCCACAGATTCTCTAAATAGATCATCGGTGGTGTCGGCAAGGTGTCGTAATTGATTGGCCAACGCTTTTAGCATAGTAAGTCTCCTTTATCGGGAAAACTCAGGTTTCATGTTTTTATTTTACTCCTGCTGGAGAATTCTGTCAAACCCAATTTTTTACCCCCTACCATATATACCGGCCTATCCCCCCAAAAGTGCCAAAAAAAACTTTTTGCCTGCTTTTAATTGACAAGACATGATATGCGGGATAACTTGCTGATCGTGATCGACCGGCGGCAAAAGGTGGACGCAACCGCCGAATTCAGACCGACTTACTGAGGGGATTGGGAATAGGATGAACGAAGTCCGTGTTAGAATCGCGCCGTCGCCGTCGGGTTTTCTGCATATAGGGACCGCCAGGTCGGCCCTGTTCAACTGGCTTTTTGCCCGTCGCCACGGCGGTAAATTCCTATTGAGAATAGAGGATACCGACAAGGAACGATCGTCGGATGAGATGATCGACGTCATCTTCGAATCCCTCGAATGGCTGGGCTTGAATTGGGATGAGGAACCGGTCTATCAATCGCGAAGGATCGATCTATATCGCGAACATGTCGATCGCCTGCTGGAATCGGGGAAAGCCTATCCTTGCTGGTGCAAGCCCGAGGTTCTTAAAGCCAAACAGCAGGAGGCGATGAAGAATAAGCGGAATCCCCGATACGATAGAACTTGCCACAACCTTCCCGAGGACGAGAAAAAGAGACTGATCGATTCGGGCGAGAAGTACGCGGTAAGGCTGTTTGTCGATGATGGCGCGACATCGTTCGATGACCTGGTCGTGGGAACTGTCACCAAGGAGCATAAGGAACTCGACGATTTCATTATCGCCCGTTCCGACGGCCGCGCGGTTTACAACATGGCGGTTGTTATTGACGATTACGATATGCGGATCACCCATGTCATCCGGGGCAACGATCATGTCTCCAACACATTCAAGCAGATCCTGATTTATAAGGCGTTGGATATAGAGCCGCCAAAGTTTGCTCATATACCGCTGATTTTAGGTAAGGACAGATCCAAGATGTCCAAGCGAGACGGCGCCGCCGCAGTGACCGATTTCGGTAGAATGGGGTATCTGAAAGAGGCGGTAGTCAATTTTATCGCGCTTCTGGGATGGTCACCGGGGGATGATCGCGAACTGATGACAATCGATGAGATTACCGAGTCGTTCTCTCTTGAGCGGATCAATCCCACCAACGCTATTTTCGATACGGAGAAATTGCGCTGGATGAACGGCGAGTATATCCGCGCCTGCGACGACCACAGGCTGGTCGACCTGATCCGGCCGTTTATGGTGGAATCGGGCCTGACCACCCAACTCTGGATCAATTCACGCTGGGATTGGATGATGAAGTATGTGGCGATGTTCAAGGAACGCTGCCAGCTTCTGACGGAATTCGTCGAGCAGGGGCGGTTTTTCTTCATCGATAGGATCGAGTACGATCATAAAGGGGTGGAGAAGCATTTCGGCAAGGACGGGGTGGCTGATTTGCTCGCTAAATGGATCGATGTTTTAGGGGATATCGACGATTTCACGGTGGAGAAGCTGGAGGGAGCGTTGCGGGGGTTGGCGGAGACGCTGGAGATCAAGCCGGCGGCGTTGATCCATCCTACACGGCTGGCCTTATCGGGGGAAACCAAGGGGCCGCCGCTTTTCGACATGATGGAGCTGTTGGGGCCTGAAAAGTGCCTGGAACGCTTAAAAAAAGCGCGTGATTTTATTAAAAATATCGGCGAAAGGGCTTGACAAACCTTATGGATTGAGTATAATCATGGTGATTGTCTTTTGGAGACATTTTGCAGTTATCTTCCCCCCTTAAGCTGTGATGTCTATCAAAAGACATTCGTATTTGGGGGATCGTCCAATGGCAAGACATGCGGCTCTGGACCGTAGGATCGGGGTTCGAATCCCTGTCCCCCAGAATGAAATCGAGACTACTTAACCTTATGAAATGCAATCAGATGACGTTGATTTTTAACGAGTTATGAACATGTCTTAATTTGAATAACCTTGAATAACTACCAATAACTTACAACATAAATCAGCACAATTTCAGCTCACCTAATATGTGAGTTTTTCGACTGCCTGACGCTGGAGGTCTGGCGTAAGATGTGCGTAAATCATGGTTGACTGGATATCGGAGTGTCTCATCAGTTCTTTTATTACCAGCAGAGCGTAAGCTTCCCTGTCAAGTAGACAATTCAAAAGTAGAGGTTTCGGCGGTTTGACGTTCCCGGAAGACCGTCGGCGGCAGATCACCGAGGGCGTCATGTGGACGTCGCTCGTTGTAGGTGATAATCCAGTCAGCCGTGATCTCCCGCACCTGATCTAAGTTCTCAAACAAATAGCAGTT
>SDBU01000584.1_pt1 | contig 51016 bp, 50 predicted proteins | sample 2277071 | NCBI WGS metagenome assembly SDBU01 (sample SAMN10397929, study PRJNA504765) | marine sediment metagenome | isolation source: marine sediment core GS08_GC12, 126 cmbsf | place: Arctic Ocean: Gakkel Ridge, Loki's castle | collected 2008
CCAGATGGCGGTATCCCGGTCAAGGGAGTATCAGGCGGACAAGACCGGGGCAAAGATAGCCGGCAGCCCATTGCCCCTGGCTTCTGCTTTAGAGAAGCTTTCCGTGGCGGCCAAGGGAATACCTATGGAAGCCAATCCAGCGACTTCACACATGTTTATTGTCAAACCGTTCTCTGGCAAAAGTCTGCTGCAGCTGTTTTCCACCCATCCACCGGTGGAAAAGAGGATCGCAAAGCTAAAAAGTCGACAGTAGAGCTTATTTTACAGCATGCTACATAATACTCGCATAGACTCCAAACACGGATCCTGTTTCATACTGATTGAAAGCCTCTATGGATAATATCCCGTACTATATGGCCTATGCGGCCGGTGTCCTTTCTTTTCTGACGCCGTGCTGCCTGGGCCTTTTCCCGTCCTATCTCTCATTTATCACAGGTAGGTCATTTGATACCCTCATCTCACACGAGAACAAGAGACAGGTCATCAAGGTGACAATGACCAATTCCGTTGCCTTTATTCTTGGTTTTTCCGTTCTCTTTATGCTCATGGGCGCCATGGCCTCCATGATCGGTCAACTGTTTCTGCAGTACCGGCAGTGGATAAGGATCACCGGGGGAATTCTCATAATTATTTTCGCTCTTTTTACCGTAGGGGTCCTGCATATCGGGTTTCTCTCAAGGGATGTCCGGTACCACTTCCACAAAAAACCAGCCGGCATTCTGGGAAGTTTTCTGGTGGGACTGGGCTTTGCGGCAGGATGGATACCGTGCTCCGGTCCTATCCTGTCCTCAATTCTCTTCTATGCCACCTCGGAAGCTTCGGCCGCTTACGGTACTAAACTGCTGGCTGTATACTCAATGGGACTGGGGACGCCCTTTCTCGTTTTCGGACTTTTCTTCAACTATTTTCTAAGCCACATGAAATTTCTGAGTCGCTACAAGAAGACCTTCGTCTACCTGAATGCAACGGTAATGATTATCTTCGGCATACTCCTGGTAACCGGCTGGAGTGCTATTTTTACTTACTGGGTGCCCGATTTCGGCATTGAGTTCTGACCCTGTTGCTTTTTGATGTCAGATGTGATCCGAATAAAGGGTTACCGCCTCTCAAACAGGAACTGTTGAAACCTCAGTTGGTTCTGGAAAGTGTCTCCTGGTTTTGAACTCGAGGTGTCCAAAAGGCTCTGTTAATGTACAGGGGCTGTTTTTTCCGGGCAGAAAGCGGCAGATGAGCTTACCAACGGATTGGTCTCGCTCACCCTGCCGCTGAAATCCAGCAACTTGCACTTTTTCGGGTGTAACGACCCCGAAGACGCCTGTAGGCAAAATATTGCTTGACATACCATAGGGGGGTATAGTATATTTACTTCAGGGTTGATAAACGAAAAAAGAGGAGGATAAATATGCATGAATCACAGATAGCGCGTCTTAACAAAATAGAGGGGCAGATACGAGGCATCAAGAAAATGATCAATGACGAGCGTTACTGCGTTGAGATTCTGACGCAGATCAGATCAGCATCCAAGGCTCTTGCAAAAGTAAAATATAATATTTTTCAGAGCCATCTGGAAGCCTGCGTGCACGATTCATTGTCGGGCGACGATCCATCGGATAGAAGCAAAAAAATAGATGAAATAATAGAGCTTCTTTCCATGTTTCGGTAATTTCGTTGGGAAAAGGAGTAACAAATGACTTTTGAAACGTTGATAACACTGGTTCTAATTGGCGGTATGGGATACATGATGTTCAAGGGCGGCGGTTGTTGCGGTCCTGGTGGACACAAAAAGGATCATGAAGAGGGCAAGGATGAAAAACCTGAAATAGGTCCGGGGGAAGACAAGGTTGAGAGCAAATAAACCCCGTTGCTCTGTGCATAAATAAAATGACAGAGTATAATCAAAAAGCCAAAAACACAGGAGGTAACAAATGAGTACTAAAATAATAGGACTGGTCGTATTGCTTGCAGTTGGTTTCATGATATTCCGCCCACGTCGCAAAGCGAGTATGGATACAGTACATGACGGGCATGGAGAACACGTTAAAGATGTAAGCCCTCACGCCGGACATGGAGCACATGCTAAAGATGTAAGTCCACACGCCGGACATGGCGGTAAGGTTGACCGGGGTAGCAAGAAAACCGGAGGTGGTTGCTGCGGTTAGGCTCGAAATAGGAAAATGGGTTTTACCACAGAGTCACCGTTCGACAGGCTCACGGTCCTGAGCAAACGTAAGTACGTCGAAGGACAGAGGACACAGAGGAAGGCTTTGGGCTTGGTTTTTCACCACGGAGGCACGGAGGACACGGAGAAAACGAGGCTTGGGGTTACCAGAAAGCAGAAACAGAAACTCTGGCCAAAGGCCAGAGTCATTGCGAGTTACGCCTGCCACGCCAAAGGCGTGGTTGAACTTTGAACAACGAGGTAACAATGGCAATCGATCCAGTATGCAACATGGAAGTTGACGAAAAGACTGCTCTTTCTGGAGTAAAAGACGGCACGTCCTACTACTTCTGCAGTCCAGGCTGTAAAGATGAGTTTCTAACACCTGAGTTCCAGGTTCCAGGTTCCAAGTTCCAGGATAAAAACGAGGATACTGATGAACAACATGGATCAATGGACATGGGTCATGGGACGGACACGCTGCAGTCTGATCATACTGAAACAGCAGGAGAAGAAGCTTGTGAGATACCGCAGGAGAAAACAGGTCATCCAACAACGAGCAGCGTGTCCATAGGCATAACCGGTATGCACTGTGCCTCGTGCGCGGTCCAGACGGAGAAGGCTCTAAAGAAGCTGGATGGTGTTACCGGTGCCAACGTCAACTTTGCATCCGAGGCAGCTACAGTTAAGTTCGATCCATCAATAGTGTCCACAACCGACCTCGAACAGGCTGTTAAAAACGCGGGCTACACCCCTCACCTTCGTGAGAAGGCGGGGAAAAGCATCACAATAGGAATAACCGGGATGCACTGCGCGGCATGTGCAGGGGCGATTGAAAAGTCCCTTCTTAAGTTGGATGGTGCTTCAGAGGCCGTCGTCAACTTTGCGGCAGAAACTGCAACTGTCCGGTTCGATCCTGATACTGTCAGCCTTCCTGACATTGAAAAAGCCGTAAAAGATGTGGGGTATACACCTCACATCAGGGCGGATGAATCCGGGCAGCTTAATCTAAAAATTGTGGGCATGGATAACCCGCACTGCCTGGGGACTGTTGACGGTGCTCTTAATCGACTTTCCGGCATTACCTCCAAGGAGTTGTTTGTTAACGAGAAGGCGAAGATCGCCTTTGACGCTTCTGTCATAACACGGGATGAGATTCTGCAAACTATCAGGGATGCGGGTTACACACCCGTTGAAGAAACGGAAGAAGCGCTGGACAAAGAGAAGGAAGCAAGGGAGCGGGAGATAAAAGTCCTCAAGCTGAAATTCCTTTCCTCAACAATACTCGGAATTCCCCTCCTCATCCTGGCGATGGGGCCGCACATTGGCCTGCCTCTACCCGATATCGCCGATAAATGGGGAGCTCTTTTGCAGTTCATACTGGCAACCCCGATATTGGTCATAAACTACCAGTTTTATACGCGAGGTATCCTTGCAGTTGTCAAGACAAGGATGGCCACTATGGATACCCTCGTGGCTATTGGAACTGGCTCAGCGTGGCTATACAGCACGGTTGTAATGTTGGCGATCTGGACCGGTAAGCCCGGTTATACAGCAGGCAATCTCTACTATGAAGTGGCCGGGATCCTCATCGTGTTTATCCTGATGGGTAAGTGGCTCGAAGCCATAGCCAAGGGAAAGACTTCCGAGGCCATCAAGTCTCTCATGGGACTCCAGGCCAAGACCGCTCTGGTAATAAGGGATGGAGTGGAAATTGAGATCCCCGTTAAAGAAGTGCGCGTGGGAGATGAAGTGCTGGTAAAACCCGGCCAGAAGATACCTGTAGATGGGATAATTATTGACGGATACTCGGCTGTAGATGAATCCATGCTAACAGGAGAAAGCATGCCTGTTGAAAAAACCACAGGCGATGAAGTCGTCGGGGCATCCATCAACAGGACCGGTTCATTCAGGTTCAGGGCTACAAAGGTAGGGAAGGACACTGCTCTTGCTCAGATAATAAAGCTTGTGGAGGAAGCTCAGGGTTCAAAAGCTCCCATCCAGGCGCTGGCAGATGTGATCTCGGCCTACTTCGTACCCGCAGTAGTGCTGCTGGCATTAGTTGCTTTCGGTGTGTGGATACTGGCCGGCAAAAGCTTTATCTTTGCCCTGACCGTTTTCATCGCAGTTCTCATAATAGCCTGTCCGTGTGCTCTCGGTCTCGCCACGCCAACTGCTGTAATGGTGGGCACCGGACTTGGGGCCAAAAACGGCATACTGATAAAGAGCGCTGAGGCACTCCAGACAGCTCACAAAATAGATACTGTTGTATTTGACAAGACCGGAACCCTCACAAAGGGAGAGCCGGAACTCACTGACATAGTGTCCCTGGGCAATTGGGAGGATGATCAGCTGCTTGTTCTGGCTGCATCGGTGGAGAAAAACTCGGAACACCCTCTCGGTGAGGCGATCGTCAGGGGAGCTGAACAAAGAAACCTCGAACTGCTGCCCCCGAAAGAGTTTCACTCCATCACGGGTAAGGGAGTAGAGGGTACAGTTAACGGCCAGAGAGTGATTATCGCGAATCGTGCCCACTTTGCGGACCTGAATCTGAATCTGGACAATATTGAAAGCGCAATGACTGAACTTGAGATCCAGGGCAAGACAGCCATGATCCTGGGAGTAGACAGTGAAATAGCAGGAGTCCTGGCTGTGGCCGATACTCTGAAGGAAAACTCCAACGCAGCAGTGGAGGCTCTTCAGAAAATGGGCAAGGAAGTGATCATGATCACCGGTGATAACAGAAGGACCGGTGAGGCAATAGCTTCCCAACTGGGAATTAAGAAGGTTCTTTCCGAGGTGCTTCCCCAGGACAAGTCTGAAGAGGTCAAAAAGCTCCAGGGTGACGGTGCCAGAGTTGCCATGGTTGGGGACGGCATCAATGATGCGCCTGCTCTTATGCAGGCTGATATCGGGATTGCCATTGGCGGCGGCACAGATGTAGCCATAGAATCGGGAGATATAGTCCTGATTAAGGATGATTTACGAGATGTGGTGATGGCAATGGATCTTTCCAGCTTCACAATGAGAAAGATAAAGCAGAATCTTTTCTGGGCATTTATTTACAACGGACTTGGTCTACCCATTGCCGCGGGAGTCCTCTATCCGTTCACCGGATTTCTTCTCAGTCCCATAATCGCAGGCGCCGCGATGGCTTTCAGCTCTGTGTCGGTTGTCTCAAATTCACTTCTGATGCGGCGGTATAAACGTAAGATCTGATATAGAGCATTAGAACATTAGAAATTAGAGCATTAGACATTGGACATTCGAATTGAATGAACCCAGAGCCCAGCGCCTAACGCCCAGCGCCTGGCTTCACTAATTACGCATTACGCATCACGCATTACGCATTACGAAAGTGAGTATGGAGTATCTATTAAACATGAGGGGAAGAATACAACTGGAGGAAAGAATGAAAAGCGGAAGAACAATTATTGGAATTATGGTTGTCGCACTAGTTATCGCCGGAGGGTTCGGCATTGCCAGGGCCCATATGGGTAATGATTACGGCCGAACCGGCGGTTATGGTCACATGGGAGACTACGGCCACATGGGCTCCGGGTATGGTGGAGCATCCGCGGAATCTCCATGTTGGAGTGGCTCTGCTGAATCCGCAGTACAGATCAACGAGGAGGAGGCCAAAGGCCTGATCTCCTTCCAGCTTCGAAGATCCAATCCCAACCTGAAGGTGGGCAAGGTAACGGAGAAGGAAGTGGGCTTCGAGGTCACAATCGTAACAAAGGAAGACTCCCTTGTAGACAGGCTCATGGTCGAGAAGAACACCGGCAGGATCTACCGCGTTACCGAGTAGGATGAACGAAAAAATTGATGAAATATCAATTGGGGGGGCTTACAGCCCCCCCCAATGTTGACAATCCCAGGGATGGGCAAGTGAAGAGGGAAAGCACAATACCTGAATCAGTGCAATCGGTACTATGGGGTACCGCAGGAGGGGGAATACTTCTTGCGCTATACTTCGGCATCCTGACTCTGTCAAACTCATTTACCCACGCAATCGAAGAGCTTGGAAATATCTGGATGTGGATCCTGCCCATGACGCTGGGGTTTGGAATACAGGCAGGTCTTTTCTCATATATAAAGATCTCGTCCAGGCGCAGGGCAAGTCTAACCAGCACCGCCTCCGTGGCGGCTGCCGGGGGCGTGTCGACCACGGCCATGGTGGCCTGCTGCCTGCATCACGTTACAGACGTACTGCCGATTCTGGGTGCTTCTGCGGCTTCCATTTTCCTTATTCAGTACCGGTCTGTTTTCCTGGCTGTTGGCGTGATATCCAACCTTGTCGGGATCAATATCATGCTGAGAGTTATCCAGAAGAACGAACTTTACGATCATGGCCGTGGGCTTCTTGGCGGGGTGCTTAGGGTGAATATGGACAGGGCATTGATCGTGAACGGATTAGCCGGAGCGGCTTTCATCACCGTTGTATTAATCAAAACACTTCAAGAAATTATTTGATCAACATTGATGAACTCTCAAGAAGTCATCAACTAAGGAGAAAAAAATGAAATCGATAATTATAAAGGTCATAGTTGCTGTCGGTATCCTTGGCCTGCTCGTTGCGACACCTCTCCTGGCTGACATGGGGGGAGGAAGCTCAGGCGGTGGAAGCGGAATGAACACTGGAGGTATGAGTGGACCGTCTTCAGGGTCGATGCAGAGAGTCCCAGGTATGATGGACGTAAGTGATATGCATACGGTTTCCACCGGCAGCACTAGTTCAGGTGGAGTAAAACTGGAACTGAAACCCGTGTCCTTTGAGAAAGGCCAGCTCAAGATAAAGTTTAAAGCGAATACCCACGCTGAGAACCTGGCAAGACATAATCTTATGGAACAGGCCATGCTTATATACAGCGGGAATGAAATAAAGCCTGTAAAAGCTGACAGGATGGGCGGACATCACGCCGGAGGAACGATAATATTTGAGGTGGGGGGAAACCCGGAACACTTCAAGATCGTTATCAAGGGGATACCGGGTGTCGAGGAGAGAATGTACGAGTGGTAGGAGTTCGATGGCTGCTTTGATGACCAACAACTAATTTGGAAATGATCCTTGAATGAGGACTGCAGAGGGTAGGTGAAAGAATGAGCAAAAAACATTATCTCTCGAAATTTTTAGTTTCAGTGATCGCTGCGGTGTCTTTTATTTCAGCAGGAACTCTGGAAGTTGCCGAAGCCGCTAGAGCTACCAGTGGCAAGGTAGCAGCTTACAGGGGCGTAGAACACGACTGGGGTTACATAAACATCAAGGGCGGTAATCTTCAGCATACTTTTTCAATGTATAACAGTGGAGAGGACACCCTGCTGCTAAAAGGCGGTTTCACATCCTGCGGCTGTACGAAATTAAGTATTACACTCCCCGATGGCTCAAAATCACCCGAATTTGGAATGACCCTGCTAAACAACTGGATCGGTCTCGTTAAACCGGGGGAGAGCTTTAAAGTCACACTTGATTATGACCCTCTTGCCCATGGCCCGAAGGACCTTGGGCCGGTTGAGAGAAGAGCCTACCTGATAACGAGTGCTCCCCACGATGATCGGCTGTCAAACAGGATGCAGGTAGTAAGAAACGGTACGGTAACCGTTTTTCGTATATCGGGAATTGTTGTCTCTGAAGAAGAGTTTCAGAAAACCGGTATGAAAAATCGCTACAAGAAAGAGATGGGGGATTTCAGCTTCCGTGATATAGAGCACGATTTCGGGGTGCTGAAGCAGAGCCAGGGAATAACCAGATACGGATTTCCATTTATTTACAGAGGAGCTAAACCGATAACAATAACTGGAACACCGACCAGCTGCGGCTGCGCAAGGGCTTCCATTTCAAAAGAAAAGTTCAATCCCGGTGACGAGGGGATCCTGACGGTGGAATTCGACCCGAACTTACACAAAGAACCGGAGGGTAAGTTCTTCAAGACAATTTCCATACTTACGGATCTTCCACAAAAAGAAAGGGTTGAAGTTCGTATCTGGGCTGAAATTGATGAGGACCTTGGCCCCGACGCCTTCAAACTGAAGGAACATAAAGATTAGATCCTGCGAGATTGGGTTTAGATCATTAGAACACTGCTTAATGGGCTCTGGGCGTTGGGCTATGGGCCATGGGCTACGTCTATAAAATCTCAATTCTTCATAGATGTTGACCGAAAACCAAACCTCATGCTCACAGCACATCAGTTGTTAGTTGATAGTTTTTTTAGCCTATAGCCTACCGCCTATAGCCTATAGCCTGTTTTACCCATTACTCATTATGCATCACTTAAATCACGTTGGACGTTGGACATTGGACCTAATCTCTCTTGAGTTCAAACCTCAGATCCTTGATGATCCCCGTCCCTACTTCTCTTTCCAGTTTTCCCAGGAGCTCACTCTTCCTCATTGACAGTTCGTGCAGCCATGCATGATTTGAAACGGACACAACAAGAACAGATCCTCTGAAATGGGCCGGCTCAGAGTGCTTTGACGCATCTCCAGCGACGATCTCCCAGGCGAGCATTGCCTTGCCCCGCTCGGCGGTATCCTCGTGCAGATCGAGTTTCGATAGCAGCGTCTTTAATATGCTTCCGATAGGTGTCAGTGGTCTTTTTCGATCGGTTTTTGCCATGAAATAATCCCGCAAATCATTGTAAAAGGCAGTATTTTCTTGACAACTAGATGTAACAATACTACTACTATAATTGTGTATTGTATATTGTATACAATCTTCCAACTAAATTTCCGATACTGACCGGATAACAATACAATATGAAGCTGAGAAAACACAAGACCTTAAGGGAGCAGATTGTTTTCTCCCTGCGGGAGTCCATTATCAGGGGTGAACTCAAACCGGGTACCAAGCTCACGGAACCGGAGCTGGCTACTCGTCTGGGTATCAGCAGGACGCCGATCCGGGAGTCTTTCAGGCAGCTTGAAAGCGAAGGTTTTCTCACAGTTATTCCCCGCAAAGGAGCGGTCGTATCAAACATCACCCGGAAGGATATAGAGGACTTCTTTGAGTTGAAAAGTCTTCTCGAAGGCTATGCGGCCAGGGTCGCCGCGGAAAAAATGACGGAAAAGGACGTAGACAAGCTCATCCAGCTCAACAAGGAACTCGCAGATTGTGCCGAGAACAACAACTACGAGAGGTTTTTCACCAAAAACGAGGAGTTTCACAACTATTTTCTTACTCTTTGCGGCAACGAGAAGCTTGTTGAGATCAGAGATACGATGGTAAAGAGGTTCCTTGGCTTCAGGATGGCGGCCCTCTCCATGCCTGGCAGGCTGATGGAATCAGTAAAGCAGCATGAACAGGCCATCAAGGCATTCAAGAAAGGGGACGGGCGTCTGGCGGAGGCTGTATTGGTTGAGCATGCACTGCTGGGCGGTGATTACCTGGCAGAGCAGGTTGACAGGGCGAGCAGGGAGCAGGAGGCGGATAAAGAGCGTTCATGAAAGACTTCAAGATCAAGATAGAGGAGCCCAAGCTCTTGTCGGAAGATATAGCCGACTCCATTAAAACTGCTATTATCAAGGGTAAATTCAAGCCTGGAGAGAGAATATCGGAAGGGGAACTCGCCGAATCCATGGGAATCTCCAGAACTCCTCTGCGCGAGGCCTTCAGAAAGCTGGAAAACGAGGGTTTTATAACCATAATCCCCCGCAAGGGGGCAATTGTCACAGATATCGATCCTAAAGAGGCAAACGATCTTTATATTATCAAGGGCACTCTGGAGGGACTGGCCGCCAGGCTTGCTACTCCAAAAATTAAGGAGAAAGATATAGAAAAGCTGGAAAAGATCAACGATCAGCTCAGGGAGCTGATAGACAGTGATGATCTGGAAGCCTTCTATCGTTTACACAGGAAGTTCCACATGCTGTTTACGAAATTATCCGGTAACAACAGGCTCATACAGATGATCTCCAACTTAAATGACCACTTCAAAAGATTCGGCATCGTTTCCCTGACCCTTCCCGGACAGTTTCAGCAGACGCTACAGCAGCACGAGGAAATTATTGAAGCCTTTAGGGGGGGCGACGAGTTTGACGCCGAGGAGAAGGTCAAGAAGAACGTCCAAACGGGGGGGAGGGTCCTTCTCAATCATCTTGCCGGGTTAGCTGACGCAGAAAAATAGCAAGATTCTTTCGAGTTCAAGATCCAAAACCCAAAGTCCAAAGTCCAAAATCCAAAATCGGTGAAACAAAAAAATATATTTTAGACCTCCTTTTAAAGGTAAATTCAGATCTTGTATCTTGGACATTGGATCCTGGATTTGAAAAAGGGATCTTGGATCTGGGATATTGGACCTTGGATTGTCCATTTCGAATCAATCGCTGGTCTATCTATTGATTCGGACATAAAACTCTGCCATTATCGGTACCAACTTTGTGGTTGAAATTTGACGATAAGTATTATTCAACACACGGTCTAAGATCCGATCGAATCCAAGAACCAAGGTCCAAGAGCATGATTAAGTTACTTCGAAATTGAGTGATTAACTATTCACTTCAGATCTTGGATTTGGGATATTGGACCTTGGATCGGTAAACATCATGAAAAGACGAACATTCCTCAAAATATCCGGCAGCTTCATACTGGGCACACTATGGCCCCAACGCTCCCATTCGGTGCGGGCATCCCAAAACAGGCCTAAAGTTGTTTACGGTGAACTGATCCCCAGCCGCTGTCCCCTTTGTTCTCTCGGGTGCGGAACCATATCGTTCAAGGACTCACGGGGCAGGCTCAGGGTTGAGGGGGATCCGGATTGCCCCGTGGCTCGTGGAAGCCTTTGCGCAAGAGGCGCTGCGGTTGTGAAGGTCAATGAAATATCCGCGAAGCAGGTTCCCCTCTACCGCAGACCCGGAACTTCCGAATGGGAGGAAATGAGCCTCGAGGAGGCTATCGAACTGGTGGCCCGCCGAATTAAGGATATGCGCGATCTGCAAATGGGATCACCTGTGGGTAAGGGCATGGAAAGAAACCGCTTCGATGGTCTTGGAGTCCTCGCGGGCGGCAACCTCACCAATGAACAGGCCTATCTTTCTACCAAGCTCTTCCGTGGCCTTGGTATCGTTTACATGGATACGACCGTCCGGGTCAGTCGCGGAATGGTCGCCCTTGGCCTCAGGGATACATTGGGGCTTCCAGGCCCTACACATTCTGCTATTCAGGTTGCGCAAAGCGATGTAGTGGTCCTTCTGGGATCCAATCCGGGCCTGACTTCACCGGCACTTGCCCGCGCACTTGAGAACGTCCGCAGAAGAAGCGGCAATGTTGTCATTATTGATCCGAGGAGAACAGAGACAGCCCGCCCCGGAGATATCTGGCTCAACGTCAGACCGGGTTGCGACACGGCTATTCTCGGTGCAATCGTTTCCTGGATAATGGAAAAGGGCACTCCTCGCATAGACGAGCTTACCAGGTATACGGATGCCCCCTTCATGGCAGTCACCGAACTTGCGGGGGATTACCTGCGGCATCGCTCCGGAAAGAATAAGGGCAGACTGATTCGAGATAATACACTGACGGAGCCCTATTCTATCTACCAGCGCCTCAAATCTCACTACTCCCGTTATTCCCTGGAAAAGACGGCTGATATAGCTGGTGTTGACCGGGCACTGCTGAGGAGAGTTTGCAAACTGCTTCAGCGGACCGGAGAACAGGAGTTTTCGGCCTGTTTCGTATTGGGTGCTGGTGCTCTTGCTGGTACGGGAGGTTCAGAAGTTGTGAGGCTTGTAGCTACCGTGCAGAGTCTCCTGGGTAACCTCAAGAAAAAGGGAGGCGGCATAGTTGTAGCGGCAGGGTCCGGTAACGCCCAGGGTGTATGCGATATGGGTCTCCTGGCCCCATTTCTCCCAGGGTATATCCCTCTTCCTGTAGTTGGGAAGGATCCCATCAAAAATACCGACGGCACGGAGGAGGCAGAGGCGCTTGTTGCCCTGGCAAGATCCTGGTTTGACAGGGATAACGGCCGGGATGCTGTAGGTCTGCTGCCGGCAAGGTACGAGAACGAGGATCTCACAACTAACGGTATCATCCGCGCTATCGCTGAAGACAAAATCAGGGCCCTGGTGGTGATAGGCGCTGAACCCCTGAGCAGCCTTCCGGGTGGGCGGCATTTAATAGACACCCTGAGAAAGCTTGATCTGTTGATCGTAATGGATGTTGATACCAGCAGAACGGCTGCCTTCTGGAAGGAAGTCGCAGGAAGTACTGCAACGGTCAAAACGGAAGTTGTTTTTATTCCAACGGAACCGCCCGCTCTCCGGGAGGGGAGCCTGACAGATGGTTCGCGCAGGGTCCGGACTCTGTCTCCGGGTGAGGATCTACCACGAGGCAGGGCATCGCTCCTGTCAGTACTCTCCCGCCTGGGCACTGAACTCAAGACCCTTTACGATCAGGAGACAGGTTCGGCCGCAGAGCCTGTTAAGGCTCTTAACTGGACGTTTAACGCTACCGTGGACAAGGTCGTAAAAGAGATAAACGGCTTCGAGGCCAGGACCGGTGGCGATGACAAACTTTTGCCACCAGGTAATAAATGGCCGTCGGGGGCAGTTTGCGGAAACCGCCTCTACAGGGGGTGGTTTGCAGTTGAAGAATGGCTTCCGGAAAGAAGGGATCCATCCGATAAATATGGAACAGGGATTTTCGAAAACTGGGGTTGGTTCTGGCCATGGGGTGTTGCCGAGCCCTTCTCCCATATTTACTCTGATGCCACCGACAGGACGATTCTTCTCCGACATGGAGGACAGGGGCGCAAAAAACTTGATGCCACCGAAGTGTTGCCCTTAAGACCCTTCCTCCCGATACTTTTCTGGAAGAAGCTGAGCAAGGGTTCTCCCTTCCCCGAGCATTACGAACCTTTTCACAGTCCGTTTTCGGATTACCTGACAGGTGGTCAGTCAGACCCCCTCGTAACACTAAGGGATGGCAAAAGGAGCGAGTGGGGGTACCTGTTCAGAAGACATGAAAGAGTCCTTGAAAAATATCCGGTAATACTTTCTCTGAGGCGAACGGGAAACGTCATGGGCAGCGGAGGAGTTCTTGCGAAGGTGGACTGGCTCAGGGAGCTTGGGACAACAAGGTTCCTGGAGATAAGCCCGTCCTTTGCCGAAGAGCTGGAGGCCGAAGACGGCACTGTTGTAACCATATATTCCCCAGAAGACAAAGTGGGGGTTGACGCAAGGACTATCGTAACTGAGCGGATCAGGGATTACCATTACAGCCGAGGCCGCTTTCCGGTCGTGTCCCTCACCCTTTATGGAGATGATGACCGGAGAACTAATAACCTGCTGACGGCAATTCACAATAGCGCCAGCGGTGGAATGGAAATGAAAGCGTTTCTGGTGAGAGTGGTGAAAAAGAGTTTCTAGTTCCATGTTCCGAGTTCCGAGTTGGAAATGAAAATTTGACATTGAAATCTATATTTACGACTATGACATAAATTATACTCAAACTCAGAACCCGGAACACGAAACCCGGAACTCAGGAGAAAAAATGGCTGCATCCAAAAAGCATGAAGACGCAATAACCGAAGCAATAACTGCCGGAAAGATTGATATCGAGGAGATGGAGGATGTCCTGGAGCTCTACCGGGAACTGTATCCGCTTGTCTCCAAAAAACTCTCTCTTGCCAAAAAAGTCAGGATTCCCAGTGCCGACGAGGCCAAAATGAGGATGGCCGAGGGATTTACATTGCTTGAGCCAGAGGATCTGATGCCGAAAGAGAAGGGGATGGCAAAGCGGGCGAAAGATATACTGCAGACCCTGGTGAAACACTCCGACGATGACAGCCGGTGGGGCGAGTCGCACTTGAAGCTTGCTGAAACGGAAACATTAGCTGAACTTGTCACCCTTTATCTATCTGATGGAGGGGAAAAGCTCAGGGACAAACTTGTTGAGTTGTCAGTGGAACCTGAGGTGGGCGTATTCGTCATCTTCAACGTTCTCAAGGGGTCGTTCCTCGATGCCGCAAGGTCCATCGGTGAAATAGAAACCGGTGATTGGGAAAAAGGGTCCTGTCCCGCCTGCGGCGGTGCTCCGGCAGTTGCTTACCTCGAGGGAGAGGGAGGCAAGCGTTATCTTATTTGCCACAGGTGTCACACCCAGTGGCGATTCGGCAGGGTAATGTGTCCCTTCTGTAATAATACCGACAACAAGGGGCTTGGCTACTTCACCATCGAAGAAGAGAGTGAATTGCTGAGGGTAGATTTCTGCAGAGCCTGTGACGGCTACATAAAGACATGGGATGTGCGGGATAAACTGGACACGTTTCCAGAAGTAGAGGACCTCCTGACGGTCAGGTACGACCTGGCAGGCGAAGGTGAGGGATTCACCCGGGCTTCGCCGAACATCTTCGGAGTCTGGGTTGGATCACCCACGGAAGCAGAAAGCGAAGAAGGTTGATGACTTCGTGAGAAGTCATGGATGGACTTTTTACGACCCTGTCAATATTAAATAAAATTGTGATTTACTGCACAAAACACTTGAAAAACCTTATATATACTGAAATTGAAACAAAATATATTGTGATTTACAATACAAAACACTTGAAAAAATCTGATATCTACTGTACTTTAAAATATCGTTTTGAAGGGGAAATATATTTCCACGTGAAAAAGGTTCCTGCGGGGGTATACAGCAGCTCATCCAACACTGAAAATTAATAAAGCACCACGCGGTTTTACCGCGGGTGTGTAATAGTCGACTTCCGATCCCGTTTTGTCCCATGTGGATGGACGGGACGATAGGGTTCGGCGAGCAATTGCCGGGCCTGCCGGTTTTGCAAAGGAAGCCGTGGCTCGTTCATGGCTTCCTTTATTTTTTCAAAAAAAGCTACGGATGGACTTTTTATGACCCTGTTAAAAATGAACTGAAATGAAGGGGGGTGTAAGGAGAAATTTCGGTGGTCTATTAGTCTGGAATGAGTGTCTTAACCATTAACGTGTAACACAGGAAAGGATGGTGTAGACGAGAATGAACGTAACCAGGAGAAGTTTTTTAAAGATCTCCGGTGCCACGGTCTCAGGCGCGGCATTAGGTGGTCTCGGTCTCCGGGGTACGGCAGCTGCAGCAGGAAAGGTTGGTAATGTTGCTGTCAAGTACTCGAAGGAGACGACCACAATATGTCCTTACTGCGCCGTGGGATGCGGCATTGTCGTTCATTCCCACAACAACAAGGTGATTAATCTGGAGGGGGACCCCGATCATCCGATCAACGAGGGTACCCTTTGCTCCAAGGCCCATGCTCTCAAGCAGGTTTCTGAGAGCGAGTGGCGGATCACCAAGCCTCTTTACCGAGCTCCCAAGAGCAGCGAGTGGAAAGAGGTAAGTTGGGATTGGGCGTACAATGAGATCGCCAAAAGGGTAAAGAAAAGCCGTGACGCCGGCTTCACGAAGGTGAATGCCAGTGGTCAGGTTGTTAACCGAAACGATGGGATCGCTTCTGTCGGTTCCGCCGCTCTGGATAATGAGGAATGTTACATTCTCCAGAAGTGGCTGCGCGCTCTCGGCCTGGTGTATATTGAACACCAGGCGCGCATATGACACAGCGCAACTGTAGCGGCTCTGGCAGAGTCGTTTGGGCGCGGTGCAATGACGAACCACTGGATCGACATCCGCAACTCGGATGTGATCCTGATCTCGGGCAGTAACGCTGCCGAGAACCATCCCATCTCTTTCAAGTGGGTGACACAGGCTATGGAGAAGGGGGCCAAGCTCCTTTCTGTGGACCCGAGGTTCACGAGGACCTCCTCCAAAGCCGATATTTACGCACCCATGAGGTCCGGGACTGATATCGCCTTCCTCGGCGGTATGCTCAAGTACATCCTGGACAACGAGCTGTATCACAAGGATTACGTCCGTTTGTACACCAACGCCCCCTTCATCCTGAACAACGAGTTCAAGATGCCGGGAGATCTGGACGGTGTATTTTCCGGATACGATCCCAAAAAGAGGAAGTACAACAAGAAATCATGGGCATTCACTACGGACGGAAATGGTGTCGTAAAGAAAGATCCGCAGATGAAAGATCCCATGTGTGTACTTCAACTTCTCAGGAAGCACTTCTCCAGATATACGCTGGACAAGGTGTCGGCCATCACTGGTACGCCCAAGGACAAGCTCCTGGCAGTTTACAAGGAGTACGCCTCTACGGGTAAGCCCAACAGGACCGGCACGATCATGTACGCGATGGGCTGGACCCAGCATACGGTGGGTACCCAGAACATCCGCACCATGGCCATGATCCAGCTCCTTCTGGGTAACATCGGAATGGCCGGAGGCGGGGTTAACGCTTTGCGTGGTGAGTCCAACGTTCAGGGCTCCACTGACCACTGCCTGCTCTTCCACATACTGCCCGGATACCTGAAGACACCCAGGGCAAAAGACTCCACCTTCGACAAGTACAACGCGGCATATACACCCAAGACAAAGGAACCGCGATCGGCCAACTGGTGGGCCAACTATCCCAAGTACAGCGCAAGCCTTTTGAGGGCGCACTTCGGCATGAGCGCCGATCTCGCTACGCAGTACAAATGGCTGCCGAAGCTTGATAACGGCCAGAACGCATCCTGGCTCATGCTCTTTGACGAGATGAACAAGGGCAAGTTCTCGGGCTTTTTCGCATGGGGACAAAACCCCGCCTGCTCGGGCTCCAATGCCGGCAAGGTGCGAAAGGCTCTTGCCAAGCTCGACTGGATGGTGAATGTGAACCTGTTCGACAACGAGACGGGCTCATTCTGGCGTGGTCCGGGAGTGAATCCCGCCGAGATCAAGACAGAGGTCTTCCTCCTGCCTTGTGCGATGTCCTTCGAAAAGGAAGGGAGCATTACCAACAGCGGCCGCTGGGGACAGTGGCGCTACGCTGCAGTCAAGCCGCCGGCACCCACCGATGCGGATATCATCAACGACCTTCAGTTCAGGGTGAGGAAACTGTACGAGGAGCAGGGCGGTGTTTATCCTGATCCTATTCTGAACCTGGGGTGGGATTACGGTGCCAAGGGTCCTGATGGAAAGGTAAGCAATATAAGCACTCACCTGATCGCCAAGGAGATCAATGGGTACTTCCTTGCAGACAAGGTAGTGAAAGGCAAGCAGTACAAAAAGGGCGATCTGGTTCCGTCCTTTGCCTTCCTGCAGGCTGACGGCTCCACCTCATCCGGTAACTGGCTGTACTGTCAGTCATACAACGGCGCAGGCAACAACATGGCGAGGAGAGGCAAGTCAGATCCTTCGGGTATCGGACTGCATCTTAGCTGGTCATGGTGCTGGCCTGTCAACAGAAGGATCATCTACAATCGCGCAAGCGTAGATGAGTACGGTAAGCCCTGGGCCCCCCACAAGCCGGTCATTTACTGGAACGGCAAAAAATGGGTGGGTGATGTTCCTGACGGCGGATGGCCTCCGCTGCGCAAGCCGGACGGCACACCTAACGACAAGGCAAAACTCGCCTACATCATGAAGCCCCACGGTGTTGGACATCTCTTCGGCCCGGGCCGTGCGGATGGACCGTTCCCCGAGCACTACGAGCCCCTTGAGAGTCCCATCCAGAGGAACCTCATGAACAAGCAGAGGATCAACCCGGCCATCAAGATATTCACCGGCAAGGAAGATGTATTCATGACCAGTGATGACCGCTATCCCACAGTAGCCACGACATACCGCGTTACCGAGCACTGGCAGACCGGTGTTCTGTCAAGGTGGCTGCCCTGGCAGGCGGAGATGCAGCCGGCAAACTTCTGTGAGCTAAGTGAGGAGCTCGGCAAGGAAAAGGGCATCAAGAACGGAGACAAGGTTGTCGTCTCTTCAGCCAGAGGCCAGGTCGATGCAATTGCAATCGTCACCAAGAGATTCAGGCCCTTCAAGATCGCCGGAAATACGGTGCATCAGGTAGGGCTCCCGTGGTGTTTCGGCTGGGCTACAACGAAGGAAGGAATAAAGGCAAATAACAAGCCTTATTCCAACCCGACCTTCGGGGATTCGTCCAACCTGCTGACGCCGACCGTTGGTGACGCAAACACAATGATTCCAGAGACGAAGGCCTTTATGGTCAACGTCAGGAAAGCCTGAGAAGGGGGTGATTTGAGTGGCTGGAAAAATAATTGTTGTTGATACTTCCAAATGTACTGCCTGTCGCGGCTGCCAGACAGCCTGCAAGCAGTGGAATAATTTATCAGCGGTTCAAACAGTGAACCGCGGTAGCTACGAGAACCCCCCGGATCTCGGGTACAACACCTACATGAAGATCCGCTTCAACGAGATGGAAGCTGGTGGAGAAGTCAGATGGCTGTTCGGTCAGGACAGATGCATGCATTGCACCGATGCCGGTTGTGAAAAGGTCTGCCCTGTACCTGGTGCCATCACACATGATTCCAGCGGGGCGGTGGTCATCAACCAGAACCTCTGCACAGGCTGCAAGTACTGTGTGTTCGGTTGCCCCTTCGAGATCCCACGTTATGACAGCGCCAACAAGGAAGGGTTTGGCAAGGACAAGGCCTACAAGTGCACCATGTGTGCCGACAGGCAGGGAATGGGAATGGCTCCGGCCTGCACCAAGACCTGTCCTACGGGTGCCCTGGCCTATACCGACAAGGCCGGGCTTCCGGCTGTTGCGGCCAAGGCCAAAAAGGCTGGAATGACAGTCTATGACGGTGGCGCCCTCAGCACCAATGTAGTATTTCTACTCGAGGATAATCCCACCGCTTATGGTCTGCCGGCCAAGCCTGCCATACCGACTCCCACCTATCTGTGGCGAACTGTCATGAAGCCGGTGGGTGTTGCGGCATTTGTTCTCGGCATCCTGGCAGTGATAGCGCACCTCGTAACTGTTGGTCCAAAGGAAGTTGAAGAAGGGGATGACGCTCCTGGCTCATCACCCTATCAGGGAGGAGGTGGCAGCGATGTCTCATCATCTCATTAAGCGGTTCTCCTCCAGTGAGCGGTTAGTACACTGGACCAACATGTGCACTTTCATAGTCCTGACCCTCACCGGTCTGGGGCTCTACAGCAAAGCGTTCTTCGGTCTGACATCAGTTTTTGGTGGAGTGGATATGTCAAGAACCATTCATCACTTTGCCGGTCTGGTGTTCATTGCCACAACATTGCTGATTTTCTTCCAGTGGCTCAAGGATTTTACAGCTGCAGGGGAGGATTCCCTCGGTGACGTTATTTCACTCTACATGGACCAGGACTACAAGGGTCCTCCCTCGGGGAAGATGAATGCGGGCCAGAAGCTTCTTGGTTTTACCGTGTTCGGTTTCGGCGTGATCATGGGACTGACCGGCATTTTCATGTGGTTCCCGGAATTCCTGGGACGCGGCATGCAGCAGTGGATGTACTTCCTGCATAACTTCGTGTTCATTCTCTTTATGCTGTTGATGATCCTTCATGTGTATCTCGGTACCGCGGCAAGCCCCGGTACCTGGAGAGCCATGTCCAAGGGTACGGTTACCAAGGCGTGGGCCAAGAAGCATCATGGTGCGTGGGACGAAGAGGAAGTGTAGTATTTGCTCGCATCTCGCGTGTAATATTAAAGGGGCTTGCAATTGCAAGCCCCTTTTTTTCGCTCCGCGAGCAGGTTCCAAGTTCCAGGTTCATTTAGAATTCAGAAGTCAGAATCCAGAATCCAAAAGCCATGAACTATGGTTCATAGATTCACCCTCTCCTAACCTCTCCCGTCATCAGTCTTCGCTAAAGCTTCGACCTGACAGGAGGGAGAGGGATAAACGCCGCTACCCCGGCCACGCCTATGCGTGGAGCTTCTAGTTTCGGGTTTCTAGTTTCTAGTAAAGCCAAAGCCAAAGATCTTGCTCTGTGCTGCTCTGTGTTCTCTGTGGTTCAAACCAAACCCTGCTCTGGTTTTCTCCGTGTCCTCCGTGCCTCTGTGGTGAAAAAAGAACTCCTGCCTCCTGCCTGTTCTACACGCCCTTCGCACTACGCCCTGCGCACTCACCCGAAGGGTGCCCTCTGTGGTTCAAATCAAACCCAGCGGCCCTCTGCGGTCAGGGCTGAATAGCCCTGCCTGCGGCCCTCTGCGTTAAAGGCCTTTGTCTTCTTTTATAAACCCAAACCTCTTGTTTTCTCCGTGTCCTCCCGTCTTCGCACTCTGTGCTTCGACGTGATAACCTGCATCCTGCCTGTTCTACACGCCCTTCGCGCTACGCCCTGCGCACTCACCCGAAGGGTGCCCTCTATGGTGAAAATAAACCTCCTTCCTCTTTCCTCCTCCCTTCTCCCTGTTGTTCACCATTGCCTTGAACCCCACCCTTTGGTACTGTTTTCTACTCACTGTAAGGGGAATTCCATGACCGACGCAAAGACTCGAAAAAACCTGCTCTCGTCACTGCCGAAAGTGGACCAGGTGTTGGCTCACCCTGAGATCCAGGCCCTCTCCGGTACCGTGACCGTGATGATCGTTAAGGCGGCAGTGAGGGCGGAAATTGATCTTGCCCGTAAGACGGTCCTCTCGGGAGAAATTACAGATAAAGTTTATCTTGAACAGGATCAGGTAGCCAGCCGAGCAGCCGCAAGAGCGATCGATATGGACAGGCCCCGTCTGAGGAAGGTGATAAACGCTACCGGCGTTGTTCTGCATACAAACCTGGGCCGCAGCCCTTTACCGGAGGAAGCCGTACGCCAGATAGCACTTGCCGCATCCGGTTACTCCAACCTGGAGTACGATATAAGCTCCGGGAAAAGGGGCTCAAGGGACGATCTTATCGAGAGGATCATCTGTGATCTTACCGGGGCCGAGGCGGCAACGGTGGTTAACAACAACGCAGCGGCTGTCCTGCTCGCCCTGAACACGATGGCAAAAGGTGCCGGCGTTGTTGTCTCAAGGGGAGAGCTTGTGGAGATCGGAGGGGCCTTCAGAATACCCGATGTTATGGCCGCCAGCGGAGGACGCCTGATCGAAGTGGGGACTACCAATCGCACCCGGATCAGTGACTATGAAAAGGCCATAGATAATGATACCGCCCTTCTCCTGAAGGTTCATACGAGCAATTATAGAATTGTGGGATTTTCAGAAGAGGCGACTATCGAGGATCTGGTGGGTCTGGGGAAAAGGAAAAAACTCCCGGTCCTGGTTGACCTGGGGAGTGGTTGCCTGATTGATCTCGTCCATTTAGGCCTGACAGAGCAGGAGCCCACCGTGGCTGAGGTGGTAGGTAGCGGTGCCGATGTCATTACATTTTCCGGGGATAAGCTCCTGGGAGGCCCACAGGCCGGGATTATTATCGGCAAGTCGAAATTCATCGAGACCATCAGGAAAAATCCCATGAAAAGGGCCCTGAGAGTTGGCAAGCTGACACTTGCTGCCCTGGAGACCGTTCTGAAAATGTACATGGAACCGGGCCGGGCAGCCCGGAACCTTCCTGTACTTAAGATGATTTCGGCGGACAAAAGATCCATTGCGGCCAGAGCGAGGCGCTTTGCTCGAACCATGGATGAACTGCCCCTGGAAATATCCTTTGTGTCCGCCGTTTCAAGGGTCGGAGGAGGAGCGCTTCCTTTAGAGGAGATGCCCACGACTCTTATGGCCCTGGAAGTTGTGGGATTGTCCGCGCAAGATCTTGAAGAGCGGTTGCGAGCGCAGGACCCACCCGTTGTGGGCCGAATAGTGGGTGACAGGCTCTGCCTGGACTTAAGAACTGTATCAACCCTGGAACTGCCGGCCCTCAGGAGTTCAATCAAGTCAGCGCTTCAATAACGAGTTCCAGGTTTCAAGTTTCAAGTTCCATGGAACACACTATTTTTGATTTACATGGAACCTGGAAGTTGGAACTTGGAACCAGTTCATTATCAACGAGGCGAGAGAAAATAGGCCAGACACGAGGCCCGACTAGAGACTGTCTTAATGGGTCCAACGCCCAACGTCCAATGTCCAACGTGAACGAAAAATTTAAGAACAGCAAACAAGGCGAGGAAGAATGGGTAAGATGCAAGGCCGCAGGGAGGAGGAAACCGTAGACGTATATGGCGCATACGTTGAGGATTTCCGACAACCGAGAACGCAGCAGATTGCTCATTATTACCGCCGCATAAAATCAAGGAAATAATAATCAAACCCCAAACACACATAGTTATAGGCACCGCCGGCCACATAGACCACGGCAAAACTTCTCTAGTAAAGGTCCTGACCGGCGTCGATACCGACCGCCTGAAGGAGGAAAAGGAGCGCGGCATCACTATCGATCTGGGTTTTGCGCCCCTTGATCTGCCTTCCGGCGAGCGTGTAGGGATAGTGGATGTTCCCGGCCATGAGAGGTTTGTGAAAAACATGGTTGCCGGGGCTACGGGGATCGACCTTGTTATTCTGGTAATTGCGGCAGATGAGGGCGTAATGCCCCAGACCAGAGAGCACCTTGACATCTGTCAGCTCCTCGGCACAAGGGGCGGGGTCGTAGCTCTGACAAAGGCAGATCTTGTGGATGATGAGTGGCTTGAGATGGTCACCGAGGACGTGAAAGAATATCTTGCCGGAACTTTCCTCGAAGAGGCTCCTTTAATCCCCTTCTCGTCGGAGGATGGAAGCGGTGAGAAGGAACTTCTTGCGGCCATCGACGAAGAGGTAAAAAGTGTACCGCTAAGAGCGGACACCGGTATATTTCGCCTTCCAGTAGACCGTGTCTTTACCATGAAGGGATTCGGAACCGTTATTACAGGTACCTTGATATCGGGCACAATATCAGAAGGTGATGAAGTGCAGTTCTACCCGGATGAGGCCAGAGCTAAAATACGGGGACTGCAGATCCACGGTGAGAAGAACCCGGAAAGTTCAACAGGGATGAGAACAGCACTTAATCTCCAGGGTGTGGAAAAGACCCAGGTTCACAGGGGTGAGACCATGGCCCGTCCGGGAACCCTTCTGCCAACCTACCTGATCGATACAAAAATCCACCTCCTGTCGTCTGCCCCAAGGCCATTAAAAAACAGGGAGAGGGTGAGGCTTCATCTTTATACATCAGAGATCATGACCAGGGTCGCACTGCTTGAGGCTGACTTCCTAAAGCCAGGTGATGAAGCTATGGTTCAGCTACGGCTGGAATCTCCAGCGGTTGCCCTGCCCGGTGATCGTTTCGTTATCAGGAGTTATTCCCCCATCACTACCATCGGCGGAGGAGTAGTTCTTGATCCTGTCCCTGTAAAACACAGAAGGATGAGAAAGCCGGTCATAGAAATGCTCGCAAGGCTCGACACACAGGATCACATTGCCAGGCTGCAGGTCCACCTCGATCAGGCCTCCACTTTCGGAGCTCCGATGGATCAACTTGCTGTGCGCTCAGGTGTTCTTGTAGATGACGTTTCAAATACCCTGACGGAACTTGAAAAGGGCGGAAAAGCTGTTCTCATCGGGGCAGGCGGAGGGGCTCTGGCGTACTCCTCACAGTCATATGAGGAACTTCAGAAAAAACTTGTAAAAACCCTCACCGCATACCACAAAGGCAACCCCTTAAAAACAGGTATGGGAAGGGAAGAACTCAGAATGAAACTTGCCCGGGATTTCCCCGAACGCCCGTTCAAGATGCTCCTGGCTGCCCTGGAGGAGATGGAAGAGATCGAACTGGAAAAGGACACAGTCCGTTTGAAAGCTCACGAGGCCACCCTCACACCGCAGCAGGAAGCCTTGAGCGGTAAGGTGATGGAAATTCTCGCCAAAAACGGCCTTTCTCCGCCTTTCGTACAGGATCTGGCCGAAGAGCTTTCCGCCAGACCCGATGAACTAAAAGCGCTCCTCGGTTTACTGGCACAGAGGGGGGACGTTGTTCGCATAAAGGACGATTACTTTATTCACCCGGATGAGCATGAGAGCCTCATGAAAAAGGTTTTGGATTATTTCGGGGAAAACAGCGAAATGGCGATGGCAAACTTCAGGGAGATCACAGGCATCACCAGGAAATGGATGATCCCGCTGCTGGAGTACATGGACCGAACCCAGGTGACCATGCGCCGTGGAGACGTGAGGATAAAACGTGGGTCATAAAGACGAAAAATTAATACCGGTTGCCAGCGCAAGGGAGATTATCCTTAACTCCGTTGTCCGGCTGGGGGAGGAGGCGATCTCACTGGAAAGTTCCCTCGGGAGGGTTCTCGCCGAAACCATAAAGGCATCCAGGGATGTACCGCCTCTCTGCAACTCAGCAATGGATGGATTTGCAATTACAGCAGCGGCAACTGAGGGCGCTTCGGTAAAATTGCCTGCTTCTTTGCCAATCGTCAGAACGATCCCCGCCGGAGATCTGCCCGGCCGGAAAGTGGATCATGACAAGGCGGTGAGGATTATGACAGGGGCGCCTGTCCCGGACGGTGTGGACACTGTAGTTCCTGTTGAGCGGACATCCGTAAAGGATGAAATCCTGATCCTCACAGAGCCAATGCCACCCGGAAAGAACATTCGTGAAGCTGGCGAAGACATAACCAGCGGAGGAATTATCCTGGAGCCTGCCAGACAACTCCGACCAGCAGATATTGGTCTTCTGGCTTCCCAGGGGATAGAGGAAGTATCCGTGTACCGCAGGCCGGAAGTTGCGATACTTGCAACCGGTGACGAGGTAGTTCCCCTGGGAGTGGAACCCGAAGAGGCACAGATCTTCTCGAGCAACTCTTATAGCCTGGCAGCCCTCGTAACTGAGTGCGGTGCTCTGCCCAGGCAGTTGGATATTGCCAGGGATGAACCTGAACACCTCACAGAGATGATCAAAAATGGCCTTAAATCCAATGTTTTGATAACAACCGGCGGTATATCCATGGGGGATTACGATTACCTCAAGGATGTGTTCGGCAGGATGGAGGTTAAGATCCATTTCTGGAGAGTGGCCCAGAAACCGGGCAAGCCCATGACCTTCGGGGAAAAGGATGGAACTCTGGTGTTTGCCCTCCCCGGGAACCCGGTGTCCGCTATGATCTCTTTTGAACTTTACGTGCGGCCTGCACTCAGGAAGATGATGGGACACGCAAGGCTCTTCAGGCCCACTGTCCAGGCGGTTTTAGAAGAGGATATCAGGAAGAAGAGGGGCCGCAGGAATTTCATCCGGGGTGTGGTGCGCAATGATGATGGAATCCTCTATGCAAAGACAACGGGAGAGCAGGGAGCGGGTATCCTGCGTTCCATGTCAGAAGCCAACGGCATCATCATACTTCCGGAGGATGTAGTTGGTGCAGATGCCGGTGATATGGTGGATGTGTACCTGCTTGACAGCGAAGAGGCGTTGTCGTGATCGGTGAGGATCAACCACGCTGTGGCGTGGCAGGCGTTCAAAGTTAAATAACATCAAATATACTTTACATTGCCTGGGCAATATGTCAGTAGAGGCTCAAGCTTCAATGTTTGAAAGTACTATATCGAAGATAGATATGTGACTGTAGATTTTGGAGGGAAAAAATGAGAAGAACCATCTTCGAACTCTTTGCCAAATCGCCCTTCGGGCCGCTTCAGGATCACATGAGAAAGGTTCTTGAGTGCGCTGAATTTATGCCTGATCTGTTCAAGGCACTGGAAGAGGGCAACGAGGAGAGATTTCAGGAGATATCTGCCAGCATTGCGGAGACCGAATACGAGGCTGACAAGATAAAGAACCAGATACGTGGTGACCTGCCCAGCACCATCTTCACACCCGTGGACCGCAGGGACCTCCTGGAGATACTATCTACTCAGGATTCTATCAGCGATGTAGCCGAAGATGTGATGGTGCTGCTCAACATGCGGCGGCTCCCCATCCCGGAAGGGATGAAGGAGGAACTGTGGGAGCTCATCGATCAGGTCATGGTCGTGGTTAAACAGTACGGCAGGATAGGAGAGGAACTCGATGAGCTCGTGGAAGCGTCCTTTGGCGGAGCCGAGGCGGCTAAGGTCCTGGAGATGATCGACAACCTGGGCCATGAAGAATATGTAGCGGACCAGAAACAGCACAAGCTGGTCACCAAACTCCTGACCCTGGAAGATGAATTAGGAGCCGTTAACGTAGTTCTTTGGATGAAAGTACTGGGAGCCGTTGGCGACATAGCCAACAACGCCGAGAGGACGGGAAACCGGATCCGGTTGTTCCTCTCAAAATAAACTAACTATGCTCGAACTCGGATACTGGGTCTTCTGGTTCAGTCTGGCTGCGTGTGCCTACATGGCCTGGAACATCGGTGCCAACGATGTTGGCAACGCCATGGGGACAGTTGTCGGCTCCAAAGCTGTCAGCTTTCGGAAAGCTGTTCTTCTCGCTGCAATCTTTGAATTCGCCGGCGCGTTTCTCGTTGGCGGCCACGTCACTAACACAGTCCGCAAAGGTATAGTCTCTCCATCGGTCTTTGCCGATAGTCCTGACATTTTTGTCCTGGGAATGCTGGCTGCGCTGCTGGCCGCCGGGATTTGGCTGCACCTCGCGACTTTTATGGGCCTGCCGGTGTCTACAACTCATTCAATAATCGGCGGGGTCGTTGGCTTCGGACTGCTTGTGGGCGGTGTGAATGCCGTTAAATGGGGTAAGTTGGGTTCGGTGGTTCTTAGCTGGATCATTTCCCCCCTATTTGGTGGTGCTCTGGCTTTTTTAACCTTTGTCTTTATCAAGAGAACGGTCCTTTCTTCCTGGGATCCGGTTAAAGCCGCTAACCGGGTTGTACCGATTCTCCTCTTCCCGGTAATAGTTATCCTTGTCCTTTCAATGATCTTCAAGGGTCTCAAAAACCTGCGCCTTGACATCCCATTGGGTCAAGCTCTGCTAATAGCAATAGCTGCCGGGCTGATGTCTTCTTTGATAATGAGATTATTTTTGATGAGGAAGAATGCCACGCGGCCAAAGAAGAGAAGAGAAGCCTTTGAGCAAGCCGAGGGGGTCTTCAAGTACCTTCAGATTATAACAGCGTGTTATATAGCCTTTGCCCATGGAGCCAACGATGTAGCTAATGCCATCGGTCCATTTGCGGCAATAGTCTCAGTATTTAATACTGGAAATGTTGAGATGACAGTTGGTGTGCCTGTCTGGGTGCTGGCTCTCGGCGGAGGGTTTATTGTCATCGGACTTGCCACATGGGGCTACAAAATCATCGAGACTATCGGTAAGAAGATAACCTTCATCACCCCTTCCAGGGGCTTTTCCGCTGAGTTTGCCACGGCGACAACTGTCCTTGTCTGTTCCAAGCTGGGTCTTCCTGTATCCACAAGCCACACTCTTGTTGGATCGGTTATCGGTGTGGGTCTTGCCAAGGGCATGGCAGCCCTTAATTTAAAGGTCATCAGAAATATAATTAATGCCTGGTTGATAACGGTTCCCCTGGTAGCCCTCATAACGGTAATCATCTTCCAGATCCTCAGGTTTGTAGCGCTGTAGTGCCCCCTTTGGGAGTCCAAAATCCAAGGTCCAAGATCCAAGGTCGTGATGCGTGATTAATGGAACCAGGCGCTGGGCGCTAGGCTCTGGGCTCTGGGCTAACAAACAGCACAACAACCTTATTCGTCCTCTCCCCCGGCCACGCTTATGCGTGGTGTTCGGCTGGCCTATGGCCAGGGTCCAAGGACCAACCACGCCTCTGGCGTGGCAGGCGTTCAGTGATTATCCAATATCTAATGTTCTAATCTCCAATTTCCACTTTCCAATATCCATTCACTAATGCTCTATTGTTCTACCCTCATACCCCGACACTCCTTCCTTCTCCCTCTTCCCTCCTCCCTATCACAAACCTCTGTGCTGCTCTGTGACCTCTGTGGTTCAAAGCCTTTATCTCTTTAAGTAAACCCAAGCCCGGGTTTTTCTCTGCGGCCCCCTGCGGTCAGGGCTGAATAGCCCTGTCTGCGGCCCCCTGCGTTAAAGCTCATATTGATTTCTAATGTTTTAATGTCTAATTTCCAATTTCCAATTTCGATTTTCCAATCGACCATATATCACCTAAGTGATTCATTGTGGTAAAATGATCCGATGGTTTCGGATGAAATTAAAAGGGACGCTGAATCGCTTAGGGAGCAGATCCGGCGCCACGATCACCTCTATTACGTCCTGGACAGCCCCAAGATCTCCGACGACGAATACGATCGTCTAATGCGCCGACTTCAGGAGATCGAGGAGGACCATCCTGAGTTGGTAACTGCCGATTCTCCCACACAGCGTGTGGGAGCGCCTCCCCGTGAGGATTTCGGCTCTGTCACCCGCACCATCCCCATGCTTTCCCTGGCAAATGCCTTCGACGAACAGGAAGCCATAGAATTTGATGAGAGAGCCAGGCGAATCCTGGGAACCGATCAGAAAATAAACTATCTTGCAGAGCCCAAGCTGGACGGTATCAGTATTGAACTGACCTACGAAAACGGTATTTTCACTATAGGATCCACCCGGGGCGACGGCAGTACCGGTGAGGATATCACCGCGAACCTGAGGACAATCCACTCCATACCCCTCAGGCTAACGGAAGGTTTAACCATACCTGCCCGTCTCGATGTCCGCGGTGAGATATATATGAAAAAGACGGATTTCGATGACCTGAACCAGAGAAGAGAAGCTGCTGGAGAGCAGCCCTTTGCCAATCCGAGGAACGCCGCGGCCGGGAGTATGAGGCAGCTCGATCCCAATGTAACAGCCCAAAGACCCCTTGATGGATTCTTCTACGCTGTTGGGGTGGTGGAGGGCGAACTACCGGGGAGCCAGGGCAAGCTCCTTGAGTTTCTGGCAGAGGCCGGATTCAGGGTAAATCCCCTTCACAAGAGGTGCATCGGTATCGAAGAGGCCCTTGTTTATTACAATGAGTTGGAATCAAAAAGAGATGAGCTCCCATATGAGATAGACGGCATGGTGATCAAGGTGGACAGTTTTGCCGTAAGGGAGGAACTGGGAGAGGTCTCCCGGAGTCCCAGGTGGGCAGTGGCCTTCAAATTCCCTCCGCAGCAGGTTACCACCAGTGTGCTGGATATTATTGTCCAGGTCGGCAGGGTCGGCTCATTGACCCCGGTTGCCGTTCTCGAGCCGGTTAAGGTCGGAGGGGTGACCGTCTCCCGGGCTACTTTACATAACCAGGATGAGGTGGACAGGAAGGACGTGAGAATAGGGGACACAGTCATCGTCCAGAGGGCGGGGGATGTTATTCCTGAAGTGGTAGAGGTCCTTAAAGACAGGAGGACCGGTAGCGAAAAAACCTTTCGGATCCCCGCGAGATGCCCGGTGTGCGACAGTAAGGTCATCCGCCTGGAAGACGAAACAACACACAGGTGCCCCAACATAGCGTGCCCTGCCCAGATCAAGGAGCGGATCTTCCACTTCACATCCAGAGGCGGGCTGGATATTGAGGGCCTGGGAAGTATGACGATCTCACAGTTAGTGGAAAGTGAAATAGTGTCCAACCCGGGAGATCTTTTTAAACTCAATAAAGATATCATCCTGTCCCTTGAGCGCTATGCGGATAAATCAGCGGAAAATCTCCTCAAATCAATTGGAGATTCCAAAGACACGACCTTGACGCGATTTATATACGCGCTGGGTATACCACTTGTGGGTTCCCATGTATCTGAGGTGCTGGCCCAGCGGTACGGATCCCTTGACAGGCTCATGGATGCGACAGAAGATGAACTCGTGGCTGTACATGAAATAGGCCCCGGCATCGCGGTATCGGTCGCTTCTTTTTTCAGCGAGGAGAAAAACCGTGAAATTGTTACAGGGCTTTTAAAATCCGGTGTTAATCCTGTAAGCGAAACAGGTCCCATGGGGACGAAGCTCGAAGGCTTGACTTTTGTGCTCACCGGGACCATGGAACAGTTTACGAGAGACGAAGCCAAAAGAAAGATCCAGTCGCTGGGTGGGCGGGTTTCATCTGCTGTAAGCGGCAAAACAAGTTTCGTGGTTGCAGGCAGCGATCCGGGAAGCAAGCTCGACAGGGCAAGAGATCTCGGTATAGAGATAATTGATGAGATCAAATTGACAGAACTTATTGGAGAGAAGTGATGGAAAAGCAACAGGAGACCAGAGCGGCAGTTGTCCTGAAGGGTGTGGTTGCCACCGAAAAAGATATACAGATAGTGCGGGAAACCCCCCTGACTGTTTACCTGAACACACAGGAGCTCATTACCCTGGTCACGACCGGTGATGCCAACCGTGAGCTCGCCTTGGGTTTTCTGCTCTCGGAGGGATTCCTGACTGACAGGGAGGACCTTGTCTCAATTGACATTGACGACGAGGCCGGAACAGCGGATGTCAAGGTTTCCGGCGATCTGTCTCTGGTCGAGGACCTCTGGAAAAAGAGAACGGTCACATCCGGCTGTGGCAAGGGAGCAACCTTTTACAGCGTCCTGGATTCGCTACAGTCTAAATCAGTGGATTCCGACCTGAAGCTGACCCCGAAGCAGGTCTACTCTCTCATGGCAGAGATGAATAAAATGTCTGACCTGTACAAGTCCACAAGGGGTGTCCACAACAGCGCGCTTGCCGACTCGGACAGAATAATAATATTCCGGGACGATATCGGCCGGCACAACGCCGTGGACAAGATCCGGGGCGCCGCCTTTCTGGAAGATATTGCCCTCCACGACAAGGTCCTCATCACCACCGGACGCCTCACCTCAGAGATCGTGATCAAGGTAACCAAAATGGGCGTTCCGATCGTGGTGTCCCGTTCAGCCCCCACCACACTGGCCCTTGATCTGGCCGAAAGGGTTAATCTTACTCTGGTAGGCTACGTCCGCGGCGAACGGATGACGGTTTATACAGGCAAAGACAGAATAAAAATCTAAAAGCTTTTTTGAACCACAGAGGTCACAGAGAACACAGAGGAAAATCTGGGCTTGGGTTTCACCACGGAGGCACGGAGGTCACGGAGAAAAAGCGGGGCTTTGGGTTTAAACAAACAATCAAATGAAAACTGAAAAGCTTTTTTGAACCACAGAGGGCACAGAGGGCACAGAGGGGGCTGGGGGGTAAACACGAAAACTATCCAAATTAGGGGTGTATAAAACGGTTTACTTATATTTGCTTAATTTAATGAACAACATTTGAATCAGATATCTAAGATACATTTATCGACGTTCTTCGTTTCCTTCCATAATTCATGTTTTAACCCAAAGCCCAGGTTTACCTCTGTGTCCTCTGTGACTCTGTGGTGAAAACAGATCTTTTGATATTGAGAGCTACTCTTGATTGTGCTATCATAATGATAGCATTTAATAAGGGAGGCTTTCTTATGCCGCAGTTACTGGTACGTGATCTTTCCCCCGAAGTCATCGAACAGCTCAAAAAGCGTGCCCGCAGGAACGGCCGCTCCATGCAGTCCGAGGTAAAGACAATAATCGAGAAGGCCGCACAAGCCGAGTCCATGGAGGCGGCGAATCTGGCGGCAAGCGTGAGGCGTATGCTGTCGGGCAGAGACCACAGCGATAGCTCTGAACTCGTTTCGGAAGAGTAAAGGACCCATCCTTGAACCGATTCGTAGTAGAAGCGCCGGTGGCCGTAAAGTGGTTTGTTCCCGAACCGATGTATGAAAACGCGGTCAGGCTTTTCGAGGGGCCAAATGAACTTCTCGTGACGGATGTATTCTTTTCGGAATTTGCAGAAATCCTCAGGCGTAAGGTCGGTCTTGGTGAAATAACAGAGGAAGAAGCCCTGAAGATCTACTCTGCTTTATCAGCTGTGCCTCTTACCGTAAATCCAGCTGAACCCCTGATGAAAGCGGCTCTGGAAATAGCCACCTCCATGGGGAGACCGATCCAGGTTGGTCTTAACCTCTCCCTTGCCGTACAGCAGGACTGCCGGTTGATTACTGTCAGGCGGGACCTGTACGACGGACTCCAGACGACACCCTTTTCCCGTTATTTGAAGTGGATCGAACACGTCAAGTAATCCTGAAACCCCTTTTTGAACCACAGAGGTCACAGAGGACACAGAGTTTACGGGTAAGGGAGTATGGGGGTAAGGGGGTAGAACATTAGAGCATTAGTGAATGGATATTGGAAAGTGGACATTGGAGATTAGAACATTAGATATTGGATAATCACTGAACGCCTGCCACGCCAGAGGCGTGGTTGGGCCTTGGACTCCGGCCATAGGCCGGCCGGGGAGGGGGTAACTATTAGTCATTGTGCCTGTCACGCCATAGCTCAAAGAGCGACGGCGGAAGGAATGTCACAAATATCGAAATGACGAAGCAATCTTGTCATTTGTTGATCTTGGACCTTGGCTTTTGGATCTTGGATCAACAAATTCAACTTCTGCCTTCTGCCTCTTGCCTATATTAAACCCCCCAGCTTGACGAATAGCAATAAAGAGATATACTTTAAACAGAAATAGTTTAATGTTAAATTAATTTGAGGCGGGCAATGGGAAACAGGTACAGAGGAACACAAGAGGAAATTGCGGCATTGGGCGCATATGTGAAGCTCCTGCGAGCCGCTGAGACGGTTTCAACCAGGGTCCACCGCTATCTGGCCGATGAGAACCTTTCGGTCAGGCAGTTTGGCGTCCTCGAAGCTCTCTATCACACTGGTCCCCTTCATCAGAGGGATATTGCAAGCAAGCTCCTTGTCAGTGGAGGCAACATAACCATGGTGCTGGACAATCTGGGGAAAAACGATCTTGTGAAAAGAACACAGGATCCCAGCGACAGGCGCCACAACACAGTCTCACTGACCGAAAAGGGGAAGAAACTTATGGATAGGATATTTCCCCGTCACGCTTCCCGCATCGTGCAGGAAATGGGTGTCCTGACCGCGAAGGATCAGGAAACGCTTGGTGATCTTTGCAGGAAGCTGGGGAAAGGGGAAAGATAAATTTAGAACACCAAAGGAGGTACATCATGTTTGCGAGACTACTTAGAACCAATAACGATATCACACCGCTGATCCTCAGACTCTTTCTGGGAGTTGTTATCTTCCCCCATGGAGCCCAGAAGGCCCTGGGTTTGTTCGGAGGTTACGGCTTTTCCGGAACCATAGGGTTCTTCACACAGACTATGGAACTTCCCTTGGTGCTTGCCCTGCTTGTGATCGCAGCTGAGTTCCTGGGCTCCATAGGACTGATAACAGGGTTTTTGACCAGGTTGTCCGCATTCGGGATCGCCTCCGTCATGACCGGAGCAATATTCATGGTTCACCTGCCAAACGGATTTTTCATGAACTGGTCCGGAAAACAGGCTGGCGAGGGGTTTGAATTCCATCTGTTGGCCATTGGCATTGCTCTGGTGCTGCTGATTACCGGTGGAGGCGGGCTGTCCATAGACGGGCTGATCGCTCAGAAGTCCAATTAACGACAGCTGTTACCCACATAAGGAGGAACTGTGATTATCCTCAGAAAAGCCGAGGACAGAGGTTTCTTTGACCACGAATGGCTGGAGACGTACCATACGTTCTCCTTTGCCGGTTACTACGACCTGGACCATATGGGGTTCAGAGATCTCCGCGTGATTAATGAAGATAAGGTCCAGCCCGGGAAAGGCTTTCCGACTCACCCCCACAAGGACATGGAGATTATCTCCTATGTTATGGAGGGTGCTCTGGAGCACGCAGACAGCATGGGAAACAGTTCAGTCATCAAGGCCGGCGAAGTCCAGAGGATGACAGCAGGTACGGGCATAACCCACAGCGAGCACAACCCCTCGGAAAAAGAGCGGGTTCACTTCTTCCAGATATGGATAGTGCCTGAAGAAACAGGCCTGACACCAGAATACGAGCAGACCCGATTCCCTGACGAGAAAAAGCGGGGAAAGATGTGTCTCGTCGCTTCACAAGACGGAAGGGACGGCTCTGTGACCATCAACTCCAATAGCATGCTTTATGCGACGATGCTGGAAAAGGGAGAGCAGATCATCTATCCAATGGATCAGGACCGTCACGCCTGGGTCCAGGTGGCCAGGGGCGCGATCCGGATCAACGGAAATGATCTTAACACTGGCGATGGAGCTGCCTTTTCCCATGAGACGGTCCTGCGCATTCGCGGTACCTCGCAGGGTGAGTGTGAGGTGCTTGTTTTTGATCTTGGGTAAATACGCGACCAACGCCCAATGACCAACGACCAACGTGTATATTTCAGTCATTTATTCACATTGGACGTTGGCCTTGGACTCTGACCAAGGGCCAGATAGACTCCATGTATAAATGTTGTCAGACTCCAAATCACCCCCAAATCACCAGAAACTAGAAACTGGAAACCAGAAGCTGGAATAATGTATACTGTTGAAAGCTGAAGATCCGGTAAGTTCAGCTTCCAGTGGGGCGGGAGTCTACACAGCCAGTATTTCAACGGGCCGCTTTCTCGGAGAGAGGAAGCGGCCCGTTTTGTTCTACCACAGAGTTCACAGAGTAAAATCTATTGCTTGGATATTACTAGAAACCAGAAACTGGCGCGCAAGGCGCGCCCAAGAATGAATCCTAAATATCTGTTAGAATTGAAAACTCGAACCGAAAAGGCCCTGAATGAAGATCCTCCGGACGGCCTTATGGCTATTACCGCCTCCTGGGCGCTCTGGGAAGCTGTAAGAAGGCGAATCCTTGTGCTGGCCTGCAAGCGTGAGGGATGGACAGTGGGTCAGGCTCAAAAAGCTCTGGAAAGTGAGCGGATCAATAACGAGCGTTTTGTTCAGCTTTTTGAGGTCATTTACGGGAATAGCAAGTGGGAAGATTCACTTCCGATTGTTGCAAAAAGGCTTTGGCCGGGGATTATCAGGATAACGGACCTTCGTCGGCGGATAATAAACGGAACTACCAGGATTGGCGATACCAGGCTACAAAAATACGCCTGGGATGTCCTGAGGTTCATTAACTCCCTGAGGGAGCACCCCTTGGGGGATCCGCTGAAGGAGCTGCCGAGGATCTCTAAAAAAACAAAGTCCGACAGAAGCTTGAAAAACAGGATAAAAAAAGCGTAAAGTGGTTGGGTGTTTTGAGAAACAGGAAAGAGGGGGGGGTGGAGGAGAGGTCATGAGTAAGTATAAGGGTGAGGATCGGCGCAAGGATTCGGCCGACAGGAGGCAGGAGCAAGACCGTCGTGCAGCCAATGACCGGAGAAAAGAACAGGATCCGGCATGGCTGGGAGAGCAGGACAGGCGAACACGCACTAGCAGGCGCAGTGACGACAGCAGGCGGGAAGATTCTGATAGACGTAAAGATTAAGTTGATAGTTGTTGGTAGCAAGTTGTTAGTCTACTAGAAACTAGAAATCAGAAACTGCAATACTGCAGACGTGGTATGGGAGTACTGGATGAGTTCCAGCAAAGCTGAGGACAAAAGCAAGACAGCAGCTAACCGGCGGAGATCAGAAACAGACCGTCGGCAAGTAAGGGATTTCGCCTGGCTCGATCGGATGGAACGACGTAAATTCAAGGACGATCGCCGGTCGGGACCTGCGTTCAAAAAAAAGGACAGCGGAGAGAGGAAGAAGGGGGGTAGTTGACGCGTAACGGGTAGAGCATTAAAGTTTGGAAATTGTGTTTGAACCACAGAGTTCACAGAGCAGCACAGAGAAAGGCTTTGGGTTTTCACCACGGAGGCACGGAGGGCACGGAGAAAATCTTTTGTTGGGGTTTAAAGGAAATAAAAGCCTTAACGCAGGGGGCCGCAGGCCACCCATTCGGGTGGACCGCAGAGGGCCGCTGAGAAAGAATTTGTTGGGGTAGAGCATTAGACATGTTACTCATCACGCGTCACGCATTACGATAATACCTGGGACCTGGGTCGTGGGTCCAGGGACTCGGCCATTAGCCGACTATTAGATCAGTCGACTAATGGCTGTCCCATACAGCAACTCTCCGTCCTTAATGGCCTGATACAGGGGGTCATCCTCAAGATACAGCTTTTTCAGTTCGGCAATCGCTACGATCATAACTCCAAGTGCAATTCCAAGTAACTCGATCTCTTCTTCTGCCTTTTTTCGGGCAAATTCCCTGTTGGTTTCACCAGAAACAATAATGCATATTCCCCTTCCTGGTTCATCGCTGCCGGAACTTTCGATCAGATAGGCTGATGTGGCTACCCCCCGGAGCCTTGATGAAAAGGTGGCAAGCCGGTCCTTTAAAAAGGCGCGTTCCTTTCTGAAAAGAGGAAGGATCATATTAGTGACAAGGTGATCCCGTTCCTTAAGTTGGTACAGGTACGCGCGGCCCGCCTGACGCACTTCAAGAATTCCGGTATCGCGCAGACGATTCAGGGTGTTCTGACAGGTCATGGCATTCAGTTCTGCAAGGGAAGCTATCTGTCGCCCGGTCAGGTCGTGATCACTGTCGGCAAGGATCCTGAGAACCTTTACACTGGATGATGTTCCGAATATTGCATCGAGGGGACTAAATGAACTCATTTTCATCCTTTTTGTAAGTATAGAAGTATGTAATATATAAATAATTATACATATGACATAATATATATACAATATTGCAGGCTATGTCAATATTCTTTGGGGCTCGAATCCAATTTGCTTTAAAGAATTAATTTACAAATCAGATGTTTGTCTACAATAATGTCACTATGAATTCTCATTTTCACACTTCTGGATATTTGCTCACACCAGGAGGGCAAAATACTTAATAAACTTTATGTAGCCTGGCGCAGATTGACCATACAGATCTGGCGGCTTTTTGGATGGGGTGGCATCCCGTCCCTGCTAAGGGCCCTGAAGTCGGAGGATCAGAGGGTTTGGCAGGATGCTTCCGGAGCCCTTACCAGTATGGGCAAAACAGCTTCGTCTGCTCTTGTACTGGCAAAAAATGACGGAGATGCTCAATTCCGGGTAAGGCTTGTAAAAATCCTCGCGGCCATGGGTGTGGATTCGCTGGAAAATATCATAGGGTTCCTGAGAGACGAGGATGAATCAGTCAGGCTGGAAGCGATAAGGGCCCTGGTGCACTTTGCGAAAAGACCCGGGCAGACAGTGTTCATATTGACCGAGCTGCTCGACCACTACGATGTCAACATCACAGACCATACTATTGAGATCCTTTCTCAGCTCGGCGCAGATACAGTAGATATTCTGTTGGAGCTTTATTTCTCAGGAAATCTTGATGTTACTCACAAAACAGCTGAGATCTTCCGCGTTATAGGCTGGACCTCGATACCGCGACTCAAGGAGATGCTGGATAGTCCCGATGACGCAACCAGCAAAAGAGCTGCTGAGGTAATGGTGGCCATGGGAGATAGCGCTATCCCTGCTTTGGCGGAGGCACTTTCAATGCCGTCGAGTCATACAAGAGTCATTGCTGTTCTGTGCCTTGCCCGGCTGGGAGACAAGGCAAAGAATACGGTACCGGAACTTCTCAGTGCCCTGGAAGATAATGACGATGAAGTGCGTTTCATAGCAGCTTACACACTTAAGTTGATCGGATCGATGGACCACAGTGAAGCCGCAGATTCTGTGATTAAAGAGCTGGCAGAACCGTTGGGCGATATAGAGGCGATGGAGGTCTTCGTCGCAGACAGCAGGCTGGCCCGAGCCCGTATAGTGTCCGAGTACCCTCTAGTCGGGGAACTGGGGTTGGATTCTACCGGAAAGAAATACCTGGCGCCCGAGGAGGATTACCGTGGAGGAGGTATGGGTAGCATCAGGGTCCGCGGCCATCCCAGTGTTATCAATCCCTTTGTAGGCAAGGTGGTAAGGGTTTCCGGGGTCTACGACAGGGAATTGGGGTTGTTTGTGGAGTTTGTGGAGGAAGCTTAGTGCGCAGGGCGAAGTGCGCAGGGCGCACGTACTAGTCATTGCGAGAACCCCGTGGCAAAGACGAGGGGGACGCGGCAATCTTATAATTTATAGATTTTGGACATTGGATATCGGACGCGGTTATTCCTCAACAACATCTCCATCTTTATTAATATAATATACCACCCCATCCTTTAAAACCCGGCACTTGTCACCAGCAAACTGCCCTACCTTTTCGAACTGAGGCTCAATAACCATCTGCCCCTTCTGATCGATGAACCCCCATTTACCTTCAGTATAAACACCGGCAAGTCCGCTGGTGAAGATACTGGCTCCGTCAAACTTGGGGTCGATAACCAACTTTCCCTTCCTGTTTATGTAACCGAGCTTGTCCCCAAATTTGACTGCAGCCATCCCCTCCGAAAAATTGCCGGCCTCTGCCAGGGTAGGTTTAATGTAAAATCTGCCTTCAGCGGTCAGATAGCCCCATTTTCCTTCGTATTTTACCGATGCCAGGCCCTCGCTGAACCTTCTGATCATTTCGAGTTCAGGTTTGAAAACAAGCTGTCCGGTTCGGTCAACCAAGCCATATTTTCCATCAAGAGTTCTTACCGGTGCGAGCCCAAGGTCATTGAAATTAAAAGAAACCACTCTATCGCTCCCGAGATCGTATTCCAGGGGGACGACAAGCTCGCCGGACGTGTCAATATATCCCCAGTTATCGCCCTTTTTTACGGATGCCATCCCATTGGAAAAAGTCCGGCCGAAGTCGAATTCAAGGTCGATCTTTATTTCCCCGAACCGGTCCATGTAACCGTATTTACCTTTCTTTTTAACCGCAGCAAGCTGGTCTGAAAAGCACCGGGCTCTGGTGAAATTTCCTTTGTGAAGGGGAGTGAACTTGTGTTTTTCGCGGTTGATCCTGTAAAATCTGTACTCATACTTTATCCTTCGACGCAGGATGATGTTGCCGTCACAGTTGTCAAAGGATATTCCCTTGAGAGTGTCTGTTACATTACCGCTGCTGTCCTTCAGATCCAGATACCGGGCCAGTTTGCCGTCGGCAGTGTAGATCTTCTCAGCGTTACCCGTTGCCGGAACCAGAAAAAACAGTAAAAATCCGGTGACTGCAAGTACCTTCCTCATATATAAACTCCCTTTTTCGGGTGTTTGAAATGACTTTTAATTGTAGCATATTCCGAGTTTTGAGAACCGTGTGGTGTTAGACAGGGGGGGGTAAGGCAGGAGAAGGGAAGAGGAAAGAGGGAGGAGGGGTTTTGTTAGGTCCAACGTCCAACGTGTATATTTCAGTCATTGCGAGTCATTTATCCTTATCTAAACAGACAAAAGCCTTAACGCAGGGGGCCGCAGGCCGCCCATACGGGCGGACCGCAGGGGGCCGCAGAAAAAATCTGGGGTTTGGGTTATATATAAAGAGATAAGATCTGTAACGTAGTGCAGACGCTTTAAAACTGCTTCGCCAGTCTTCACCAAGGCTTCGACCTGGCAGCAGGGTTAGCACGGGGAGCCGAAGAGAAAAACTGAGCCTGGATTTCAGACATATTATAAATCAACTACTGACAGCTCTTCCTCTTTTATGTTTTTAGTGTTTACCAGGAAAAGATTTATTGTTTGTTGGTTTCCCCGCGGCCCTCTGCGGTAGGGCTGAATAGCCCTCCTGCGGCCCCCTGCGTTAAGGCTTTTGTAGCTTATAAAACCTGACCCAGGTTTTCCTCTGGAAAATGGGGTCAGAGCACTTCACTTTTAAAATGTGATATAAATATGAGACTTATGTAGAGTTGGAGCCTTTCAACCACCAGGAGCACAGAAACCATATGCCGAAAAAGTTCTGTATCCTTTTACTGTTTCTTGCCCTCCCACTCTTTGCCTGTTCGTCCGGGAACCCCCCCGACAGCCTTTTCCACGATAACATAGACAAGATGGTCGCCCTGGACAGGGAAATGGGTTTTGATGAAGAGATCTTGGAGATCCTGATCTATGACCGGAAGATTTACGACGAACAGTTTGAGGCTGAAGTCCGATTGTCGGGTACAAATTCACACCCGGAACTCGGGTTCGGCGCTGCACTGCCTGCCACACCTCTTAAGAGAGAAGCCTGGGCCAAGTGGAAGTACTTCTGCCGCAAAAAGGGCGGAAGCTGGGTCATAGAGAACAGGTTCAAGGTAGATGAGGGTTTTTATGATTAAGACATAGGGAGAAGGGAAAAGGAAAGAGGGAGGAGTGGTAAGGCAGGAGGGAAAGCAGTGCGCAGGGCGTAATGCGCAGGGCGGTAAATAAATGGGGTCGGAGTTCCGACCCCACATCACCATTCTTCTCGAATCTCGAATGTCGACTTTCGAATCTCCGTAAACTTTCAACTAACAACTTGCAACCAACAACCAATTACCAAACTTCGTAGGGCAGGAATTTCCCCGACATGATCACTTTGACGCGGTCGCCCTTGGGATTTTTTTCCTTCTCAACGTCAAATGTAAAATCAATGGCGCTCATTATTCCATCGCCGAATTTCTCATGAACGATTGATTTGAAGGGATAACCGTACACCTGCATGATCTCATAAAGTCGGTAGATCAAGGGGTCCGTAGGTACGACCGGACCAAGGCCCTTGCTCGCGAAAGCGGTAAAGAAATGTTCAAAAGCTTCCATGTCCTCTTCAAGCCCCAGTGCGGATATCATCTTCTGTGCTTCTTCGGCTGTCGACTGAGCCTGGCCGAAGATCAGGGCCGCCGTCCACATCTCACTCCGGCCGATCTGCTTGCCGAGTTCCTCAAATGACAGACCCTTTACGCCCTTGGCGTCGAGCAGTACTTCCGTGAATTCTGAAATTTGCATGATTCCTCCTTTGTCTTTCAAGGTGATGATCTTTCCTGTTTATTTCAAAACGAAGGTAAGCCTAATGGGTAGTGGTGGTAAAGTCAAGATTGGTGAAGGCAGGCGTGTAAAAGCTAGGGCGAAGGGCGTAGTGCGTTGGGCGAAGGGCGCAGGGCGAAGGGCGTAGGGCGCAGGGCGAAGGGCGCAGGGCGAAGGGCGCAGGGCGTTCATTGCAGTCATTGCGAGCGACATGTCGCGTCGAAGCTGAAAAGCGAAGACGGAAGGGCTAAGAGCAGCACAGAGGTTTGTGATAGGGAGGAGGGAAGAGGGAGAAGGAAGGAGGGAGATGCGTATCGGAGTGTGGGGGTATGGGGGTTTACTCCCCTCCAAAATAATTCCTCCCCCTTGACGGGGGAGGTTAGGTGGGGGTGAGTCATTCTAACGTTGAACGTTAAACTTTGAACGTTTAACGCCAGCCATAAGCTGGCTACCCAATATCAGCATGATAAGCCTGGAGTGATTTGACATCGCCCCGGGCTTTTTGCTGTTCTTCTATTCCCCTCACCGCGGCGAGGGCTGCTGTTGCGGTCGTAATATAGGGCACTCTGTGCTTGATGGCTGCTTTGCGGATGTATGAATCGTCGTGAGCGCTCATCCTGCCGCTTGGTGTGTTAACCACCAGATTGATCTCACCATTGGTGATGGCGTCTACCAGGTTGGGCCGGCCCTCGTGGAATTTCTTCATGGTTTCACTCGCTACGTCATGGCTGGCGAGAAACTTTGCCGTACCGTCAGTCGTTATGATCTTGAATCCAAGATCAGCAAATTTCTTCCCGACTTCGAGGATGGCGTCCTTGTCTCTGTCAGCCACAGTTATGAGGACTGTTCCCTCCCGGGGAAGGGGAGGCCCAGCCGCCTCCTGGGCTTTGGCAAAGGCAAGGCCGAAGGAAGATGACATCCCCAGAACCTCACCGGTTGATTTCATCTCCGGGCCCAGTACCGGGTCCTCCTCGGGGAACATATTGAAGGGGAAGACCGCCTCCTTGACCCCGAAGTGGGGGATGTTCTGGTGCTTAAGATCCATGTCGGTAAGTTTCTTTCCAAGCATGATCTTGGTGGCTATTTTCGCCATGGGAATGTTGCACACTTTCGACACCAGGGGGACTGTTCGAGATGCCCTGGGGTTTGCCTCCAGTATGTACACGAGGTCCTTATGGATGGCGTACTGGATGTTCATGAGCCCCACGACGTTAAGCTCTATGGCGATCTTTCTCGTATGCTCCTCAATGGTCTTGATATGCTTTTCAGGGATGCTGACAGGGGGGATCACGCAGGCCGAATCGCCTGAATGGACACCGGCAAGTTCAATGTGTTCCATTACTGCGGGAACAAAAGCATCTGTACCATCGGCAATAGCATCGGCCTCAGCTTCTATCGCGTCTTCCAGGAACTTGTCTATAAGGATGGGCCGCTCCGGACTAACTTCTATTGCCCCAGCTACGTAATGGCGCAGCATATCTTCATCCAGGACGATCTCCATGGCTCGTCCGCCAAGCACAAATGAGGGGCGTACCATGAGGGGGTAACCGATCTCCTCTGCGATCTTAAGGGCTTCGGCCTCGTTACTGGCCATCCCCGACTCGGGCTGGGGAATCCCCAGCTTTTTCATCATCTTCCTGAAGCGGTCACGATCCTCTGCCAGGTCAATAGTGTCCGGCGATGTGCCGATTATCGGCAGTCCTGCCTCAAGCAGCTCGCCGGCAATATTCAGGGGTGTCTGGCCCCCGAACTGGACAATGACGCCTTCGGGCTGCTCCTTGTCGTAGATAGCCAGGACATCCTCCACGGTGAGGGGCTCAAAATATAGCTTGTCCGAAGTATCATAATCGGTGGAGACCGTTTCCGGGTTGCAGTTGACCATTATCGATTCGAAGCCCTCTTCCCTGATAGCAAAAGCGGCGTGGACACAGCAGTAGTCGAACTCTATTCCCTGGCCGATGCGGTTTGGACCTCCGCCCAGGACCATTATCTTGCGGTTGTCGCTAACGTCTACTGTGTCCGGAACATTGTAGGTGGAGTAATAATATGCTGCGTCCTTAACCCCGCTCACCGGAAGGGGCTGATACCCCGGGATAAGTCCCATGGACTTTCTCTTCTCCCGGATGTCCTTTTCCGTGATTCCCAGCAGATCAGCGATATACCGATCCGAGAACCCATCCTTCTTGGCCTGTTCAAGCAGCTTTTCAGGAAGTTTCTTGCCGCGGTGTTTCAGTATCTTTTCCTCAAGGTCCACCAGGTCTTTCATCTCCTGGATGAACCATGGTTTCAGATGTGTCTTTTTATAAAGGGTGTCGATGGACACTCCCTTACGCAGGGCCTCGTACATGATGAACTGCCGCTCGCTGGAAGGTTCGGCCAGAAGCTCCATGAGTTCATCTAAAGACAGCTCGTTGAAGTTCTTGGCAAATCCCAGTCCGTACCTGTCGATCTCAAGGGAGCGGATTGCTTTATGGAAGGCTTCCTTGTAGTACCTTGCGATGCTCATGACCTCGCCTACGGCCCTCATCTGGGTTCCGATTACATCCGGTACAGCACTGAACTTTTCGAAGGCCCACCTGGCGAATTTCACCACCACGTATTCTCCCCAGGGGGCGTACTGCTCCAGTGTTCCCCCCTTCCAGTAGGGCAGGTCGTCCAGATTCAACCCACCTGCGAGTTTGGAGGAAATAAGAGCGATGGGAAAACCCGTGGCCTTGGAGGCCAGGGCAGAAGACCTGGATGTCCTTGGATTAATCTCGATGACAACGACCCTGCCCGTTTCCGGGTCGTGGGCAAACTGTATATTGGTGCCGCCGATCACTTCAATAGCCTCGACGATGGCGTAGGAATAATCCTGTAGTCTTTTCTGAAGGTCCTCATCTATTGTGAGCATGGGAGCGGTGCAAAAAGAGTCTCCGGTGTGGACACCCATAGCGTCAACATTTTCGATGAAGCATACAGTGACGATCTGATTTTTGGCGTCCCTGACTACTTCCAGTTCCAGCTCCTCCCATCCCAGGACCGATTCTTCGATAAGAACCTGGTTCACCAGGCTGGCCTGGATACCCCCGGCGGCGAAATTCCTCAGTTCCTCCCTGTTGTAGGCCATGCCCCCGCCTGTCCCGCCCATGGTATAGGCCGGCCTCACGATAACGGGATAGCCCAGTTCGGAGGCGTATTCCTCGGCCTCATCAACACTTTTGGTGATAATGCTTTTGGGAAGTTCCAGACCAAGGCCTTCCATGGTCTTCTTGAAAATAAGTCTGTCTTCACCCCGCTCAATTGCATCGGCGCTGACTCCGATAATCTGAACGCCGTGCTCCTCCAGTACTCCCTCACGGTACAGCTCCGAGGAGAGATTCAACCCCGACTGACCTCCCAGGTTCGGGAGCAGCGCGTCAGGTTTTTCTACTTCGATGATCTCCTTCATGCGTTCCAGGGTGAGAGGTTCGATATAGGTAGCGTCCGCCGTGTCCGGATCGGTCATTATTGTGGCTGGATTGGAGTTTGCCAGTACTATCTCATAGCCAAGTTCCCGCAGGGCCTTGCACGCCTGTGTGCCCGAATAATCGAACTCGCAGGCCTGACCGATAATAATTGGACCCGATCCGATGATCATTACCTTGTTTATGTCTTCATGCTTGGGCATGAACTCCTCCTGTATATGAGTTGAGAAAGCGTATTTGGCGGGGCAAGCTTGATAGGGTCGTAAAAAGTCCATCCATGGCTTTTTACTCTACGGAAAGTGAAAAGTGTCATTTTCACTTTCCTCACAAATCAACGACTTGCGGTGCAAGTCATTGATTTGAGCGCCCCTAAATGGGCGCATTGATAACTTTCTACGAAGTCATCAAGCTTGTTGGTTTGGCGGGTCCACCTGGTGAGAACCCCTCCGCGCCACGTGGAGTATAGGTGAAGGTTGTGGGGCTGTCAATTTTAGGATGCCAGAATCCAGAATCCAGAAGCCAGAAGCCAGAATACTGACTCCTGACAACTGAATTTTGCTTGAACCATTTAGCACTTCGACTGCGCACTCACCGCACTTCATGCGCGGTGAAGGTATAATCCTTGCAAATCATTAGAGGTATTTTCCAGATAAATCAGGATTATTTATTATCGCAATATTGCTATTGACACCATATCGCAATAATGCGATACACTCGGTATGGTTTGGAGACCATCTTGTCAAAAACAGAAGTCTTGCTATTCGCAGAAAGTGATGGAAGTTCACCACTTCTTAAATGGCTGGATGGATTGCCTGCAAAAGTACAGGATAAGTGCATTGTAAGAATTGAACGCCTGTCTGAGATGGGGCATGAGTTACGCCGTCCTGAGTCGGATTACCTTCGGGATGGCATCTATGAGCTACGCTCGAGTTTTCAAAGAGTTCATTACCGAATCCTGTATTTTTTTCATGATCAACGGGTGGTAATATCCCATGGTTTGAAAAAGACGGGAGAAGTTCCTTCAGGTGAGATAGGCAATGCAGTACGGCGAAAAAATTTGTTCAAGGAGGATCCGTCAAGATATACGTATGAGGAGTAAGTTTAATGGGAAAAAATAAAAAGAAAACCGATGCAGTCAAAATTCTTCATGGACGGTATATTGATGATGATACCGAACGTAAAGCGTCGCTGAAAGAAGAGCGAGTCAATGCTGAAGTTGCAGCGGCTATATATAAACTGAGAAATAAATCCGGGTTAACACAAAAGCAACTAGCAGATCTGATTGGTACTACACAATCAGTCATCAGCAGGCTGGAAGATGCTGACTATGATGGTCATTCTCTTTCAATGCTGAGCCGAATTGCAAAAGCCCTCAATAAAAGACTTTCTGTACAGTTTCTTTCTGCCTGAATAATTAAGCTCTGAAAAATCAAATCTGGGTTTTCACCACAGAGTCACAGAGGACACGGAGGTTAGTCAGGGCGCAGGGCGTAGTGCGTAGGGCGTGTAGAACAGGGCGTAGTGCGTAGTGCGAAGGGCGTGTAGAACAGGGAGGAGGGAAGAGGGAAGAGGAGTTTTTTGAACCACAGAGGTCACAGAGCAGCACAGAGTTTACGGGTAAGGGAGTACGGGGGTATGGGGGTAGAACATTAGAGCATTAGATATTAGAGCATTATTTAACCACGTTGGACGTTGGACCTTGGGCGTTGGACGCCAGCCAAGGGCTGGCCAACCTGACCTCAGAACATGAAAGAACCCCGAATCATTCAATCCGGGGTTCTCTGTGTTTCTGGATATTACCCAACGTTGAACGTTAAACGTCGAACATTGAACGTCGGCCAAACTACATCTTCAGCTTGAACTTTTCTGCGATAACGTTGTAGTAGGCGTTCTCGGAGACCGAACCCCAAACGCCCACCTGTGCCTGGAACTTCTTGAATGCCTCATGGACCTTGCGGGCTCCGGCATCCTTGCTGGCCACCTCTTCCAAGGTCTCCTTGGCAAGCTTGCGGAGGTCGTCCAGGAGCGACTCTGGGAAGCGCACCAGGTTCACGTTGTGCTTGGTGATGAGTTCCTGGAGGGCAGCGCCGTTACCGGCATCGAATTCACTCAGGCTCCACATATTAGTCTCGAAGGCTACTGCGTCCAGTATAGCCTTAAGGTCATTTGGCAGGGCGTCGTAGACTTTCTTGTTGAACATAACGTCCAGGCAGGTTCCTGGCTCGTGCCAGCCGGGATAGTAGTAGTACTTGGCTGCCTTGTAAAAGCCCATCCTCAGATCGTGCAAGGGCCCCACCCACTCGGTAGCGTCAATGACACCACGCTCAAGAGAGGTAAAGATCTCACCGCCTGGAAGCAGCACAACCGTACCACCGGCTTTGGCGATAACCTTGCCGCCCAAGCCCGGGATCCTCATCTTAAGGCCCTTGTAGTCCGAGATGGAATTCATTTTCTTTCGGAACCATCCTCCCATCTGCACGCCGGTGTTCCCCATGGGGCGTGGGACCAGGTTGAAGGGAGCATACACTTCCTCCCATAGTTCAAGGCCACCTCCGCTGTAGAACCAGGCGTTCATCCCCTGCGCATTTAAACCGAAGGGGACTGCTGCAAACCACTGGGTTGCAGCTGCCTTTCCTGCCCAGTAATACGCGGCACCACTTCCCACCTCTACCGAGCCGTCGGATACAGCATCAAAAGTTCCCAGGGGCGGTACCAGTTCACCCCCGGCGAACACCTTGATCTTGATCCGACCCGCGGTAGCTTCCTCAACGCGTTTGGCATAACGTTCTGCACCGGTCTGCAGAATCGGCAGGTTGGGCGGCCATGTGGTGACCATTTTCCAGTTGTATGTTTTCTCCGCTGCCCGAACCTTCGGTGCTGCAATGACCGACGCGACGGTGGCCGCAGCAGCGACCTTTCCAGTCTTCTTCAAAAAGTCACGTCTCTTCATAGTACACAGCTTCCTTTCTTGGTTAGGGTTAATACTAAACACTCACCTGCCATCAATCTCGATGGGGTGTGCGGTAAGCAAATCTGTAAGATGAATTTATGTACCCCCTCACCAATAGTAATAAACCCGCATCAATAAAATCAAGTTTTTTCGGAAAAAAGGAGGCGTAATTGCGAAAAAATCTCTGAAATGACCTGGTCAACCGGGAAAAACAGGGTCAATTACCGAAAACAACCTTGGGCAGCCACGTGACGAGTATGGGGAAGGACACAACGATGAGCAGTCCGATGAGCTGGAATATTACGAAAGGAATAATACCCCTGTAAATATGACCGGTTTGTATTTCGGGCGGAGTTACGGCTTTGAGGTAAAAGAGGGAAAATCCGAAGGGCGGCGTCAGGAATGAAGTCTGAAGATTAACAGCGAGCAGGATACAGAACCAGACAGGGTCGAAACCGAAATCGATCATGATGGGCGCCAGTACCGGTACATGGATGAAGATGATCTCAATAAAGTCCAGGAAAAATCCTATGATGAAGATCACGCCCATAACAATAGCCAGCACGAACCACTTGCCGTGAACAGCGGCGATCCCGCCCAGGAACCCGCGTACCAGATCATCGCCGCCCAACCCCCGGAATACGAGGCCGAAGGAGGCGGCGCCAACGAGAATAATAAATACCATGCACGTTAATATCATTGTCATGTGCATTACTTCGAGAAGGATCTTAAGGTTGAACTTGCGGTTAAGGACGGTGAGCCCGGTTGCTCCCACAGCTCCCACCGCCGCCGCTTCTGTGGGGGAGGCTATACCGAAGAAGATCGAACCCAGCACGGCGACCATGAGAAACAAAGTGGGAACCAGGGCCCGGAAGACCTTGGAGAGCAGTTCCTGCTTGGTAATTGAATCCAGTTCTTCTTTGGGTATAGGAGGAGCCCACTCCGGCTTGATCCAGGAGATCAACAGGATATAGATGATATAGAGCCCCACAAGCACAAGTCCCGGAAAAACGGCGCCCATGAAAAGATCGCCCACAGGGACACCCACGATGTCACCTATGAGAACAAGGACGATACTGGGTGGGATGATCTGTCCCAGGGTTCCGGAGGCCGCCACGGTCCCGCAAGCCAGTTCCTTCTGGTATCCCCGTCTGAGCATGGTGGGGACTGCCAGCAGTCCCATAGTAACTACCGTAGCTCCCACGATCCCCGTTGAGGCGCCCAGCAGCGCTCCCACGATTATCACGGATATGGCCAGCCCGCCCCGCAGTCTGCCGAACAGGATGCCCATGGTGTCCAGGAGTTCCTCCGCAAGTCCCGAGCGCTCCAGCATGACCCCCATGAAAACAAAAAGAGGTACGGCAAGGAGCGTAACGTTGCCCATGATCCCCCATATCCGCAGGGGCATCAGATAGAAGAAGGACCACCCGAATCCGATCAAACCGAAGGTGAGGGCGGTACCCATCAGCGTGAAGGTCACCGGGAAACCGAACAGCAAAAGGATGGTCAGGGCAAGGAACATCCATGCGGGGAGGAATTCCATCAGGAGTCCTCCCCGGCATCAAGGTCCCTGCCGATGATAATGAAAAAGCTCCTTATTCCCATGGCGACGCCCTGGATCAGAAGGAGGAAGATGCCCGCCGGGATGAAAGACTTGACAATAAAGCGGAAGGGAACGCCGCCGGGATCAGGCGAACTCTCCATGACTGCGAACGAGTTCCCGACAAATTTCAGGGAAGTAATCACGATCATGGCACAACCAGGGATAAGGAAGAACAGGACTCCTATCAGGTTCACCCAGGCCTTTGCTTTGGGCCCCATTTGTGAATAGAAGACATCCACCCGGACGTGGCCGTCGTTGAGAAGTGTTGCCCCGGCTCCCATGAGGAAGATGAAGGCGAACAAATGCCATTCCATCTCCTGGGTAAACACGAAACTGATATTGAAGGCGTAGCGCATTACAACGTCGGTGAAAACAACGATAACGACAATGGCCGTGGCCCAGGCCGCAATACGTCCCGCCCATCTATTAATGGAGTCTATGAACAGGCATACATTGCGGAAAAAATCCGTCATTGTTCCACCTTAATAAATATCCTGTTAAATCAGGATCTTGCCCAGGATATTGCCCCCAGATAACCTGTTCGTGCGACTTGTCTTTTAGTTTGAATTTTTTTACCAAACTAATCGGCAAACTTCAGATATGATACGACAATTGGAGCAGTACGTTCAAGGGTTGAATGATAGGCAGGAGGCAGAAGGCAGGAGGCAAGAGTAGAGCATAGAACATTAGATCATTGGAAATTAGAGCATTTATTTATACCCCTCCCCTGGCGGGAGGGGAACATAAGGGGAGGGGGTACTATTAGTATTTATTTATTCACCTGGAACGTGGAGCCTGGAACATGGAACATGGAACTCCAACCGAAGTCTGGCTTTCTCATATACTTTTGTGAGATGTACAGATCATGAATTCATCCGAGCAGCGGGTTCTTGTCAATACCTGTTACGGTCACTTCCTCTGCCATGTCAACATGCTGGTGTTCCCTGCCGTGGTTCTGCCCCTCGTGGGTCGGCTGGGCATTTCCCTGTCTGAAACACTTCAGATCTCCTTCTGGATGTACATGCTTCTGGGTCTAATGGCTCTTCCCTGGGGAGCCGCCGCGGACCGGTGGGGAGCAGATCCCCTGATGAGGATCTTTTACCTGGGAGCCGGTCTCAGCGGCCTGGCAGCGGCATTGACTATCGACTCACCGTCGTCCCTGACTCTCGCCCTGGCAGGACTTGGCCTGTTTTCAGGAATATATCATCCGGTGGGCATGGGACTGATCTCAAAGAATATCCGACAGGTTGGTTTTGCATTGGGTGTCAATGGTATGTTCGGAAATCTGGGCATGGCAGTTGCGCCGCTTCTGGCCGGATTGATGACCTGGATCTGGGGACCCCGTGCGATTTTCATCCTCGTGGGGATTCTTAATTTCGGAGGGCTCGCGCTAACGGGCAGGGCCAAAGGAGAATCGCTGATTGAAAGTGATACTCAGAGCGACGGGGAAAATATTAACTGGCTTATGCCTTTCACAATATTGATGCTTGCGGCGATCCTTGGGGGAGTCGTCTATCGTGGCGCCACAGTTATCACCCCCGTCTATTTCGAGCTTAAGTTAAAGATGCTTTACCTGGCTTTGATGGGACAGTTTGGCAGCAATATCTCCCCAAACCTGGTAGCCACATTTATTATGTCTTCAATATTTATTGTAGGTATGCTGGGTCAATACACTGGTGGGAAAATAGCCGACAGGTACGATCCGCGAATGGGTTATCTTCTTTTCTCGACGGTTATGGTCCCCGCGGCTTTTCTGATAGCCTGGCTGCCTGAGTTGCCCCTGGTGGCCATGGTTTTCGTCTACTTCTTCTTCCTGCTCGGCATGCAGCCCGTGGAGAATACCCTTGTAGCCCGAATGATCCCGCAGCGTTACCATCACACGGCCTTCGGCCTCAGGTTCATCCTGACCTTCGGCGTGGGAGCACTGGCTGTGAAAATGATAGGGTCAATTGAAAAAAATTACAGCCTGGAAACCGTATTCATTGCACTGGGAGGTTTCGGGATTGCCCTTGTCGTAGCGGTGCTGGTGCTCATTGGTGTTACGCGATCTAATAGCAGGGAGGAGGCAGAAGGAAAGAGGGAGGAGGGGGCATGGTAAGGAAGAAACGGGGACCCAATGATTACACCCCTCCCCTGGCGGGAGGGGAACATAAGGGGAGGGGGCACTATTTGATAGTTGATAGTTGTTGGTAAAACAACTATTTAGTCTGGCAGTGACTATCAATTAACAACCTGCAACTAACAACTAAGTACTTGGGTCCTGGGTCTTGGGACACCACGCATAAGCGTGGCAGGGGTATCGGGGTTTACTCCCCTCCCTTGACGGGAGGTGTATAGACCGGAGACATGGGTAACGGGTGTTTGGAGACATAGGTAACACCTTGGAATGGTATGATTGGCCCTTAACAAAAGGAGGGTTATCA
>SDBU01000585.1_pt1 | contig 50978 bp, 93 predicted proteins | sample 2277071 | NCBI WGS metagenome assembly SDBU01 (sample SAMN10397929, study PRJNA504765) | marine sediment metagenome | isolation source: marine sediment core GS08_GC12, 126 cmbsf | place: Arctic Ocean: Gakkel Ridge, Loki's castle | collected 2008
GCAGAAGGCGGCAAAACCGTGGCCTGAATCTGTGCCTGGATGTTCGGCGTCTGTGCCGCGATACTCTGCGAAAGCCCCGCCATCATCTGGCTGCCGATTTCCGCGAACCGCATCGATGGGGAACCGATCTGAAGCTCTTCCTCGACGCCTGCTATGATCGCCTGCATCGCCGCTGTCATTGCCTGGATCAGCCTCTCGGCCGATGCATCTATGCCCAGTTCCATTCCACCTAGAATCTGTTGTGCATCGAGGCCGTGCTCTTGGATCAGGTCGAGCAGCTTCATCTGCTGCTCTAAGAAAGCCAGATCTTTCCGCTGTGTTTCAAGGTTAAGAAGAACCTCTTGCATCCGGGCCTGCTCCTGTATGTTCTCTTCCCTTTCCCTCTCCAGAGCGAGAAGGGCGGTCATCTGATGTATCTCGAATCCGCGCTCTTCTTGCAGTTGTTCAATGGCCTCTATCTCCTCATTGATTATCTCAAGGCGCTCCTCTAGCGGGTCCAACTCTACCTGTCGCAGCCGACCCGCGAATCCGCCGCCTATACGGCCGACTGTTTGGCCGAATGCCATCAGGTCTTCAATGGCCATCATAGCTCCCTCGACAAGTGCCGTGATACTGGCCTGCACCTCTGGTGCAAGGGACTGGACACCGGCAATCAAGCCTTCGCCGATGTTCTTCCCCACCTCAATGAATATGCTGGACGGCGAATCTATCCCAAGGAATCCTTTTGCCGCGTCAAGGGCAGCCTGTGCCAGAGCTCGCGCTGCATCGGTGACGGCAGCAATGCCATTTTGTAGTCCAGTAACAATGCCGTCAATGATGCTTTTGGCCACCTCTTCCCAGTCGGTATCTGTGAAGAATGCCTTGATGTCTTCAATCAAATCATCTATGATGATAATAATGGTATCGATATTTCGCTTTAGTATTGTCTCTACCGCTTCCCACAAGCCGTCCCAAATCTCGCGTAGCTTCTTCCCGAACCCTTTCCAGTCGCCCTCAATTGCAAGGGCCACAGCCTGGATGATGCCCTGTACAGTGTTGATCACTGTTTCAACTACGGTCTTGATATTTTTCCAGACAGTTTCCACGATTAGCATGATAGACGCGCCGTGTGTGTCCCAGAAGGTACTAATTGCGCCCAGTACAGTCTCAACAATTCCGCTAACTACGCCAATCCAGAACTCTACTACGGTCTTAACGCTACCCATGAAAGCATCAACAATTGTCATAACAGCGGTGCCGTGTTCGTCCCACCATGCCCGAATCACCGCCAGTGCATCTTCTATAAATGTCTTAACAAACGCTATCACGGTTTCCACTGTGGTCTTGATGCCTAAAAAGTCTGTCTCCCATGCAGACCGCAGGGCAGCAATGGCAATAATAACTCCAGCAAACACGGCGATTATGGGTGCAATTGTTGAAATCAAGGTTACGATGATAGGAATAACCACAGTCCCAATGGCGATTCCGAGTGCAATCAAAATGTCCTCCAACTTGACATTTTCCTCAATCCAATCTATCACGGTATCTATGAACGGACTGACAGTTTCAATGAGTGAAAGCACGCCGTCGACAATCGGCCGAATGGAGTCAGGTAGCAGATCCAGCCATTCACTAAGCGGCTTTCCCTCCTCCACAGCAGTGACGACAAACTCAATCAGCCCACTTAACTTGTCGGCAAATTCCTCTATGGCGTCCATGACCACTGGCAAATACTCACTGGCCATATCTGCAAATACTGTGAGCAGAGTATTGAGTACCGGCAAAAAAGCTATGCCGATCGCGTCTTTTGTATCCTGAAATTGGGCCTTCATTCCAGCGATTCCGGCCGCCGCGGTGCCAGCTATTTCTGGCATACTCGCCGTGTTTATTGCCAGTTTTTCCAGAACGACGTTCATCATACCGGCCTGTTGCTGGGCCTTGGTTAGCTCAGCCTCCTCAACACCGAACATCTCTGCAGCCCGCTCTGTCGCCTCGGCTAACGATACCTGGATTGCTAGATTGTCCAGGATCATTGGCGATAGTCGACCAACGCCCGTGACCAGTGAGTCGAGCATGAACCCAAAGTCCTGCCCGGTCGCTGCGGCCACCTTGCCCATGTAGCCCATGGCATCCGGTAGCATCTGGGCAAAGTCGTCCCCTACTAAAGCGGCCGCTTTGTTAAACGACTCCATAAGATCACGCTGGGAGATCATGCCTTCGCTGCCCTTTTGTAGAGCGGTAAGCATGTCTTCCGTCCCAACGCCCATGCTCTCTGTCAGGCCGGCGAATGCCAAACCCAGTGCCTCAATCGGCGCGGCCTCAAGTGCCATCTTCCCAATGGCTACGGTAAGTCCGCCCACGACTGCGGCTCCACCAGCGATTGCGGCAAGGCCGATTGTGCCGACGGTTTGTAGGCTTCTACCTACCCCGGCAGCAACGCCCGACAGGCCGCCCCACCTCTTTTCGGTTTTGTCGATGGCGCCATCCATGCGCCCCATCTGGCTCATGAACTGGCTGAACCCCTCGACGGCAACCTCTAGATCTAGCTGCTCTGCTGGCATGTTACTCCGCTATGTTCACCTGGGCAGCCGCGTGCTGGGCAGCGACCGTCAGAGTGGCGCCAATAATAGTCGCCATTTCGTCGTCATCTTCCAGGAGCAGGAACCGAACCCAGTTCGCGCGCGTCGTTTGCTTGCTTTTGGCAAGTAGCCCTAGTTCAGATAGCTCATCAAGAGCATCGATTGGTGGATCATCCTTCACTCCCCAGCCGACCAAGTACGTGAACAGCTGTTCGAGTACTCCGGCCGCCCGCACCTTCCCAGCATCATCCAGATCCCGCAACCGCTCAGGGTTGACAAGCAAGTCCAGTCCGCCCATCTTGACCAGCAAGTGGCGGATCGGCCCCATGCGGGCCGGTTTCAGCTCAAGCGTGACGCCACAAGCCAGCGCTAATTGACGGCTTGCTTTTCCAGTTTCAGTCGCTTCTTCTGCCATGATTCCTTTAGCTCCTTGATGAAAAAGAATGTCAGCCAACCCGCTTTCCCGTTGACTTTGATTTGACAGGCTGGATGTTCGTATTTCAACAGCTTTCCTCTCTCGCCATGTTTTACCTGGGCGACGATCGACTTCTTTGTTCCGGGCGTCGGCAAGAATCTGTCATGGTAGTCATAGAAGACATTGATCTTCTCACACACCAATTCCGACCCGTCGTACCCGTCGAATGTTATTTCCGCTTGCTTTGTACCATCAAGCATTCTAACCTCGAATTGAGTATGAAAAACGCCATCTCTTCCGATTGCTCTGGACCAGTCAGTTCACAGAACTCGTTCCATGACATATTGGCCGCCTGTGCTGCCTTTCTGCCGTTGAATACCGCGCTTGCTCTAGAACGTTTTTCGCCACCACCAGCAACATTGAGTCGAATATTGTCCCATTGAACATCTAGCTTCTCCTCAGCCTCCCGCAAGCCGCGCGGGGTGATGGTTGAGTTGTAGAGAACTGCTTCCACCAACTTGGCAATTTCGGTGTCATTTTTCAATACGATATACCGGAGCGCGTCTGCGACATTCCCCGGCCGGAGCAGGCCAGCATCCTCTAGTGGCTTCGCAGCTATTGGATCCAGATCATCAAGCAGAGTGATAGCAGAGGCCACCAGGTCAAGCTCCTCATCGAACATCCTGATCCGGTATTTCATCACATCCGCCAGGAACTTGGGATCGTCCCAGATCGGCAGCAGTTCTTCGTCCTCGACGCCGCCAAAGACGGGGATGCCAAGCTCAGCCGCAGTCTTCACGGGCGGCTCGGGGATAGGCCTCTCGCCGGCGAACCTGTCTATCTCCCGCCGGTCAATGCGACCTATCCCGAGCCTGAACCCGCTACTGGTGACGTATTCAGTTATCACCGCGTCTCTGCAAGTTAGGCCAAAAGGTAGAACCAGCCAGCCGTTGCAATGCCGCCACCGAGGATTGCGCGGTTCGGTCCACAGCAGGCGATACAGGTCGGGTCGTCGGCCAGGGCTTCCCAGTGGTTTGTGCCTCTGTTGTACCAGAACCCACTTGATCCGCCGTAGACGTTGCGATAAAACAGTAGGTCCGTGCCGTCGGTAGCGATCATGTAGAGTTCGTCGCAGCCGCAGCCAACGATGTCGGCATAGGTTAGGGTTGCAGGCATCCCGTATGGATCCTCCTGCATCGTCCAGCTTATGCCGCCGTCAATGGTTTCCCAGAGTTCGCCGTCATCGTTGAGAACCAGGACATGATAGGCGCTCTTGACCCAGAGGCCAAGCAGCGCGTCACCGGCCGAGGGGCCGCCAACGTCTAGCCAAGTCTCACCGCCGTTTTGCGTCTTGATGAATGCGTTATTGACGCCGATCGCGTAAGCAACCTGGGGATTGTCCCTCGCGATCATCACGCGGTTGAGGTCTTCCGTCGTAGCCGCCCCGGCGTCAACAGTCTCCCATGTCCGACCGGCATCGACCGACCGGTACATATAGCCGCTGTCCCCGCACATGAGGATGTAGCATTGGTCGATTCCATCAATCTGCCTTGGAGTATTAGCCGCACCCCAGGCCAGTGGCGTCGGATCGTTGGTGGCGGCGATTGCGTGCCTCGTCACCCCAAAGTCGTCGCTCCGCAGGATCTCATACTCGGCGCGGCTCCCGATGATGAGAAAGTCCGACAAGCAAAGCACGAAATCAGCGTTGCCGGTCGTCCATTCCGTCAGCTCGGTGTTCACCCATTGGTCGAGGTCTCCCCCAGCCAGGTTCGTGAACAGCCAGGGCGATGGCGCCCCTGCCGGCCCGGAGAGGATTGACGTGACGGCCGCCAGCTTGCAGTCCTGTTGTGAGTTGCAGCTGGTAGGGCAACGAGCCCCGTGGCAGACATCGATGTCTAGGACCATTGCGAGCATAGGGTCGTAAAGCGTAAGGGCGCCCGGCCCTTCATTCGTTACCGTGGTTACGCTGACCAGAGTAAGCGTATTGGCCGCCACACCGCCGCCAGCGATTGTATGAGGACCATAGTTCGTCGCCGGATTGGCCGAATCGCTACAGTAGATCACATCGCCAGCAATGAAGTAGTCGGTAAAGTCGCCACCCGCGCTTGTAATAGTATCTGGATTGCCGTTCACGAACTGGAGGTCCGTAAAAGCAATAGTCATTCTTAGCGTGTCGCCTTCCCCGGTCACGCGGTAGATGTCAACAGTATCCAGCGCGGTCATCGGGAACGTGATCATTGCATCGCCCGCTTCTTCCCAATGCGACCCGCTCATGCGCCGTTCGTCCGGGGCCGCAGTACAGAAGCGCGTGATCTCTTGCCAATCGTTCCAGGCGTCACGCCGGCCGCCCTCGCAGTGTACCCGGTGATCCACATTCCAGAGGCACGTCCGCATCAAGGTCTTGAACCGGCTCGCTTGCGTCCGCTTCATCTCGATCGTGAACGTGCTTTCGCCGGGCGGATCCAGGCGGGCTTGATGCCGCTCGATTCCGCCGCCGATCGCCTGCTGCTGCGTGATGTTCATCTTGCGCAGGGCAATGGTCTGTTCGTCGATCCTCATGCAGGACCCGCCCCAGACGTATGGTTCAAGCGTCTCTTTTCGTTTCAGGTAGACATGCCCATCAGTCAGGCCATAGGAGTCGCCTGTCAAAGGCAGAAAATCTTCAAGTCCCATTATGTTTCTCCTTTATGCCAGAAGGTAGACAAAGTTGGTGGTTGATGCGTTGCCGCCGACCACGATTGCCCGATTCGGGCCACAGCAAGCGACCGCATACGGGTCGTCTGGCAGGGCTTCCCAATGATCTGTACTTCTGTAGAACCAGTAGCCGTCCGCGCCACCGTAGACGTTCCGATAGACGCGATTCACCGCGCCGTCCGTGGCCGTCATGTAGAACTCGTCACAGCCGCAGGCCGTGATGTCGCAGTGCGTGATCGTGGTCGGGAAGCCGGGTGGATCTTCCTGCTTTGCTGTCCAGGTTGCGCCGCCGTCCGAGGTCGTGAAGATGTCGGCCGATGCGTCCACGATGATGACGCTGTACTGGTCCTTGACGTACAGGCCATAGATGATGCCAGCCGCCGGGGTGGCGGTCAGCGAGAACCAGGTCTCGCCGCCGTTTTCCGTTTTGATGATCGCAGCCGCCGCGCCAACCGCATAGGCTACCTGCGGGTTGTCTCGTGCAATCATCACCCGCGTCAGGTTTTGCGTCGTAGCCGCGCCCGCGTCCACCGTCTCAAAGCTCCGGGCCGCGTCTGTCGAGCGGTACATATAGCCGTTGTTGCCGCAGATCAGGATGTAACATGCGTCAATCCCGTCGATCTGGGTTGGCGCGTTGGCCGCAAAGTCTGTCACGACGGTCTGGTCTACCTCGACCTGCGTCACGCCAAAGTCATCGCTGCGAACAATCGCGGTCTCGCTTGTGTTCCCGGCGATGACGAGCTTGCCCAGGCAGTGGATGAAATCAGCCGAGCTTGTCCAGGCCGTGATAGCAACGCTGGCCCACGTATCGAGATCGCCACCGTCCAGGCTGGTGAAGATCAGGGGGTCAACGCCGGCCTCTAGGGTTGTCACTGCAGCAAGCCGGCAGTCCTGCTGGCTGTCGCAGCCGGTCGGGCAGCGGGCCGCGTGACAAACGTCGATGTCAACGATGGTCACGGGCTTGGCGCTGCTGATCGGCTGTCCAGCAAGCCCCTCGCCCGAAACACGGTAGATGTCCACCGTATCCAAGGCGGTCATGGGGAACGTCACCATCGCGTCACCTGATTCGTCCCAATGCGATCCGCTCATGCGTCGCTCATCGGGCGCAGCGGTGCATAGCCGTGTGATCTCTTCCCACTTGTTCCACGCATCCCGGTCGCCGCCTTCACAGTGGATGCGATGATCCACGTTCCAGAGGCAGGTACGCATCAACGTCTTGAAATGATTCGCTTGCGTGCGCTTCATTTCCAGCGTGAACGTGGATTCGCCAGGTGGATCGAGACGAACCTGATGCCGCTCCACACCGCCATCAACTGCCTGGCGGGTCGTGATGTTCATTTTGCGCAGGGCGACCGTTTGTTCATCAACCCTCATGCACTTGCCGCCCCACACGTAGGGCTCAAAGGTGTTTTTGCGCTTGATGTAAACGTGCCCGTCTGTTAGCCCGTATGCGTCGCCGCTCAGGGGCAGAAAATCTTCCAGTCCCATCTTATTCCTCCTCTGTTTCTGCGTCGGCAGAAGCCATGCTGAAATTGTCTATCCCGCCGGCCGCAACGATACTTGGAAGGTCTCGCCTATCGACCTGCCGAACCGGCTTGACCGTACTCCATTTATATCTGTTGCAGGTATATGCCCCGACGGCCGCGAATGGGAGCTGACCCGTATACAGCACGTCTTCCAGGCCGGCCTCGCCAAACACGACGCCCGGTCGGGGGTATGTCCCTCTAGTCCTGTGATATGGCGATTTTCTCACGGAAGCGCCTCCTGTTCTCTCATCTCCTCAGCCCATGTCTTATCCATTGCGCTCTACTAGAAATGTCTGTGCCCCGGCCAGCCCAAAGATCAGCAGGAATGCGTTGCCGATCGGCGCGTCAGTCAGCACTAGACCAGCGCAGAAAGCTGCTACCCAGATACCGGCACAGAGCTGGCATGTCACCAGGCTAGACAGACTTTTCCAGGGCTCCTGCTTCGTCACTATGGCCTTTCCCATGATCCTTTCGCGTAAGATTGCAAAGACGCGGAACGGGCCGTCCTCCTCCACGATCAGGCTTGCGAGCCGGTACGTTGCAAAAACAGCCAGTAATATGTTCATTTCTGCATTGCTCTCAGCGCTCGGCGCCACATATTTTCCATCGTGCGGTTGAACCAGGGCTTTTCCTCTTTGCGAATCTCTGCCGGGAACGGCCGCGCCTTGGTACCAGGATGGTCTACCTGTTTCGCAAAAAACATCTTGCCGCCTCGTACAGCACCCGGCCCGCCGAACTTTGCTGGCGGACTGGTCTTGGGGATATAGGAGCCGGGGCCGCCCCACATGAATGCAAGTGAGCCTTTTCGCTTTGGCACCTTCGGAATCTTGTGCCGCTTTGTCCCCTTGGTGACAAATACCCAAATTCTCTTGTGCGGCCCAGCTGCGAAAATGTTAATCTTGATGGCGTCCACCGTGATAAATTTGCGCGCCCGGAACTCTACTTTGTGCTTCCAGTTTGACACTACGCGCCTAAACTTGCTGAGAAAGTGCGGCTTGACCTCAGAGTCTATCCCTGCCTCCAGATATTTCTTGACTTTCGGAGCGTTGACGAAAATCCGCCTGCTCCTGACTGCTCTGTATGCTATCGTCGGCATGTCTCTAATCCGGGTCCGGGTCGTGAATGGGACAATGGGCCTCGGGTACAAAGCCGAATGGATGTATCCACCTGCAATAATGGCCACAGTCCCTTACTAGCCACCGATTTACAAATTGGTGCATCTTCATCTCAAGCCGGCCCTTGATTACTTTCAGCCTGAATCGGAATCCGGCCAATGACAATGCATATTGGAGCCGCGCCATCAGCTATCCCTCCGCTCCGCGTTGTCTATGATCCGCGCCTCGTTAAAAGCCGTGACCCCTTGCTCCGCCCAGGCGACCGCGGGCCAGCCCTTCGCCGTATGTCCAGCGCACAACTCGATCTCGTTGTCGCGGATCATGCGGAGTTGTTCGTTCATCCACTCCAAGTAAGCTGCCTTATCTTCGTTGCTGAGTTTCCGGTCGCAGGGACATCGGTGGAACGCAGCAGCTTCGATGATGTTCAGCTTCGCCAAATAGTCCAGTGCCCAGTCTGCCAGGGTACAATCACAGGCGCCGGTCGCTGCCAAGGCCGCGTGAATGTTCCCCGCGACCACGGCAAGCTGATGCTCCAGCAACGCTATCTGCTTTCCAGTCAGGGCCACGATCCGGTATGCGTCCAGCGCGTCCCAGGTGACGCCGGTTGCAGTAAGCATGGTGTCCGACACGACCGTGACCTCGCCGTAGGTTCCGGCTGTAGTGTTGTAGAGGATCATCCCGGAGTTGGGCGTGATCCCGTCCTGCGCAAATGTGGCGCCCGTATCTAGGAGCACAGCGTCGGCCGGCCCAGCGTCCTCATGGACGCCTATGAGCAGATCGCCCTCACACCAGAAGGTGGAATACTGCCATGGGGAGCTAAAAGCCCCCGTACAGTTAGACATGCACTTGACCCATCGTGGTTATCCTATGGCGGTGGGTACGGGTATCCGTGTGCGCCCCAGAAGAAGTCGAGAACCTCATTCAAAGTATTATTCCACGACTGTGTCCACATTTTTAAGCCGATAGCGCATTGCGGCATTCGGACCGGAACCGGCACACCGCCTGCCCTATTCCCGGGACTGATTGCGGCGACGACCATTATCTCGCTCCACTGGCCGGCGCTTATCGCATCTGCGCTCGTGCCGGCTCCCCAGATGAAACGAACCCGCCACGGGTCCACCTGGTCATCCAAATCAACGATCAATATGCGATGCGCGTCAAAGGTTGTTTGGTTAGTTAGCACCGGGTTGTCAGCCGTGCCCAGGATTGGGATCGCAGTCCCCCAGGTATCGTTTCCACTGGTCGCAGTGAACGGTCGCGTCACGTTTGCCTCAATCGCATTTGTCTCAGTGGGTCCCGCGAGAGCCCCCCACCACCGTTCAATGTTGTGGCTATGTTGCTCAATTATTTCAACCTTATCTTCAACATCCGTAAGCGTTGCTTGTAGAGCGATATCCGCGCCGGCGGGGAGAGCGTCCGCAATGACCTGAATCTTGATAACGCGGTCGGCCAGAGAATCGACCACCATATCAGGCGGGCCGCAGGGGACTCCTTCAAGTGACCAGATTTCAGTTCCCATGTTTTACGCTATATCTGCGCCCCAAGTGCTGTCCGGATGGCGTCAACGGCTGATTGATCAATGCCATCTATCGCCAACAGGGTTCCGTCAGATAGTACTCGGATTTCTGCTGGCGTCCGATAGCCAGCCCCGATAAGCAGAACAACGATACTTTCACTCAAGCCATAATGGTTTGTCAGTTTGTAGTCAGTCACAGGAATCCTCGCTAGGTAGGCTCAACAACTATCAATCCATTGGTACAGTAGTTCCCGGTCCAAGAATCTGTTCCCGAGCCGGTGCATAGATCATTGATATCGCCCACACCCACCGGCAATAGACATGAGAAATGATTATCAAAGACCATGTTTCGTGCCCCATTGGTCATGTCAAATCCCTCATCAGTACATGCCCCACCCGCAATGGCGGCCGCATTGAAAACCCGGTTGCGGAAGATTTCGTTGTCTTCGGCGCCCCGCACGACGATGGCGCCATCTGTCACGTTCATGAACCAGTTGTCGTGGATTCTGCAATAAGCAATGCCATTCACGACTGCTGGATCATCCCAGATCCCATAGGTACAATGCTGGAAAACGTTGTCATGGATTGACGCATTCCAGGAGTATTCGAGCTGAATTGCAACATCAACCGTGTCCGTAAAGTAACAGTACCGGACGGTCAGGTTCTCGCCAAGTATCGTGCCGTCCCATTCGGCAGAGATGCCATTACAGGCTGTATATGGCCCCTCGTCGAATGAAAAACCCTCAATGATAACGTCCATCGCGGCTACATTGATACAGAGGCCCGCGTTGGAGGCCGGATTCCACATGACACCAGTTGGCCCCCTGCCAGCGCCCACGATTCGCACGCCGTTCACATTGACGGTGATCTCTTCCCGGATCGGGGTTGTATAGGTAGCAGTCGGGATCCCCGTTCCGCCTTCTGCATAGAGCCACATGCTGTTGGTGGACACCATGATCACGTCGCCGTGCCAGTCGCGACATAGTGCCAGGGCTGCAGCCACAGTTAGCATCGGGGCCGTCGGGTTCGTGCCATCTCTTGCGTCGGACGCGCCGGGGTAGTTGGGATCGACGTAAAGCACCTTCCCAGTTGGGTGCATCCGCAGGCCGGTGTCTTCGTCGGTTCCCGGAACGCCTAGCTGGCCCGGATAGACAGGGTTCAGCCTCATAAGAGGCATAGGCAATCTCGGTGGCATGTTTCGCCTCCTGTTATTTGATTAAAGGGGGCCGATCTCCCGACCCCCAGAGTTACACTTTCCTTGTCGTCGGCGCCTTTGGCTTTTTGGGCAATTCAATCAAACCACCATCACCGCGAATTGGCTTTGGATTCTTTTGCTTTTTGTCCGCCATTATGCCTCCTATGCCGGCAATGTCATTGTGTTGCCGTGATAGTTGAGCAACCACTGATTTGCGCTAACTCCGGCACCATCCGTATATGGGTTGTTGGCAACAGCTTCACCAAAATTCGCACTGTTGCCATTTGCGATACAGTCTGCACAACCAGCACTATATGTAATTGCGCCGCCTGCCAAGTCTGTTGCCATGGCAAAGATATTGTTGAATGATCCAACCTCTGAGCAGTTGCCGGTTAGATTGATACCAACGCCACCCACGCGGTCAAAGAGATTGCCCGCCCCATGTGGCAATCCGATCTTCCCACGAGTTGCATTGTGATCTAGTCGTACCCCGTCGCGTGTCAGTCCAGCTCCAAATCTGCAACCCGTGATTGTCAAGTAGGGCAGATCAAACGGAGCAACGCCACGGAACCCATCCTGACCAGCGCCAGTCACACCAAACCAGCAGTCGCGGATCAGAATTCCCCACTTGCCCGTTACAGTTGATTCAATGCAACCAGAAGTTGCACCGGCCTGTAGAGCAAAATGCGCAATTTCAATATACGCTGCCGAAGCATCAAACGCGGCCGTAGCGCCAGTTGGCACGATTGTTGGCCATTGGGCGCCAGCACCAGGCACACCGATAATGTGGACTTTGCTTTTGTTCACATTGATCGGGAAGACTTCGCCGGTAGGCTGCCAGTGGTCGAGCACGACAATGTAATCATCATGGTCATTCGCGCAAAGGGACAGCGCGTAAGTTATTGTAAGCAACGGCTCTGTTGGTGTCAGGCCAGTGTTGGCATTGTCGCCAACGCCATCTATGCCATTGACGAAGAACATGTGTCCGGCACCTGGGGCCATGTCGTTAGCCATGCCTCCCAGGTACCAGTTGGCTTGTTTCGGGCTGTCGTTTCTGTATCCCATGTTTTCCTCCTATTACGCTGGCACAGCGAGAGTTAACCCGTTGTCTCCAACCGTCGCTGGCGTCGGTTCCGCGACATTCCCCACCCAGCATGAGTTGGGGGTCGCTGCGCCGGCATAGTAGCCGCCCGCCTGGGTGTAGGCTCCGCCAAAGAAGTTGCCGGTCACGATGTTATAGCCAATGCTCCCGCCTCGCAGATCGAGATAGGTCGTTGGAACAAGAACCGTTCCTTCTTCAAAGATATTGTCTTTGAACAGGCTCACATTGAAAGCCCGAATGGAACCCAGGCTGCCAATATAGTCCTGTGAATCGCTGAACCGATTGCCAACAATGGCGCATTGATAGGGATTCGTGTGGGTAGAATCCGTGACATAGATGCAGAAGCTATCCATCTCCAGGAACCAGTTGTTAAGAACGGAAACCCGGTGAGGTGCACCCCAGAACTCGATTCCGTACTGCCCTGACCACAGCCCGTCAAACACACAGTTCTGGATCGTGGTTTTGTAGGCGGAGATAAGCGAGCCCGCCCCCGGTACTTCTTCAAGCCGGATGCCAGAAGAGGTATCCGGACAGTTGAACTCGAATCCATCCACTACCCAGCCCTCAGCCTGGATAGTCAGGCAGGGGGTCCCGGCGGCCGCGCTCGCCCAGGTGGGTTGGTGCGAATTGACGCCCGCCCCGAGCAGTCTGACGTAGTCTACGGTCGCTGCCCCGGTTGGATATGGTGCAGGAACAGTTACGCTTTCGGTATAGGCCGCACCCGCGCAGACAATTGTGCTGCCTGCGAGGGACGTACCCTGTGCCGCCTGATGGGCGATCAGCTTTGTCACCGCGCCCTGGATCGTTGCCATGGGCGCCTCAGGATTGGTCCCGTCGTGTGCGTCAGAGTTGTCATTGCTGTCAGGATCGACAAACATGGTGAGGGCTCTTGGCGCCCACCGCAACCCGCGCGGCACATCAGAACCATGAACCCCAAACTGGCCGGAGTACCAAGGATTTAGTCTAATCAGCGGAAGTGTCATTTCTCAACCTCCCTATACCCGCACCATATCATGCCGCAGCAAGGGTGGCGCGTCTGCCGAGATCTTCGCCTTGCCGCTTTCCAGGCTCGACACTTTCTGCGTGAGTACCAACCGCGCAACCTGCATCGGGTCTGGGTATTGCATAAACGGCGTCACCGGGTCTTCCAGTCGATAGGTGATGTTCGTCTTTTGGCTCCGGTGGGTGATGTATCCATATTCCTTGGCCTCTTCCATGTCCTCGACTTGGATAAGGCCAAGGAAAGCCATGTGTTTCTCAGAGCCGGGTTCGATATGATCTGCCCGCTCCTTTAGTGCCCGCGCGGGCGCATGAGGCTGCCGGATACCATGGGCCTCCAGGAGCTGCGTCATTTCCTGGAGCTGCTCTTCAAGTTGTTTATTGGTCGCCATTATCATGCCTCCTATGCGGCCGTGCCGGAGCTGTAGTACGCGCCCCGGATGTCGAACAGGTTGCCGTTGGTTCCGTCAATGTAGGTTCCGAACACATCACTGACCATGAGCACGATGTTGCCGCTCTCAAAGTCGCCCATGATCGGGCTGACGGCTCCGCCGGTTCCTAGCATGGAGGTCACGGATTCCACATCTGACTTCTTGCGCAGAATCAGCGGGCCTGGCCGGCCTTGCAGTCGCGCGAGAACGAGTGGGATGATGTTGGCTACCCTGTGGTCGGCAAATGCCCACCAGGGCAGGTTGGGGGCCACGCCAGCGATATAGGGGTCCTTGATGCCAATGAAGGCATTCCGAACCACGTTCGCCGCGTTAGTCGCGAGTTCCGGCACCAATTCGCTGTTCTGAATCTGGCGCACCGTATCCTCAAGCCCGCGGTGGTAGACGATGTAGGCCAGGTCGGCCTGGATCGGCTCATTGTCTGCGTCTACCCGCTGCCCGAAGGCCATGCGAGCCTCGGAGATCCGGGCGCTTGTCAGGCGGCCGTTCTGCGAATAGAGAGCGCCGGCGAGGATAGCGATCGAGGTTGCATTGGTATACATGCGACTGACGTACTTTTCGAGGGTGCGCCGGGCAGAAACGCCCATCTTCTGCGCCTGATCCTCAAAGTATCCCATGTCATCGTTGACCAGGGCCTCATGCGAGAAGTCGTACTGTTTCTCCCAGCGGAAGACAGAGTAGGAACGCTTGACCGCGTCGTCCCGCTTGCCCGCGCGCGCCTGGCTCTTTTCGCCCACGAATTCCAGGTCATCAAGGCTACCGCGATCCTGATAGCGGTTGACCGCCAGGTAGTTCGGCAGCGTATCCATCTTGACCAGCGGCTCAAAGGGGAATCCCATGACTTTGTAGCCAGGGAGCGCCTTTCTCTGCACAAATTCCTGGATGGCGTAGGTGAAGTCCCCAGAGGTCATCACCTCGGCCAGCCTCTCGTTAGTGCTTGTCGGCTTGATGCCGCTCAACTCCTGGTCGAGGAAGCGGAACTTGTCGCCCACCTCCGCGACTTGCTTTTCAGCCAGTTGAGCCGAGATCGCGCCAGCCTTAGCGGCCTGTTCAATCTGGTTCTGGCGGATCCGCATCATTGCATACGTGATTGTTCTCATGTTATTTCCTCCTCATTTATGCCAGCTCGCGCCAGCCGTTTGCCAACAGGATACATACCAGATGCTCTTCGGTGGCTATGTCAGACCATGTTGGGGTCCAATACGGGTCTGGATATGGGTTCAGATTCGGGCCGCCCTGTGCTTCATCGATGTACTCATCCTGGCAGTACCAGAGAACCCCAGCCATTGGATTGCGAAGGGTGTTAGTGCTATTCAGCGGCGACATACTCAGAGTACAGCCGGCGCCAAGGGCGGCGCTGTCATCAACATAAACGGGCTGGCCGATAATGGGCAAGTTTTCCCATGCGTCTGGGTTGGCCCCGTCATACCTTTCGATATTTGAGATGTAGTTTTTCACGATGTAGCCATCCGCGATATTCAGCCGGACGCGGCCGGTTGGGATAGTCAGCCCAGCCGAAAACGAGATCACTACACCCGTGACATTCATTGGCCGGCCATCGGCGGCGGTTCTTCCGCCAACTGCAACCACTGGATGCAGACCGACCGCAAGGGCGTCTTTTGCAGCAAGGGCGTTATTAGCCACCGGCCAAAGGTCGTCTTCATGCACGTCTACTATGACCAGAGGAATGCTACTGGTCTCATAGCCATGCCCGTAGAATTCAGAAAAGGTTGTCATGGTTTTTCTCCTTTACGCTAGTTCGCGCCAGCCATTGGCGAGCAAAATGCAGACCAGATATTCGGCGTTGGCGTCTGATGTCCAAGAAAGTGGGAAGCCCGTCGCCGTGCCTGACCCGCCCTGTGCGCTATCAACATATTCGTCTTGGCAATACCAGAGCACTCCCGCCACCGGGTTACGCACTTGCGCCGGGTCGCCGTTATTGAGCGGACTCATCGAAAGCGTACAGCCGGCTCCCAGGTGGGTGGAATCATCCACATAAATTGGTTGCCCAATCACTGGGGCAGCCTCCCATCCGTTCGCGGCCCCGGCGACGCCATCATACGTCTTAATGTTCGAGACGTAATTCTTCACAATGTACCCGTCGGCGATGTTGATACTGACGCGGCCCGTTGCCGTGGTCAGCCCGGGCGTGAATCCAATCACTACTCCGGTGATGTTCTTCGGCCGGCCATCAAGTATGGCTCGCGTGGCACCGACCGCGATGACTGGGTGTAGGCCCACAGCAAGTTGGTCTTTGCCGCCGACACCAGTTTCGCAGTTATCGTCAACCGGCCAGACATCATGCTCAAGAACGTCAACGATCGTCAGAGGAATGCTACTGGTCTCATAGCCATGCCCGTAGAATTCAGAAAAGGTTGTCATTGTCTATACCTCCGCGAAGCCGCACTCGACAGCGACCCGGTTAAAGTCCGCCAGCTTCTCTTCCTCGGTCAGCGGCTTAGGTGCCTCAGGCGGGTCAGATTCTCCCATGCCCGTGACCTCTCCGCTGCCGGTCATGGCTTTCACCCGGGCAGTCGCCTTCTTGACGGCCGTTGCGAGCGCACCCTTATCCGAATACTGTGCCTCGGCCAGCCAGGCTTTCGCCTCATCGGGCAGATTTGTGCTGTCCAGGGCCTCCTGCACATCTGCTTCGTTCAAAATCTCCTGTTCCGGCTCCTGTTCCGGTTCGGGCTTCTGGTCTGGCTGCTCCTTGCCCTCTGCCAGGATCACATCGACGACCTCTTCCAACTCTTCCTTTTCCTCGGCCTTTTCCTTGCTTGGCATGGTTGCCTCCTTCTCTGCTTCTGCTATGTTAAGTACGCGGCCGCCAGCACCGGCACGTCCTACAAGATCCACGGATCGCGCTGATGTTATTGATTCAACTATGCTATAGTCTTGTCCATCTATTTTCCCATCGCTCACCATCCCACTTGCCAGAATTGAGCAGTGCAGAGTTTCCAATTCTTCCGCAACTGCCCGGTTTCGGGTCTTTTCTGCTGTGTCAGGGTCAAAGATAATAGCTCTGCCTATCGGCCCACCCTCTGGCGTAAAGCCTGTAATCTCCTTGATTTTGCCAACCTTTGTTTTTTCACCATGCTCTGTATGGTCAGTAACAAAGATATCGACCCCCTCAAAGATATGGGCATCACGCTTGAGCATATCTGCGGGATACCATCTCTTATCCTTGCCATTGCCAGGCCCAGGCTGGATAATTTGAAGATCCAGGAGCAACGGAGCGCGGCTGTCGTTCTCCTGTAGTGTCTCGTTCTCTACCAGGCCAATGATGCTGCCCATGCTTTCCGCAAGTTTCACAAGGCCGTCTTCGCTGTCCGACTCCTGCTCATGGGCAGCCTCGCCCGCAGTAGCAGCTTCCCCGATGTCTTCCATCTGTTCCGTTACCAGTTCAATGAACTCGCTAGTCAGGTCTTGAATCGCGCCCAGCTTCTCCCCATTCGGAATATCGTTGTTATACATGATGTTCCCAACTAGTGATTGAAATTGGGTCGTCAGAATCCGCGTGCCAGTGATGGCCTCTTTTGTTTCATTGGCCGTCTTGAGGGCAGCAAATGAGGTGACAGTCCCATACGGAACATAGGCTACCTCCTCGTCCGGATAATATTCGGCCACCGGCTCGCCCTCCTTTTCTTCCACTTCTCCCACCTTGGCCTTCCAGGTCTCCACCATGTCCACAAAGGGCACTTTCTTGCCATCAATGTCGATCTTCATGGCTTCCATTATTTCCATGTCCAGTTCTCCAGACTTAGCTTCCCATTCGTTATCCGATTCGTCGGACAGATCAGCCCAGGTTTTCCTCAGTGCATTTCTTAGGTCACGGATCTCTTTGCGCACCGCGGCCGGCAGTTTCTTGGTTGCGAGCAGGGCCTCTGCATCTTTCATAAGCCGTTGCGCCCGCTTCTTGATTGTGGCCGCTTCCGCAAATTCCTTGGCCTCTCTCTTGACCCAGCTTTTCCCATCCTTCACGATATGCGACTTCTTAAATGAACTAATTGCGGTTCCCCAAGGACTCTTGATAGAATTCTTGTGGGCGGCTAGACCATCCGCATGTTTTGCAATAGCATTTGCCTGCGCCAGCGTCACGGGTGGCTTGATCCCGAGAATTGAGGGATTTGCATCCTTGAGCTTGGCGTAGGGCATTTACCACATCCCGAATAGAGCAATGATGTGGCAAGTTCCGGCCCCGTTGTTAGCGGCCTCATAGCATGGGATACGGATGCGTTCCACGGTTATAACTAGCGGAAACAGGTACTCAAAGTTCTGCACCGCAACTACGACCTCACCGTAGGTATGATCTTGCCGCTGGATGATATTCGTTGAATCGGCACCCTGGGCTAGCACAGGGGCGGCCAGAAGCGTATCGCTTTCCTGGAACCAATCCTCAACCCCTGCTTGGTCGGATGAGTAAGGACTGACCTCAATCTTGAACGTAAGCGCGTCCGCCTGCGTTATCGGCGTATAGGTGATATAGAAGCGCACGTATGAAAAGCCAGGACATGCCAGTTCCAACGGGGTGGCATCCCAGTTTGGCGTAGCGGGCAAAACAGCCGCGGCCCGGGCGGTCTGAACTGGCTCCGCCAGATACGCGTTCGACATTGGTCGCGGTATGCCCATATTTCCTCCAGACAACAAAAAAGCGCCACCGGAAAACGGCGGCGCTCTGGGCGCTCATAGGCCTTTGGTAGCAGATAGTATATCTGCCTACATTCTACCCCATCACAAAACCATTGTCAACAGTTAATTCTCAGCAGAATCCAGCTTTGCCAGATTCACAATCGTCCTTTGCCGCCGCCGCTGAATCTCGATCAGCCGACGTTGCCGATTGTACTTGAACAGCAGGCGGCCGCTACCATCCCGAATCTCGATCCAGCGCTGTTGGCGCAAGTTGATCGGTCGGGGCGGCTGAATTGGGAGGGGGCGGGTTATCATCCTGCCATCTCCTTTACTGGTATTCTCAACTTCTTGAACATTGTATCCTTGTGAATCTGCGTCGTTGATGATTGCAGTAGAAAGTTGAACCATTCGCTATGGAAGAACAGCAGTAGTTCATTGCGCTGTCTGGCGCGCTCAATTTGCAGCGGGATCAGTTCGTCCGGCTCGACATATAGCCTAATTGCACCGTTGCATCGCTTCCAGTCCTTGGTCGCGAACGTGTTGATGGCCAGGGCCAGCTCGATGCAGGGGGCAGCATGGGGGCGGGGCATTAGCTCAATCTCAGCTCGTGTGTATTCCAATACTCATCTGATATGCCGGTGACAATTGAGCGCAGCGAATTGTGAATAATCATATCGCCGCCCTCGTGGTATTCAATCCTGGGATTGCACCAGCAGGACCCACCGGTGTGTTCTGGCTCAATTGGTGCAAGCTCGCTATCAGTTATGGCCTCCCAGTTAATTGTCATCTCCCGTTTCCAGTTGGTCGATCTCTGCCCTGAGCCAGCAATCAGGGCGGTGGGCGGGCTTTATTGGCATCGCATTGTCGGGCGACCAACCTGTCCCCTGTGACCACAACTTGCAAGCGGGACACACTGCCGTTTTTATACTGATCGCCTGCTGCTCAATAACCCGCAGCCGCTCCCGTAGCCACTGTACTTTGGCCGAGTCCTGCGTCGGCCTCCAAGTAGGTGGTCCCCATGTAGAATATGAGAAGGCGGGCAGCCGCTCTTCGTCTGCCGCTCCCTCTGGCGCCTCCGTAAGCACCAATGAAATCTCCGGAACGCGAAACCATTGGCCGCAAAACTTGCACTCCGGAGTCTCACATCCAAGGGCATTGGTAAAGCGCCGCATAGCTAGCCCGCAAGCTGGACAGCCAAGAACCATGCGGGCGTTCTGGTTAGTTATGGCTGCTAATTGATCATCCATCATCAACCTCCCGTCGATTCAGCTTCTCCCTCCAACTTGTCGACCCCGGCTTTCAGCACCAGCTCCAGTGCTATCGGCACCACATATCTATGTCCGCGCATATTGCAATCTGAGCTTTCGCAACATGCTGTATCGCCCCCGTAATTATACATCGTGCCACCACACCTGGGGCAATATAGAGATAACTTGTTGATTTCTACCCTTGTTGTTGCCTCGACCGTCTCCTTTGGCTCTGGCCTTCCTACCGGCACAAGCTCAACCCTTGGCGTTTCAAACCGGCGGCCGTGGAGGTCACAATCCTCGTTCTCGCAAGACATACTCCAGTCTGCGTCCTGCATGAAGTCGCCGCATGATGGGCACTGCACGGACACGCCATACAGTCTCGCGGTGATTAGTCGCTCATGCGCAGCCCTGGGCGGTCTAGCCATCGTCATCCTCCATCTGCGGCACATGCCGCATGGCCGCAGCCATAGCGTATCTCTCGCGGTGTGCTTTCAGACGCTGCTGCCTTTCCCGTGCCTCTTCTGCAATATGGTTATCTGCAGCCGCAAAGATTCCCTCAAGTTCCGGCGCTAATCTGTACCATTCTGCCACAATTTCGGGTACTGATCGGTCTAGCAGGTTTGGCATTTGTCTCTCCCTATCCTCTCAAATCCACAACTTTGGCCTTCGTGACGTGGATCCCTTTCCACCACTCGTCAAACTGGCGGGCGCGCCACCTCGCGTCCGGCGGAATGCGGGCAACAACCTGCTGCTGCTTTTGCCCAGGATTGCCGTTTCCTCTGCGGATCGGAACCGTGCCCATGCCCGGCACCTGCATGGCGTTCGGCGTCACGATGCCCGACCGCTTGCTGCGCTCTTCAGCTGCGCGCGCCTCTATCTGCGCGATTTGCATTTCGCGGCCATGTTCCAGGGCTAGGACTTGCGCCTCGGCTATTGATTGGCGCTCGGTGACAAAGATGCAACTGTTCGGGCAAAACCAGACTTCCATGAGATCAGACCAGACTCCCCACATCGTTAGCTCCTTTCTATTCCAATACCGTTCATGCGCGTCTCAGCACCCCAGAAAAACGACAGCCACTTGCAATCGCTCGCGTCCATCCAGCCGCAAGACATCTTCACCACATCCCAGAATCGCGCCGGGGCCTTTCGCCAGCCATACGCCATGACAATTGTGATACAAACCCACCGCCAGCCAGCAACAAAGAACGTGACGTGATAGTAAGCCGCCCTGGGCAACGAGACGCGCTGCAACACGTATTCTGTGGTTCCATCATCAGCCCAGCTAACCCAAACTAGATCACGTCCGTGGATGAATTCAGGCATCAGCTTTCTCCCTTATGCTGCCGGCAGCCGTCCCTTGCTCATCGGCTGATCGGTCGGCACAAGCTGGCAGAGGCAATTCCACCCGCCACACTCCAGGACACGCGTCTGGGGAAGGACCCCATGCGCAAGGAACTGACTTGATCTTTTAACTTTGCCGCTCATTTTACTGCATGTGGAGCAGTGGACCTTCGTCCGACCCAGCACCCATAGCTGCTTTGCATCCGAGGCCGCCATCATGCGACCCAGCCGCTTGGCCTCGTCCCATCGGGCTGTCCACATTTGGCTACGCCGATTCTGCACTCGGAGTAGCCCCTTGTTCGCCTTGCTGCCAGCCTCAATGGCATCCGCAAAGCCGCCGATATGCGGGAACTGCCCGGTGATCATGTTCTCTAGACCACGCAACTCCTCGGCGGTTAGCTCGTCGGGTCTGATCCCTACCTCGGCCGCACCCTCTCGCCATGCTTTGGTCAGGTTGCGCCGAATACTAATCATCATGGAATCAAAGAAGTCGAACTCGTCTGTGACGCCGGCCCAGAGGCCACGGACGGCCGCGCGAATACTTGAGCCAAAGTCAGCCTTTGTCTCGCGGAGAAATCCCCAAGTGGTGCTGGTCATGTCAGTCACGACTCTGCCTGCTTCGGCGCCTTCACTCCGCAGAATGGGCAGAAGTTGACGCGCGATTTAAGCCTGTCCCATCCATCTTCCTCAATCCAGAATTCGCCGCTTTCATTCCCATAGCAGCCAAGAATCTCAAGGCCATATCCACCAGATGGGACGGTGATGGACGCGCATCGGTGCATTGGCACGGTATCATACTCCTTGATTATTACTTGTTGGCTACCGCAGATCACGGCTTGCATTGCTTTTCTCCGCCCTCTTGGGGTCCCACAGCAACCTGCGCACTATGGCGTCCGTGTGCAGGTCGCAGTAGTATCCGAACGGGTGCAGGATGGGGTCTAGCAATACTGCCGCCAGGTGCCCCAGCCAGACATATAGGTTATACCGGAATGGGAATCGCGGCCCCAAGTCCTTGTCGATGATGCGTAGCTTCATGCGTCGGTCTCCTTCTACGTCAACGGTCATTGCTAGTTGTCGCGCTTGACGGGCCCGTTCATCATCCCGTATATGCTGGCGAGTCGCTGGGATTATATCGGGTGATGGACGACGCGGTACCGCCCGGTGCTCAATCTCATGCCCGCAATCAGGGCAGTTATAGATCTTCCACCGCTGGCCGCCGTCCGTCCGGTCACCCCTCCATACAAATTCCATGACCTCGTTGCATATTCTGCAATGTGCTCGACCGTTAGGTCCACAATCATACAGCCCGTGGCGGAAGATCATACGCTCTTCTCTCCTCTTGCCAGTCATGTCGGTCATCTATCTGCCCTCGCCTTCAAGCGTTCTCACTACCCCATGACAGACCTTCCCATCTTCGTCAGTGATATGGATTATCCCATCGCATGGTTCATACCCTACCCCGGCTAAGGCTTCAGCAAGCGGCACCTTTTCCGGGCGATACCAGCCATCCCCGTCGCAGTCCATACAATGGCTACAAGCACCGGAGCCAAGATTGGGACACCATTCGTACCGCGTAACGAAAACCTGGTACTTTTGTTTAGCCACCCTTACTATCTCCCTCCTCCCTAAGATCCACAGCCCCAAACATCCTCTCAAACAGCCGCCCCACCTGTTCCGCCGTAAACTCCCCACGTTCTGCCAGATCCGCCAGCGCAATGATCGCCTCCTGGCTTGCCTCGTCGTCCATTGCCAAAGCCGCATCTGATGCGATCTCCGCTGCGTCCGTTGCCCCGAGCGCCTGCAGGATCATGCGAAGCGAGAACCCGGCGATTCCCTGAACGACGCTTCTTGGAATCATGCCCGACTCCATGCCAGGCGCTAAAACATCCTTGAACAGAGTTGAAACCGTCGTGGTGACGGCCGGCAGGTCAACCTCGATCAAGCGGTCGATCGAAACTTCGCAGCTGTATGTTTTGTACTCACGCTTGCTGCCGAACTTCTCGTCAGCTACCAGCACAATCCGGCACATGCGCCGGAACTGGGCCGACCAGAAAAGTTGATACCGTGACCAATTACGTTTGATCGGGCTCTCCATAGCGGTGGCTGTCGCTAGCCGGAATGCTTCCCCTGCCCCGGCATAGTGAGGGAATACACCAGCCGATAGACACGCCATCATCAAGAGCGCATTCCCGTCCACCTGCGCGTCCCCGGCCCCGGTGGACATGGGCAGTTTCTCCAGGGTTGCGGCCTCGTTCTCTAGCCAGGTCGAGGCGGGGGCGGCCGGCGGGTTCGTGTCAACGGCGCTTGTCCGATTTGTGACGAAGCGGGAGTCCAACAGTCCCTTCACGCCCGCCAAGGCCCGGCTCCCCCCATCGACCTTGATCTTCTGAATATACATTGCCATGCCGGCCGCTACCGAGGCCCGGTCTTCCCGGAATCGCTTGTGGGCCGACACCCAGGCCGTACCGGTTGAGAGCAGTGGCCAGCCATGCGACCCAGCCTTCTTGTTGTGGGCCACATGCTGCATGACGACTATCGTCTGCTCCTTTTCCTTGTCGGCTCTTGTGGCACCATTTGGAAGATTTGCCTTATTAAGTTCCTTTTCATCGTCAAGTGCTGCCAGCCAATCGGGATAATAAGCTGTCTGGCTTTTGCCATTAACTGTCCAGGCCCGTTTGTAGAATAGCGCCTGCCGACTGTCATCTGGGCTGGTGATGATTTCGGCTATTTCGTCGGCGGGGATAACACGCACCTTGACCGTGCCTCCCTGCCTGGCGATGAAATAGACGAAGTAGAACTCGCCATCGATTAGGACATCGTTGGAGAGGTTCTGTAGCTCGTCATCAGCCAGGACTGCTGCATTCGCGTCCGATGTCCAGAACGCATCCCAGACCTTTTGAGCTTTTTCATCCTCAATTGTAACGCCAATGGATTCGCCGAACCCATAGTTAGTCCAGAGCCGGATCAGGTGCTCAAAGAGGGGATCATACCGCCACATGCGCCGCGACTTTTTGACGGACAGGTCGCGCTGCCGCCCCTCATCATCGAGGCCATAGCCGCCGATGTTGTCCCACTGAAGTTGCATCACCATGTCCTGCACCATCTGGGAATCGTACTCCATGAGCTTGGTCAGGAGTTGCTCCGGCGGTGCCTCAAATGGGCCTTCTTGGTAGGCCGCGAATAGGAGGTTGGTCATGTGCTCCAGTTGCCGCTTCTGGTCGCCGAGCGCCCAGTCAGTTAGTCGCTCACGTATCGTTGTCATGGCATTACTCCTTCAATATGCTGTATTTGACTATATGGTATTAGGGGTTCGCCCTCATACGGCACCACTGCGCCCATAACAGCAAACTTCTCCCCAGACAGATGCAAAGTGGTTGTGAATCTGCCATAGCGGCTATCGTCATCCACGGCTCTGATTGTTAGTCCAACAAGCTCTTGAGAACTGCTAATCCGCTCGTGGACTTTCATAGTTTCTTCTCCCACCACTTCCCGTACATAGCCTCAAAGCTATCCATGCACGCCCAGCATAAAAAGCGTAAAATATAACAGTCATCACCCAGGTCAATCTTCAATAATCGTATCCAGGCGCAATCAGCCGCTTCTCCGCACCTACTACAAATATGATTGTAGCCCAAGTCTTTTAGTGCCATCGTTCTCCCTAATCCACTAGATGTACGTTTGACAATAATGTGCTTGGGTCTGCCCTGATCAGCACCCCATCTATCACGGTTGCCTTCCCAATCGCCTTCTATAGGAAATGATTCCAGTCTAGCCAATGGATCACAACCGGCGTGCTGAGTCCGGTGCCATCAAAGGCTACCATCAAGTCAATCTCAGCGCCATCGCCAATGCCAGCGTCGGCAAATAGCGTGGTGGAATGAGTGAAATGCACCGAGCCGCTTTGCCCGTCCCTCGTATCCACGCACATGGTCATCTCAATACTCTGACGCCGATCGGCGCCGGAGCCGGCAGCCATGCAGCGAGTATCAGCCTAAATATCTTCATGCACTCAGGACACAGATAGTGCCAGTATTGCCGTCCCCGGGCATGGAGGGTTACCTTAACCTCCTCTCCTTGATTTTTCCAGCACCCACAGCATATATCTTCGTCGGGCTTATCATCTAGGTCATCCAGGAAGCTCCCGCGGAAAATGCGCTCTCTAACATTGTCTGGGTGGAAGAGGCTGCCAGGATTGGCGACTATTTCCAGCTCGCCATCCCAGATGGCAAACGTCTCCATCCCTTCTTCAAGCCAATCGTTATACGCCCTCCAATCGGGCCACGCGCACTCTTTACATAGAACGGTATCTAGTCGCCGCCATGTGCCAAGAATAAAAGACGCTGAACCGCCTTGGTTATTTTGACACTTGCGGCACGTAGTATCTTCAAAACTAAAGCCGCAAAGCTGCACACTAAGCCACTTAAGCAGGCCCTCGAAACCACTACCGCAGCGCTCTTCCATCGTTAGCCTCTCCCTAATAATCTGCCCCGATCGGTATTCTCCGATCAATAATCCGGCTCCGCTCCCCGCCGACCCGGCCGTCCTCCTCCATGCAGAGAATCGGGCCGACGAGTCCCTGGACAACGGCGTCCGCGGAGTCGGTGCTGCGGCCTAGGCGGGCCGGCCTGCGCAGATCCTCCTTGCTTTCAACAACCATTTTTCCAGTTGATGTAATTCGCTTTATGCCTGGTGCCGCAAGCTCTCCCATCAATTCGCCACCATCATCTGGTGGCAGGCAAACGTCCAGGCCAGAAGATGGATCAAGCATTTCTCGTGTCGTCCACCACGCGGCAGCCCTCCAGTTCATGAATCCAAGCTCGCCAATCTGATCCAGGAGATTAGTCCCCTTGCTTGCAATAAAAGCGCGAGCAGATAATCCCTGTTCAATCAGGCGATGCAGAACACCTGCCCCAATGCCAATGGCATCGATGTAGGCAATGCCGCCATGTCGGCGGAGTGCCCCTGCCACATGGCCTACAATCTCCATCGTGGCCGTGTCTGGGTCCTTGACATGACTATGCCTTTTGAGCGGGAGCACCTTTGTTCCATCAACGATTATCGCCAGCACAGATTGATCACCACTTGTCAAGCCGCCGCCAACATCAACGCCGATGGCTGTGACTTGCCCGGGGAAGCCAGCATCTTGCCATTTGTGCCACCGCTCATTAGCTGCTTTAATCCAAGACAGAGGAATGATACCAGATTCATCGCCAGCGCAGAACTCGCCAAGCACACGGTTTTGATAGATTGCGCTTGATTCCCCCCATTGGCGCTTGCACTGCTCCACCCAGCCAGCAGAGATACGGCCCGCCGCCATGGCCTCCTCTAGTGTGATGTGCCGGACATGCCAATTGGGGTATTTTGTTCGCTGGAAGATTTCATAGAACCGGCCGAATGTTGGACCTGGCGTAGAAATCGCTACGGCAAAGGCCTCCATTTCCGTATCGTCGCCTGCCCCTGCAAACATGCCCTCCGTCGCATCAAAGGTGGGTGCTGGGATGGCCTTTGCCTCATCGTAAACCATGCAGATTTCTGTTGCGTGACAGCCCTCAATCAATTCTGAATTATTTGACGCAACCGCAAAGGCCTCGCCAGTCTTCAATTTAAGATTCTGCATCAACATCTCATCAGCAGTAAATGGCTGCCGCCCGATTTTGGCCCAATTCAGCAATGTCACAAACTTCTTGACTTCCGGAAGCAGAAATTTAGTCAGCTGCCGCCAAGCAGATGCCGTCATCGGAACTTTCCAGTCTACGACACCATCCCGCGTAAGAGCAAACCAAAGTACAACCATTGCCGCAAGCGCAGTTTTGCCTGCTCCATGTGGAGATCGAACACAAACTCGCTTACGCATAACTAGGCTGTTGAGAATATCGATTTGATAACCCGTAGGCCCTCCCCCATCCTCCCACTTAATACAATCGCGCGCAAATCCAGCTGGGTCGTCGTAGTAAGTTGTTTGAAACACAGAATACGTCCCAAGCAACCAGTCCAACTCATTTTTGGCCTTGCCACTAAGCCGCGCGAGGTCAATAGTTGCAAGATTCGCTAGACATGCTTCCATAGTCGCCTTTTTACGATTCTATGAATAGTACTGAAAGTTACAGGATAATCTTCTGCTAGTCTCAGATAAGTTATGCTACCGGCAGCATATCTTTTTCTAATCTCCAACACCTGCGCTTCCGTAAGCAGTGCTCTACCATTGCCCTCCCCCTTACACTTTTCGCGCTGGATTTCAGTCATGCGCTCAGAAGGTTTCCAGCCTTGCTTTGCCGCGCTCATCTTTGCCCGCGACTCAGCAGGTATGGTTTTCCCCATGTGCGCAAGACTCATTTTTCGCCTGTGCTCTGCCGATTTTGGTACACCGCGCCGCGCCAAGCTCATCTTATGACGCGCCGCATCAGTGTGACGACGACCGAGATTGGCCCTTCCACTTGCAACAAGACGCGCCATGCCCTCATCAGATATAATCTTGTTCTTTTGAGCGATGCTCATTCTGCGCTTCGATTCGTCGGTGTGGCGACGTCCAAGACCAGCAATGCTCAACCTTTCCCTGGTCTCCATAGACACTGCATAATTTGACCGGCCGCGCCCACCATCATCAACATTCTTCAGATTAGGCTCCCACTCACGATACTTACTTATCCACCACCGTTCAGCCTCTGACCAAAAACTTTTCCGAACTTGTTCAAGAATGATCATCTCTGGCTTCATGCCAAGAGATTTGAGCTTCAGCAACCAGGCATTCTTTGGCGTGCTTGTTCGCTTTGCACACTTGAAATGCGACTTGAGCCGCACCTGCAAGTCTTTTGCTTTTCCAACGTACTTGATCTTCCCATCCCGCGGATCACACAGACCATAAATGAAAACAGTCGCCTCTTGTGCTACTGCTATATTACTCATCTTGTTGCGCCTTGAGCAGGGCGGCAATTCGCACAATTCGCTCTTCGTCCGTAAGGCCGTCAATATCCTTCGTCTCTATTGGGCCTCCGTCCTTGCCGGTTGCCTCTATTCGTTGCGTTGCCTTGCCCATCGCCCGGTCAAGGATGTCCACGGCAGCCTTGTGCCGCACGGCCACATTGCGATTGCCAAGCTGCTCGATCATCTCCTGGGCAGCCTGCGGCAGATGGCGTTGCAATAGTACAGATGTGACAAGGACGCCCTCAGCAGCCACCATGGCAGCGGCGCGGTCAATGGCGGCCTTGTTCTTCCACTTGCTAACCGTGGTGACTGATCGCCCGATTTTCTCGGCGGCCTCTTTGTCAAAGCCAACGTATGGGCGCACGGCAACATAGCGCAACTGATCGATTGTGAAGTCCTTGATGATGGATGCCAGATCACCGTCATCCGTTGCAGTTTGTTGTGTTTTCGTGCCCACGATTTCCCTCAGTTGCCTTCCGCCCGTATCGCGCTCTGCATTGCCGACTTGATCTCCTTTAGCACCTGGATGTTTGCCCGCAGCTCTGCATATCGCCCAGACACCTGCGCGAACTCCAGGCGCAGGTTCAGTAGCTCTTGCGCCACCTGTTCCAGCAACTTGATCTTCCCGTCATAGTCCAGGGCCAGAAGGTCGGTGTCGGAAAGGTCACTCATGCCCTCTCCCCAATCCATCCCCGTAACCCGCCTGGGGGAGCGACGGCTTGCGCTGCCTGGCCGCGTACTTATCGGCGTCTCTGGCCTTCTCCAGTTCCCAGACGCGCTCCCGGACATTGCCCAGCTCGAGCTTGGTCTCGGCCAGGTCGCGCTTCAGAATGGTGATTGCGTCTTGCATCTCACGGCGGGTCATTTGTTCAATTCCATCATCAAATGAGACCAAAGCGCGCCACTCGCGCACCAAGCGACCGCTGCCAGTTCATCCGGCCTGAAAAAGAAGTACGACGGCTCCTGCCCATCCCGGCCGATCTTCAAGTATAGCACATCGGGGTCAATCCCCTCAACCTGCCCGGCACTGAATTCGCAATTTTGGTACGGCTGATTAGCGGCCTCCTCGCAATGGGCAATGCGACCGTCGCCCAAGTCGATGTCGAATCGAACGTCGGTCATTCCACAATCTCCAGAAACCGGGATACAAGGTCAGAAACCACAGCCGCCGACAAATGACCATGATCACAAATCATGTTCTCGCCCTTGCCAACAATAATATACCAGCCCGATTCATCCTCCTCTGGCTCTGGCTCGATAGTAAATCCGAGCCTCGCATCTGGGAATATCCACTCAATTATAGCTGATCCATCATCCACGCAACATGCCCAGATTCTCAGCATGTCGCTTGTATCAGTATCGTGCAGAGAATCATCTATTTGGTCAAGGACGGCCATCGCGCGTCGGTGAACGCCCCTATCTTCAAGCCCGCCTAGGACCCTTCTTGCCTTCTGCGATAGATCGGTCATAGCTCTCCTAATGCAACCAGCTTGCCCGACGCATCAAGATAGCGCAGTTGATCAGCATCAGTGGTCATTGTGGTCGGCATACTAGTATCGCCGACCGGATGCGAAACCCAGCCATCAGAGATCTTTTCGATTTCCCTTTTGAGCAATGCTATCCACCGCACGCAGTTATCAATCATATCCTGCATTTCTTCTGGGGTCATTCCATCACCCTATCTGCTTGGAGTAATTGCGCCAAGTTGCGGCTACAGATTTAGGCCCCCGATCTTGCGGATACTGCACCTGGAATGTCTCCCTGTGTGCTCCCTGATGCCCCGGCCTTAGCTGGCATTTCATAATAGCTGGGCTGTTATCGTCAGCGCCAATGTCCATCCGGGCATTACAGCAGATCATCATTTCACCACCTCCGTCATCTGCTACCTGCGCTCTTCGCTTCATAGGGCGACTCGCCAGTGCATCCAGAGCCACCGCCGGCGCCTACCTCTTGCACAATGGTGCCGTCGCGCAGCACTTCCACGCTAGGGTCAAATGGCGGGCATGATGAGCACACGCCTTGCGTCAGTGCATCACGCAACCACTGCTCGTTGACCAGTATCATGTTCGATCGCATTCTCAAGCCGACCCCCTCACTCATTCCACCACCTCCATCAGCACGTCACCGCGGTACCGGACGGCCGCCCAGAGCTCCGCAAAGCAGGCCCACTTATCGCCGCTGCTGCTGTTGGTGGCGATATGCTCTGCCCACAGTTCGGCACCTGGAAACAGTCGCCCGACGATTGCATAGGCCGTACCGGGCCCCATCCGCACATTCAGCCGGTCAACGGCCACGCGCAATTCCACACCTTCCGGTTCAGGGTCCGGTTCCGGCTCTGGCTCCACTCCCCCCGATTCATCCAGCTTGTGCCAATCCCAGAGGTCGCCTGGGCAGGCCGTCGCACAGCCCGGCACCTCCTTGTGCCCAAGTAGCGGAATCGACCGACCCAACATCGCCGGCAGGTGGACATTATGCAGCCAGCGCAGGCTCCGCTCCTGTGCGAGAGATGGCGTGATCCCCGGCGTGCCGCTCCAGAAATTGCCGGCCAGGGCCGTGCCGATGTATCTGTCGTTCAGGTTGCCAACATGATAGCTGGCTACGTCTAGCGGATTCGTCTGATAGATAGTGCCATCGGGCGGTATGTAGAAGTGATATCCGATACCGGGCCAGCCTTTCGTGTGGACATGATAATTGGCAGCCTCTTCAGCCGTCAAGGATGCGCGGGTCGCGGTATGGTGGACAACGTGTCCCTGGATACCCGATAGATAGCGCGTGGCATAATAGCGCTCGAGGAAATGGGGCAACTCGCTGGCGATGTCCACGATGCGCGGCCCAGGGTCCGGCTCAGGTTCAGGTGTCGGGTTTGGCTTTGGCTCTGGCTCCGGCTCCGGCGTCGGGTTCGCCTCGATGTAATCCGCGATGTCATCCAGGATGGGCTGCCGGATCTGGAAGTGCTTCCAGCCCGGCCCCGAGGTGAATATCGTCGCGCCGATCAACCGCCCTTCTCGTGCCGCCCGGGTGCCAGCCAAGAGCCGATCAAGCGCCGCCAGGTCCTCAACGCACGCTGCACGATCGCCCCCCCATACACCGCCATGCTTCCAGCCATCGTTGGCGCGGAGGTTATAGCCGTCATGGTCCGCGCCGATGGGGCCGACCTCACCCAGGAACCAATCGACTACGTGCCCATTGTCACGCAGGAAATCATCAATCTCGCACCAGCGGAGATGCAGGTTGCGCTGGTGCTGGGGCGAATGCACGAAGGATTCGCCGTTGACGACTGGATGATATGCATGATAGCCAAGCGCTCCTCCGAACGCCTCACAAGTATCTGCCAGCTCTAGCAACGGGCCATACTCATCGTGGCCAGGATTGCCGATGGCGGCCGTGAAAACGACGGGCTTGACGCCAGGGCACATCTGCGCGAGCGCCTTGCAGAATCCAATGTCGAACGCGATCGCCTTACGCATCGTCTCGGGCTTTTTCGTAGCGTAGGTTTCATTGAAGGACTCAACATAGTCAATACCGCCCTGCCGGTTCAGGCTGTCCCAGAACCAGCTAATGAATTCCGCGGCCGCCTCGATGGCCTGCACTGGTCCCTCGCCGGCCCGATCAAGGAGCGGCTGCTGATGATCGACATGGTGCCGGAATACGATCTTGGTGTCCGGCGTTACGCGCTTAGCGTCGTTCCCCATTTCAATCTGGAAGACCTTCAGGACGCGCGGATTGCATCTGGCCACTGCGTCCAGCCAGCCAACGACGTTGTATTGGAAATGGAAACTCAGATATGACATCATTCTCTCCTATCAATAAGCTCATACGTTGCCATGAACACATCTCGGTCACATGGGTACATCTCGCCCTTGACGCCCGTAATGAGAAAGTCGCCTTTCTTCCCTTCCATTGTGCCCTCCAATGTCTCTACGGAGAACTCCGTCCGCATCTCGCGTACGGCAATCACAATCGGCAGTTTGCGGGCTGGGCGGGGAGGAAGTAATTCCGCCCGCATAGGCAAGCCATCAGTCCCAGTTCCCCAAACCTCATGTGATCCATCTTCGCATCGAATAATTCTGATCATTATGCCCTCTCCTTGATGGCAAATTCATCAACCGGTGAATGCTTTCGATTCACCCGCTGCCGATACCGATACGTGGCGCTGTATCCCGCGGCCGCCTTCTCGCCCGATGACTGCCGGACGCGCCTCAGTTTGTTCTCGAACCGGCGATTGCCGGCATTATATCGTTTGTGGCCAGGCTGGCGACTGGCACGACCGTGCTTCCGAGAGCCGCTGGATTTGATGGTCATGTCATCCTCTCAATATCCCGGTCTGCTCTGTGACCGTTCCAATCAGTGACCGGTCGGCAATGTCGTTTTCCGGCTCCGGCACCTCAATGCCCAGGGAGCGGAGGGCGTCAACGAGCGGGACCTGAACCTGGGTCACGCCAACGCCGCCGCCGCTGAATGTGCAACGGCAATAGTGGCCGCCGACATCCAGGCTATCAGAGTATATCATACCATCGCCGTGACATTGCTTGCACGGTTCATCCCGCAAAACGTAAAGTCCACTCACATCCATCAGAACTCCAAATCATCGACATTTGTTACCGAATCCGTAACGGGGCGGCAACACGGTAAGCCCATGTCCGGTGGCTGTCGTGTTTGATTTCGCGTCTCGTCAGCAGTTCGTCTTCCCAGCCCTTCTCTAGGCGATAGGATGCTGTGCGCCGCGTGATGCCCTCCTGCTCGGCCAGCATCACCGTCGTGATTTCGCCCGCCTCCAGGCTCGGCGGCCGGGTCAGTTCGGCGATCTCAGCGACGATGGCTTGGCGGTCGGCCTCATTCATTACAGGATCTCCTTCGTGCGGACATCCAGCGACCGCTTGAATGTGTGCCGCGCTACGGCTTGGCCGTCTACAATCTCTCGCACCGTCAAGCCATGCGTCTGCGCATGTGTGCTACGCGTGGCCTGGCGGCCATGATCGCCAAGACCGCAATAGGATGGCGATAATACCAACTCACTGATATGTTCGTCGCCATCAGCTTCCATCCTCAACGTCTCCGGCGGTATCCAGGTGTGATAATGCGCCCGGTAGAGAATGCGGGCCGGCGTTCGACCCGCCAGCAATTCGGTCATCATGTAATCCCGCAGATAGTAGCGGGCAACGTTCCCCTCGAGCCACTTTCGGCTACCTGGGAATGGGCCGTGGTGGGCAACGTCGAACGTGACGCCATCTATGTCAAATAGACCGTGATGCAGCACCGCGATATTCCGTTTCCGGTACCGCGCCTGCAGTCGGCGAGTGACCGCGATCTCTGCCGACCCTTCGCCCATGTTGTGCGCCGCCGTGCCGATGATGATGCGGATGGTGGACACGTTGGGCAGCGACATGAGCGGCAACAGGTTGCAGAAGGCGATCTCCTGCTGATCCTCTTGGCGGGAACTGACCAGGTGATCAGGATATTTGGTGCCCTGGGTCAAGTCGCCATTATGAATCACAACGATGTCATCGCCGTCGGCCAGGTCGGTCACCTGCTCCACATGCTCAATGTAAAGCTTCCAAAGGTAGCGCTGGACGGCCGTTAGTGGCGGATTGTATTCCGTCACGTTCCCTTCGTGGTCCTCATCATGCAGCACCGTTTCGGGATTGCATAGGCCCAACCTATGGCCGCCGTGCATATCGCTCAAGCAGACTACCAACCGACGATTCCGGCGGCGATTCGCGGTCCGCTTCTTTCGCTTGGGCATGTCAGTTCCCCTCGGGGCCACTGAACAGAGACCCGTATCATGCTATCCAGCATCAGGTTCGACCCGTGCCGCCGGTATTCGTCATAAGTCCATTTTGAGCCAGGCCGCAAAGGCAGCGAACGCCGTTGAGATCCCTGCGCCAAGCCTAGTCAAATGCTTCGTCCTCTCTTCAAGGGCTGCGTTTTTCTGTTCCACTTGCCGAACACGGCCGTTGAGTTTGTCAACGCCGCCCTCAATGCGAGTAAGCTGTTTTGACCGGCCCTCGCTACGTTCATCTAGCCTCCCGAGGTGGACGGCTATCGCTGTCAATGCCTGTGCGTTATCCTTGTCCGGGGGCATTGCTGTTTCCGATGGCCGCCACGGCCGCGCCACCGACGCGCTTGCCGATGCGATAGAGTCCGGGGCCGGCCAATCCGAGCATCAGCCCGCGGAGAACGAATAACGCATAATCTGGCACGAGATCCAGGCCCAGCGAAATCGCTAGTCCCAGGATAACCGCCGCCAGGATTGACCATTTGCCCTTGACGCCGAACTCTTTGAGTCCTTCAATGACGGCAATGATCAGTGGAACGTACTCGGCTCTGAAATCCATACAGCCCTCCTAGTGTAAACCGCCTACAGGAACGTGTTCAATTTGCCCACCAGAATGGACACATCTGGCGGACGTGTCGATGCGGCACCCATATACACTACCATTATGCCTTGGAATTATGTCTGTGTCAATAGTCAAATCTGTGGCGGTCGCCCTGGCTCTGGCCCTGGCGAACGTGACACCTATCATATCCAGGACGTGACATCGGACACTAGGGCGTGGGGTGTTCCGTACTATACTGTAGGTATGACTAATCACAATCACCCTCAGGAGGCACCAATGACTTACAATGCGACCGTCACCGAGTACCTAGAAGGCGAACGATGGGGAACCTTCCTAGCCCAGGGCCGCGAGATCAACGGACGATTCCAGATGCTCCGCAGCAACAAAGTGCAATGCACCGGCTACGAGGGCAAGACCTTCAGTTGTGATTCGGTCTCCTGCGATGGGTACGAGAGGGGCGATTGGCAGAAGGGTGACGCGGTTTATGATTGGTACCTACGGCGCACATCCCCTGAATGCGAATTCTCAATCGCGGTCGATGGCGGCAAAGGCTACAAGAATCTAATCTCCGGCCTAGCCCTCCCGCCAGCTTATCGCCCGGCATAGCACCGGATCAATAGCAGGGGCGGCCCCCAAGCCGCCCCAAGGAGAGGATGATGAACCAGAAGCAAATGAGGCGGATGGCACAGGGAGCAGCGCGGAGTGAGATGAATCGCCTCGGAATGGATCCAGTATACAAAAAAGCAGATGCTGCTCTCCGAGTGCTTGATGATCTTGACCGGATGGAGCCAGACCTCATAGCCTCTATCTGGTACGCAGGAGCAAGCAGTAACCAGATCAGATTGTTCAAGCGCGAGTGGGCAATCGGGAATCGAAGAACCCACCGGGCACGGATGGCATCGGTGTCAGCCGGATTCAGGCTATCTGCTATGGATAGAAAAAGCTGATGACCACCTACACCAAGATCGTCCAAGCCGTCTCCTCGGTCGGAGCGTTCGCCATCACTATTCACGGCGTCGCCGACGATGAGCGCCTGACCCCCAAGCTGGCCCGGATGGCCCTGCGGCTGGCCAGCGGCAACGACCTCGGCGGCCTGGCCAGCGACGGGCAGACCGCGTATCGGGTGTACGCCAAGAGCGTACGCAAGCTATACCAGAAAGGAGACGGCAATGAGTGAGACATGGAAGGCCATACCAGGCTTTGATGGATATGACGTCAGCGATCAGGGGAGGGTGCGGAGCTATTATACGCCAGGTAGCGCGGCCAACAAGAATCGCATCGCATGGCATATCGCTGATGTCCCCCGGCGCATTCTCAAATCATCTACGGGGCCAGATGGATACCCGCGATTTAACTTGCAGCAGAATGGCAAATCACACCATCGCAAGGCACACAGCCTAGTAATGTTGGCATTTGTCGGCCCACGACCTGATGGATTAGAGTGCTGTCACAGCGATGGCAACCCAGCAAACAATCACCTTTCCAATCTCCGCTATGATACCCGCCAAGGAAATTGTGCTGATACTGCGCGACACAGGCGGGAACGCAACCAAGTACCCAAGAAACTCATCTCACTCAGGATCAGCAAGGCCACCGAGAGCAAGCTCCGGTGGCTGGCAGAGAGACACGGCACCCAGACCGAGGCGGTAGCCGTGTCGATTGACCGGCTTTATGAGAGCGACTATAACAAGGAGAGGACGATGACCGGTGACAGAATTGACGGGAGCCAGTTATTCGAATGGTTCGCCAACGACGCAGACCACGCAGATGTTGCCAAGCTCACAATCGAGGACCTAACCCAGCAGATCAAGGAGATTCGGAGCGGCGACTGCGATCTTCCCATGAGCGATTGGGAAATCGCCGTTGCTATCCGGTGTCACGCCCAGGAGCACGTTAGGGAACACAAGCCATATCCATTTCCCGCCGATCGCTGGGGGGCCAGGGGAGCCTAATGAGAGATTCACAGCGGTCAAGAGTGTATGAAGCAGAGGCCGCACTAGCGACCGACGCCGACTTAATGACAATCGCTGAATGCCGGCGGTTCGTGAATTCCATTATTTGTTCGCGCTGGTGGAAAGCACACTGCAATCTCTGGTCCGTCAAGGTATTTGACGGCAGGGGCACCTCCTGGGCACGCGGCGGCCATTTTCAATCATCGCCGAGCAAAAAGGGGTGGGGGATTAGTCTCCCCAAATGGGCACGAACCCGGGCTACAATCCTTCACGAGTTAGCCCATGTCATAACTGAACACAAGGCGTGGTTCTCTGGAGTAGAGGAATGGCAATGGCCGAAACTGCCAGCGCACGGTCGGGCATTTTGCCGCAACTTTTTGGCATTGGTAGGTCGCTGGATGGGCAAAGACGAGGCCGCACGATTGCGCGACGGCTTCCGAGATAATGGGGCAAAATGGGTGCGAATTCGCAAATAATCCCCAAGTCCCCCGCCCACCCCACCCCAAGCCCCGTCCCCGCCGGCGGGGCTTTTTCATGTGTCGCTTGATTAGACAGTGGCGGTATGGTATACTGGTCATGGGTGCATCGAGGGTGCCGCGATACCCAGGCGTAGCCCGAGGTAGCCGTGGGCCAGAGTCTGCGGTGGTCAACGCCAGCAATCGCGCGCGGTTGGTCTGGCAGCATCGGGCAGGCGAGCAACCTGGACACCCACTTTGTAAGGGAGCGTAGCTTAATTGGCAAAGGCCCATGGTTTAGGCCCATGTATTGCAGGTTCGAGTCCTGCCGCTCCTACTTATGAAGATGAAGAGAAAGTCCAAGTACACAAAAGAATTGCTTGAGCCACTAGTTTGTGTCTCTGTGAGCTGGAGTGAATTACTGAGGAGACTAGGACTGAAACAGTCTGGTGGTAATCATCGGCATATCAAGGGACAAGTTACTGCTCTGGGTTTGTCTGTAAAGCATTTCAGGGGTCAAAGCTGGGCACGAGGACTAAAGGTTGGAAGTGCGAACAGTCGAGCACCTGACGATGAAGTGTTCCGAAGGAACTCCACTTATCGTCCATCAGCATTGTGGAAGAGACTAATTACCTTGGGCTGGGAGGCAGAGTGTGTGACATGTGGGATAAGCGACTGGCAGGGTAGGTCGTTGAGGCTTCACGTAGATCACATCAATGGAGATCATAGCGATCACAGACTGGAAAACCTACAGTTCCTATGCCCGAATTGCCATTCTCAAACGAAAACGTATTGTGGCAGAAACAAATAGGCCCCAGTGACGGGAATTGGTATACCTCCACCACTTAAAATGGTGGGTTTCCAAGTTCGAATCTTGGCTGGGGTATCAGGATGACAAATGGCGCTATAGGCCAATGGCAGAGTCGCCCGTCTCAAAAGCGGGATGTGGTGGTTCAAATCCACCTAGCGCCACATATCGGATAATACACACCAAATGCTGATTGTCCGATACGAATACAACCCGCCCCCCGAGGCGGAGGCAGGCGTGAGCCGGATAGCCGAAGCCGTTGACGGGGGCAAGCTGATCAGCGGGTAGCTCAGTGGCAGAGCAGCGGCTGCCGTTCACGGCAAGCGCCGAGCGCGGGTTCAAGTCCCGCCCTGCTGATTTAGCCCCTAGTGCAACGTATGATGTGGTGACGCCCAGGGGCGAACAGAGCCGCGGAGGAGAGGGCCGCGGCTCTTGCTTTTGCCCCGAGCTCCCCATCCGGTGGCACAAACATGCCCGATTTGGACTAGTATCGCAATGCAAACTGGTTGGATTTGCCCCTTGACATTCCAGCTTTGTGGTATATAATTTAAATACGGATTAGCTATATAGGAGAGGAGCATACAGATGGATGGCATCATGCTTGGAGAGCATCTCAAGGAGCACAAGATCGCCCTCCCTGAACTGGCAGAAAAAACCGGGTATAACCTGGCCTATCTGCGACAAATTATCAGGGGACACGCCCCCTTCACCGACAGTGCTAGGTTCAGAATCATCAGGACGTATCCCGAGCTGGCCGACGCCTTGATGGATAAGGAGGCGGGCGCATGAGCGAGATCAGCAAGCTGCTGCAATATCTTGATAGCAGTACGCTCCATGAAATCGCATGGGACTTGGATTTGGCACAGACCGAAGAGGATAACACGCCTGCCGACAGCGAAATGATAGGGAAGCTACTCGAGCAGGTAAATACCAAATGTGCCGAAGTCAATGCCGCGCGTCGCAAAGAGGCCGCCGACATCCCCGACTCGGCAAACATCCCTGAGCTTCTGGAAGTTCTCGGCAAAGCGATCGACCCCGTTGGCATGGCTGAATGGCGGCGCACCGTGGCCCCGCCTGGGGAGGCGGGAGCATGACCGACCTGCCAGTGCGATCGGCTGGCCCAACTGTTGAGCAATTCGCAAAAGAACTGCTGCGCTGCCTTGAACCGAGCACCATTGCACTGATGCAGCACGACGTATACACGAAATGGCGCGAGCATATCGCTGGCAACGTTCTGCCATTGCCGTTGCCATTCAGCTTTGAGTTGTGCCTGTTCATGGATGAATTAACCGACATAGTGGACCGCGCCGCTAAAGGAGACTGACGCATGAACATCCTGCTATCCTACCTGGAGCTTGACACCCTGTGCGCCATAGAGCAGGACCTTGAGGAGGGGCTGTTCGGGGAGATAGACCGCCATCCCAGACGGGTCACCCGCAATATCCGGAGGCCCAACGCTATTCGGCGGCGCATGGCCCTCGTCAAGGCAGAACTAGACCGCCGCCGTAAGGGAGGCTCACAATGACCGGCCTAACCGTCGGCCTACTAACCGTCGCCATCATCTTGGCGGCGGAGTTGATACAAGGAGAGATTGACCGATGAACCCAGTGACCGGTAAGTTTCACCGCGCAGACACGCGACCGCGCGCCGCACAACAGATAGCCAGCGGCGAGATTGGCAAGGACTGGCCCACCTTTGCCGTCGGAGAGGTTATCGACATCAAGGGCTACCAGTTCACGATTCTGCGCATCAACGTGAGCAGCATTGTGGTTCAGCCCATCCCCACAAAGGGCCTTGAAACTCCGCGCAACCTGATGCGGGCGATGGCGGGAGGCGGCGCATGAAAGACAAGACCATTATCCAGAAAGGCGACAAGGTATTCGGTACCTCGGCCATCTATCAAGCCAGCAATGCTCTCGAAAGAGCGCACATCATGGCCAATATCCTAAAACACCACAACATTGGCACATTGACTGCCATGGAGGCCGACCTTTGCAACACAGCCTGGCGACAATGTGGCCCCAACCCCAACCAAGACATTGACCTAGCTGACATGGCCGAGTGGCGTGACGCCATCAAGACTGAGCTGGAGCGGCGCAAACAAGTGGACGGCGGCGGCGCATGATCCCCGACGTCATTGTCATTTGCGCCCTCTGGCTGGGCGGAGTTGCCCTGATCTTGTACTGGTGCTGGGCGGATGCGCGGAAGAAGGAGGGGGCCAACTATATCCTAGAAGCTAAGAAAGCGATGGACAAGGCTGCCAATTGGGGGCCATACACAAAGGAGAGGATAATGGATAAAACGATGCTTGTGCGGCTGAGTGACAAGACATCATTTGACCCATCTAGGGTGATGCTTGTGAATCTTGACGGGAGAACACCGGATGGGAACCCGTGCGCCTCGGTTTTCTTCAGTGATGATCTGCGCTATAAGACATTCGCGGGCGATGAACTGAAAGCATTCAAGCGCTGGCACGCCGATCATTCTACCGATGATTATTTGCCCGACAAGGCACCATTCTGATGGCTGACATGCTAGACGCCCTTACACCTGACGAACTTGGCCGTCTCATGGCGGCACGCCCAAAGTCGGTAGCCCGTCGGCAGGTTTTGGATGTAAATTGGGCCGGTGAATTCTACAGGGTATCAGAGTCCACACTGGCCGCCGCTGATTCCCTGCGCACATGCTGGATATGCGGCGCCGAATTCAAGGTTGGCGATGGTATGACAATCGCCTACACTGACTGCGGAAACAAGACGATACATAGTCGGTGCTGGGAGGAACAGCAGAGAAACCCATATCCCCCCAGGCCAGTCCCCCAGTTTAGCAGCCGCGACTTGGGGCCACTGACCAAATGACTGACATGCTGGACGCCCTCGGACAAGACGCCCCGGACGTGATAGACCAGGCGGAGCTTGACGCCAGCTTGACACTCCATGAGGCTAAGAAGTGGGGATACTGGCCCGGCGAGACACCGGGCACGGCCGAGGAGTATATGGTCGGCATACGCGCGGTACAGGCGATTGACGCAAGGTGGAAGGCGGCATTGGCAGAAGCATACGACCGCGGTGCCGACGCTTGGGAGATCGAGCAGATGCGCCGGTTCCACGCGGCCGAAATCGATGAGCAGGATGAACTCTGGTTCCACGGGCGAGTGCGGTCAAGCCTTTCGCCCGTACCGAAAACAATGCAGTCGCGCATTTCGGCGCGAGTGCAAGCATTATTCTAGTCTATAGGAGAGGATCATGTCTGAGGCTGTAGCACAGCCCGATAACCCAGGAGTGATTAGCACAATATACGGAGTTACGGTAACTACGTGGTGCTGCGCCAAGTGCAACGGGTCTACTAGCCAGTGTGGGCCAGATGATCACGAACCGTACCGCTTGAGCGGTAGTGCAATGAGTCGAGCGCTTGGGCGATCCTATACCGATACATCCGATGTGGTCTGTATTCTATGTGTTGAATGCTATTGCGAGTTCATGGATTGGTGGCATAGCGCACCAAGACCATACAAATCCGATGACGATATTCGGCCAGCCAGACCGCCCTTAGATGATGCAGAAAAGCAGCGACTCAGCGATATTCTACAGTTGAAAGCGGGCACACTTCAGTTGCCAGCCCCATAGATTCAGTAGCAAGGAGAGGATAGATCATGGCAATCAAAGGACTAACTGACCAAGACACACCGCGGATGCCCTCCGTGGGCACCATTCGCAAGGGGGCGAAAAAGGAAGAGGGGGCGCGACAACCCGGCGCCGACCTGAGTTGGTTCCGGCTTGACACCAAGGACAAGGGCGTCCAGGAATTATGGGACGTTCTATATCCCGAGGAGCCGCGCGAGATCAAGATATTCCTGCCACACAATGACATCGAGGACAATTTCTCCGCGTGGATGGAACACTGGGTCGCCGGCGGCCTTGTCCACCGATGCGACGGCGAGAAGGTGGTCGTCCAGCGCGGCAAGAACGGCGACTATGAGACGTGGGCCGAAGGTGAGGGCCCCGATTGCCCCGGTGGATGCGCCATCGCCGGCCGACTCGCCGTGATGATCCCCGAGATGCGGCGAATGGCGACCCTGACGGTTGTGACATCAAGCAAGCATGACATCCTGAACCTGAGCGCCAACTTGCTACGCTATTACGAGATGCGCCAGAACTTGCAGGGAATTCCGTTCATCTTGCGGCGCGTTGAGAGAGCGATTTCAACCCCGAGCGGCAAGAAGGGCGCTCGTGCCCGCCGGAAGAAATGGCTGCTGCAATTGGAGCCAGCCCCGACATGGGTATCGGCGCAACTCTCATATCTGGAGAGCATAGCGCTACCACGGATTCAGCTACCAGCGATTGCGGCACCCAAGGCACGCATTGAGGCGGATCCCACCTGGCGCAAGTGGGACCTAGAGGTCATGGCCGCCAATGGAGAGGACGCGCCCGAGCCGGTCATTGATGCGGAGCCGGTGCTGGCCGAGCCGCCACAGCGGGTTGTGCATATTGAGCCCATAGGGCCAGTAGCCGTGGAAACGCCACCCTCTCCGACCTACGACCGCGCAGCATTCCTGCTCCGCGCCGACCTGGCTGCCAAGACCGAAATGTTCCAGCGGGGATATGCCGGCGGCATAGATGACGGGAGGGCCACCGACCTCGCTACGTCCGCGCAGGCCGGCCTGGTCGCCAGTCTCTTTACCGAGGCGTTCGCGCCAGATGAGAACGCGACCAAGGAGTACCATTCGGCACTCAAGTTCCTATTTAGAGTTGACAGCGCCAAGGGCTTGACCTTCTGCCAGGCCCGCGCGGCATTGGCCTGGCTGACGGGTAAGAAGGACCCCGAAACGGGTGAGTACCCGTTGAACGATGGGGTGGCGGCTACAGCGCGGTTGTGCCTGCGCGAGGCGATGCTGGCGGCCGGGCAGATCGAGATGGTAGGGCTGGGCGAGGAGGAGTAGTAGTGATGGCGCGGTTGAATCATGTGCTCAAAGTGCGCGTTTCGCGTGATATGCGGCGGGCGCTGGAAGGGATATGCTCATGGCTAAAACTAAAATCGAGTGGGCCGACGCCACGTGGTCCCCGGTAACCGGATGTTCTCCAGTGAGTACGGGCTGTAAAAATTGTTTCGCCAAGCGCATGGCAAAACGCCTCGCCGGCCGGTTCGGGTACCCCGAGGCGCCGCACGAGTTTGACGTGACGCTTCACGAGGACAAACTAGAGCAGCCTCTGCGCTGGAAGAAGCCGCGTATGATCTTCGTTGTATCGATGGGCGACTTATTCCATGAAGATGTGCCGAGCCGATTTATCAAGCGGGATGTATGGAATGTGATGGTTGATGCCAAACAACATATTTTCCAGCTACTCACGAAACGCCCAGATAGAATGCTTGCACTATTGGGAAATCACACGCCTTGGCCTAGCAATGTTTGGGCTGGCACCTCCGTAGAGAACGCCGACCATCTATGGCGAGTTGAAAAGCTACTCCAGTGTCCGGCGGCGGTTCATTTCGTCAGCCTAGAACCGCTACTTGCGCCAATTGACATTAGGCAATACTTGTTTGAGCGCTTGAGCCTGTCAACACACCCTGCCAGGATTGACTGGAAGGGGACGGTGCTCCCTGCGCTCAACTGGACAATAATCGGGGGAGAGTCCGGCCCCGGCGCACGGCCGATGAATCCACAGTGGGCACGGGACATCGTTGTTCAATGCCAAGAGGCCAATGTCCCTGCGTTTGTAAAGCAGATGGGGACCTACTGGGCCAAATACGAGGAGCCGGATGGCCCCTGGTGTACGTCGGTCAAGCAGCGCGGCGACACCAAGGGCACACAGATGGAATACTGGCCCGAGGCTCTGCGCGTCCGAGAAATGCCGGAGATAGCCTGATGGCCCCCACTAACATCCGACTCAAACCACCGCCGCCGTGCCCTGATTGCGGCGGACAAATGAAGCTGAGGCGACCGGGTCCCAAGGCAACATGGGAGACCTTCTGGGGGTGCATGAATTTTCCCGACTGTAACGGCACTCGGGGCATTCAGCACAACGGGCTACCAGAGGGTGCCAGCATGTGGGGAAGGGGATACGACCGATGACCCCCAGCCCGATCTCCGCCCGCGCCGCCGAGATGCTGACCGCGTTACGCACCCAAGAGGCCATAGCTGCCAACCGATGTCCGCGGTGCGGATTCAAGCGATATTGGAGCACGTATGATCGCTGCAACCCGCCCGAGCCCAACTGTGGGCTGTGCGGATACGAGTGGCCGCAGGCAAAGGAGACAGAGAGATGACAGAGATAGAAGCTGGGCTGCAACTTGATGCGCGGCTGTGTTGGCTACTGGAGCCGAACCCAATCATTGCTGAAAATAGCTATCATCCAATTCTTAGCACTGCCCTATCTGCGCTAGGCTTTTGGACAACGCATTGGAAGACCTGGGGCACCCGCTGGCACCCCATCCCCGTGTCCACCAACTGGGCAGCTTTCGGGAAGGCATTTGATATGCTCGCCGCCAGCTATGACATCCGGCTGGATTGGGCGCCACGCGAATATCACGAGACCTCGTTTGTCATGCTAGCCAGAGATGGCCATCAAAAGAGCTGTGCCTCTTGTGATACCATCCCCCACGCCTTCGCCCTGGCTGCTTGCGAGGCGCTGGAGAAGCGGGCAGAGGAGGAGGAATGACCATCGATGCTACCCCCATCGTCGTCTGCGACACCGAGGGCCGCATAACCCGCGTTCCCCTCAGCGACCTCTGCCCATGCTGTGTCGAGCAGCCGATCGAGCCGGATGATGGCGACGACCGCCTATGCGCTAAGTGCCGGGCGGATTTTGAGAGGTACCGGGCCGGGTGGCGAGATTGGGGGAGGCGCGAAAAGTGAACACGGGGGTTCGGATTTCATGGGTGGGGAACTAGGTACGTGAGTTATGATTGAGGGAGGAGGAGATGATGAGCAAGCGCAAAATGGACGAACGGATTACTGAGCTTGGGCACCAGTATCAGGCTTTGGTATGTCGTGTGTCGCAGATCAGCGTCCAACAGCTAAAGAGAGAGGGACGCCTAGCGAACAGGGTTGCAGAATTAGAGAAGATGAAACGGGCAGCAGAGCGGCTTTGGGCACAATGGCACACTCATTCATCGCCGCCACCGCCCCCGTGGGAAGAGAGCGGAGATTAAATGATGGAACTTGATTATACCCCAACCATCTCCTGGACTTGGTGGTTAGCCTGCGCACTGTGGTACATTGCCGGCCGAGCACACCAATGGATGCGCGATAATTGAACGCGGTAGGTTCGGATTTCCTGATTGTGCCGGGTTTCCTGGATGGGAAAGCGGAGGCGGGAGGATGCAATGATATACTGGTGTGAGAAGTGCATCGGGAACACAGAGTTCGAGCACGGCCATGATGAATACCAGCCCGGCCGCGTCTGGGAGGTGTGGGTCTGCATCAACTGCGGGCACGAGATCGGGTTCGAGATCCCCACTGGATCCGGGAGCGAGTACGAAACACCCAGCCATCCCTCTTTGGGTCAGAGCACGAGCAGCTTGACTAGCCCTGCCGGAGGGTGCTTGACATGGAATTCATCAACTTAGAGGAGATGAGAAGATGAGAAAGCAAAAACCTATTATTATCAAGTCATACGACAAGGACAAGCAATTCCAGAAGGACGCCGCTAGAATGGTGGCGCGCGGCTATGAGGTCCACACGGTATCGAAGCAGCGCAAGCGGTCAAGCCTGGGGCGTGTTCTCATGACGGGCGGCTTGGGCCTGATCGCGCGCGGTCAGGAGTTTGTTGTAACGTATCGGCTGATTTGACAATGGGCCGGGCGGGGATTGGCGAATCATGGCGGCGGAGGCGACTTGACACGCCAGAGAATCCTCTGTATACTTGGGCTATCAGCGTCGAGGAATTGAAATGGTAACACCATCTTTCTCAGGCACAGAATTCTTGGCAGCCGTGGCCCCCGATTCCTCGTGTGGCGCTGATCACGGTTGCCAAGGATTCTGGGCCGGAAACCATAGTCCGTGCTAGACGCAATCTCCCAGGCCCAAGCCCGATGGCCGTCACTGGTATTTGCCAGAAAGACGGCGACGGAACATTCCAGCGCCTGCCCATTCTGCGGTGGCGAAGATCGGTTCCTCATCTGGGCTGAGGGGAACTATTTGTGCAGAATGTGCTCCGCCAAGGGCTGGATTGACGAAAACGAGCGCAAGCCCGCCGACCCAGCCGAGGTACGTCTACGGCGCCTTGAACACGAACAGGCACGGGCAAGACGTGAGCGCGAAGAAATGAATCGGCGCCTCTCCGCCCTGGAGAGAATGGCGAAATCGACCGACCATGTTACCTACCACCAGGCCCTCAACTCTGAATCGTACGCCTATTGGCTTGGCGAAGGCATCACCGACGAAAGCATCCAGCAATACAAGCTCGGCTACTGCCACCGCTGCCCGACGGCAAGCAATAGTAGCCCCTCCCACACCATCCCGGTGATCAATGGTGGCGAACTCCTGAATATCCGCCACCGCCTGATCGAACCGTGCGGCGGCAAATACCGGCCGCACATGAGCGGCCTGGGCGTCCAGTTGTTCAATGCTGACGTACTAACGGCCGGCGCCGAATCGGTACTGCTGACCGAGGGCGCCAAGAAGGCAATCGTCGCCGGGCAGTTCGGATTCAGCGTGGCGGCCATCATGGGCAAGCGATCATTCAAGGCCGAATGGCTGGCGGCGTTCGAGCAGGTGCCAACCGTGTACGTGGCCCTGGACCCGGACGCGATGGAATCCGCGTACCGGCTGGGCGCCATGTTCGACAAGCGGGCGCGGGTCGTACATCTGCCATGCAAGCTGGACGATGCCTTTGTCCGATACGGGGCCACGGCCTCGGACATCCGCGACTTTATGAGGCTAGCGCGGCCGGCAGGGGGGTTGCAATGATCCGCGCAATCCAAACAGCCTACAGCGGCTATCGATTCCGATCTAGGCTGGAGGCGCGCTGGGCCGTGTTCTTTGATGCTATCGGGATTGAATATGAATATGAGCCGGAAGGATTCAACCTCAATGGCGCCCGCTATCTGCCCGATTTCTGGTTGCCATCATTGAAATATCTCATTGAGATCAAGGGGCAAAGCCCCACGCCAAAAGAGGAATTGCTAGTTACAGAGCTATCGGAGCACTTGGGCGCTCGGAAGGGTTTTATTCTATGGGGATCAATTCCACAGGGCGGGAGTATCTGGGATTGGGGATCGGAGGGTTGGCATCTTCTCTGGCCTATATGGGATAATGGGCATTGCTGGTGCCTATGCCCCGATTGTGGCCAACCTGGATTTGAGTTCGAGGGCCGCACAGATAGGATCTCCTGCAAGCAACCTCGCGGCCCTTGTCCAACGCATGGTAGCGATAAGCATATAATCATTGACGATACGCGCCTCATGGCCGCGTATGCAGCCGCGCGCCAAGCTCGATTTGAGTACGGAGAAACACCACAATGGCCCGTGGCCGAATAATAACTAACGCAATCACTGGTGATAAGAGCGTCAATGATCTTAGTAGTGACACCTGCCGGCTGGCCCTCACTTGGCTCATCACTTATGCCGACAAGGAGGGCCGGACGCACGGCAACCCTGCAATGGTAAGGGCACTCCTTTTCCCCAGGCGCGACGACGTCACTATGGCGCAGATGAAGGGATTCATTCAGGAATGGAAAGCAGCTGGGTTCGTCCAGTGGTATGAGGCGGACGGCGATCAGTGGATTTCATTTGTGAATTTTGCCCAGAATCAGCCGGGGATGCGTAAAGACAAGGAGCCCGATTCGCGTATCCCAGCACCCCCGCCACTGCCCGGAGCATCGCCCGAGACAGCGGAGCCGCAAGATATACCCGCCATGGACGCCAGCGATCCGCCCGATGGGCGCCAGGCGGACGCCGACTTGCCGGAAGATGTACCCCCTAAGAGAATGGAACGGAATGGAAGGGAATCTTCTGGCGAAAAGCTGCCAGAGCGACCACCAACGGGAAGAAATGCTACCAAGGCTGTCCTAGAGGAGTTTTTTAGCACAGAGACGGGTATTCCAAGGCCGAACGCCGCCAATGCGAAGAGGCGAAAGGCTGCCTCTGTGCGCTGGTGGCAGCCCCTCCTGGAGATTGCTGCCTTGGTAGAGGATGATACCGAGAGGGCCAAGGCCATCATCCATGATGCCATCGCCCAGATGGACAAGGACGCCCTGACCGTCGCCGCTCCACAATCCATTCTAGAGGTGGCCCGGTCGATTCATGGCAAGAACCAACGTGGCGCATCCGACGATGTACTGAGGGTAGGAATGTGAAGACCAGCTACCGCGATCTCGTTCACACCCCAGCCGAACTGGCGGTGGAACACGTCGCTTGGGCAGAGCATATCAAATCCGATCCCGGCGTCACATTCGGAATCCAGGCCATCGACAAGATCGTGCTGCCCATGAGGGGTGGCGACCTGGTGAGCATTATCGCGCGGCCGACGATGGGGAAGACTTCCTTGATGGCCACCTTCGCCAGGGAGCACGCACGAAAGCTACAAGCCCTCGGGGCGGCCGGCAAGGACCGTGCGGTGGTGTACGTCACCTGGGAGCAATCGGCAGAGGAGTTGGAAGCGTTCTTCCAGGCGGACGGTAAGACGACCATCTCTGACATCGCATGGGGCCGGGTAAGCATTGACGCCCTCCAGGCCAAGGCGGTCAAGCGGGCCGGGGTGCCAATCTGGGTTATCGGTCACGGAATCGGACGCGCTGGCAAGCCGACGCCACGCATGACGCCCGATGTGGTGCTGGGCGCCATCGAGACCATGAAGATTGACTTTGGCATCACGCCATCGTTAATGCTTTTCGACTACATGCAACTGATCCCGGTCGCCAATGCTAAGGACCGGATGCAACAGGTGACCGAGGTGCCAATCAGGATCAAGGAGCTGGCGCTGCGGATTGGGGCCCCGGCTATCGTGGGCGTCCAGGCGGGGCGGCACGTTGATGAGCGGGACATCAAGCTCCCGGAGATGCGGGATGCTCAGTGGTCGTCAGCTATCGAGCAGACATCGGACAAGATATTCGGGCTGTGGCGGCCGGCGCAGACGGAGCGCATCGGCCAGACGATCTCTATTGGCGATGAAGCGCACACCGTCCAGGAGAATCTGCTGATCATCAGGCTGCTGAAGCAACGCGGGGAGCAGGGGCGTCACACATGGGCAATGTACTTTAATCCTGCGAGTCTGAGGCTGGCTGAGATGGAGACGCGCCACCGATGACCGCGGCCGTCCGGGAGTTCGTGGGGCAAAGACGGGCGCTGACGGATGGCGGGGCTGCAGTGCCGCAATTGACGGAGGATGCGGCGCGGGTGGATGGGAAGGTAAAGGAGTTGACGGCTGGGATGGTGAAATGAGCGAGCCAATGACCACAATACGCAGACTGACCATGGAGGAGCGCACTGAGCTCCGAGCACTTGACCTGCGCGTGGCGCAAGAGATATTTGGAGAGCGGCCAGGACATTATGACTGCCCGCACTTTGACAAGAAAACCGGCCGGATGCTTTCGTTCTGCGGCTGTCCAAGCCTCCCAGAGTATACCCTTGATATGAACCAAGCGCGCCAGATGGAAGCTGAAATCGGAAGGCGCGGACTACAATCTGCCTATGTACGCGCGTTGATACTAGAAACGTGGCGGGATGATATTGAATTGCCAAAAGACAATACCCGCAGGCTCTGGCGGCTTATTTGTGCGGCGCCAGGGCAGCGATGCAGGGCGGCACTCGCGGCCGTAGAGGGAGCCAAGATCAAATGACCATCCGAATCACTACTGATGTACATTGCGATTACTGCCCCAACTGGATTCATGGCATGGTCTGGAAGATGGCCATGGCCCGGCAGGCGCGAGAGCTTGCCAGGGGAGCCGATTGGGTTACGCGACGATCGGGCGGAGGGGAGCCCATGCTTGACATCTGTCCACAATGCCAGGAGAAGAAACAGGAGAGGAGCAAGGCCAAATGAAAGTAAAAAGATGTCCCAAAGATTGCCAATTTGATTGGGCGAGATTTCACAGCGATTTAGATGTAGCCGTTGCCCATCTGGTCAACGAAATGGAGTCTCTTCCTAGCGAAACCACAAGGAAAAGGCAAATGACGATCGAGCCAATGACGCAAGAAGAATTCCTTGAATATCATGGTGGGCAGTGTCCGGTCTGTCGCCGTATGGTCGATCCGCAAAAAGGAGATCGCAAGGTGTGTTCTAGCTGCGGCGCCCAGTGGCATATTCGATACGCGCCGAAGCGTATGCTTGGGTATGTACTGGCCCTTACCATCCGGGAATACGGAGTCTGATGACCACTCCCCTCCTGGCCAACTCGTCCGCGTTGCGGATACCGCTGGCTGATGAGTCGGTGGACTTGACCCATCCACCATATTGTGCTATAGTTCTGGTATGAGAGACCAGCACGGGCAATACAAAAAGGGGCATCAGGGATCACGCGCCACGCAATTCAAGCCGGGCGAACACTGGCGGGACCCAAAGCCATACTGGAACCGCGATTGGCTTTATGAGGAGTACATCGTAAAGCAGAGAAGCGCCGCGGAGATTGCCAAGGATTTTAACTGCCATCGGAATAATATTCAATACTTTTTGCACAAGCATAGCATAGAGGCTAGAACAACCAGTGAATCACGGGCTGTTAAACATTGGGGATCAAGCGGCGAGAAAAATAACATGTTTGGTGTCAGCGGTGCTGATCACCCAAATTGGAAAGGCGGCACTACTCCAGAGCGGCAAAGTTTTTATCACTCGATCGAGTGGGGCAGTGCAATCAAGGTCGTGTGGGCAAGGGACTGCGCGACGTGTCAGCGCTGCGGCAAGATATCGGCCGGGAAACTTGGGTCATTCCATATTCATCATATCATCTCTTTTTCCGAAGCCAAAGAACTCCAGGCTGACCCAGAGAATCTGACATTGCTCTGCCGCGACTGCCATCATTGGGTACATAGCAAAGCGAATGCAGACAATGAATTCCTCAAGGAGGTGGTGCCCAATGGTGTTGCTAGCGAACGCGAATGCTCTGCGAATTCCGCTCCGTGATGAATCTGTGGATATGGTCTGTACTAGCCCACCATATTGACTGGAGCTTACGAAAGTACGCCGGCCAGCAAGAGCGTACTTGGGGAGATGGATGGCACGGCGCCCTTGGCCTTGAGCCAGATCCCGGCCAGTTTATCTCCAATCTCGTCGAGGTGTTCCGGGAGATTCGACGGGTGCTGAAGCCGACTGGTCAGCTATTCCTCAACATTTCCGACACGCGAACGGATACCAGAGAATGGGCAGGAATCCCGCACCGCCTGGTGTTTGCCCTCCAGGCCGACGGCTGGCGATACGAGGATGAAATCGTGTGGCACAAGCCCAACGTGATGCCGGGCAGCCAGACGAACCGATGCACCAGGTCGCATGAGTTTATATTTATGCTGAACAAGAGCCGGCAGGCGTTTTTTGATATGGATGCTATCAAAGAGAGTGCCAATTCTGCCTATGCCGGACGCTATAAGTATGATTTTAATGTCGGAACCAAGGAGGCGGGCGGCGGCGGTAGGCCAGATAGCGCGGCAAATACTCCAGGCATAAAGCCATATACTGGTCACCGTAACCGGCGCACAGTTTGGGAAATCACCACCGCCGGCTGGCCCGGCGCACATTTCGCAACTTTTCCAGTAGCCCTCCCGGACATCTGCATCCGCGCCGG